>Ga0131853_10017850_pt1 | contig 12923 bp, 4 predicted proteins | sample TergutLab28metaG_FD_92764 | JGI IMG/M metagenome (GOLD analysis project Ga0131853, IMG submission 92764) | Labiotermes labralis P1 segment gut microbial communities from Petit-Saut dam, French Guiana - Lab288 P1 (version 2) (version 2) | ecosystem: Host-associated > Arthropoda: Insects >...
TGTGGGTATATGGACTGGATAGGGTTGGCCCAGGATAGGGACAGGTGGCGGACGCTTGTGAGTGCGGTAATGAACCTTCGGGTTCCATAAAATGCGGGGAATTTCTTGACTAGCTGCAAACCAATTAGCTTCTCAGGAAGGACTCTGCACCATGGAGTAAGTAAGTATTATTATTATTATTATTATTGTTATTATTATGCAGCTGTTTTCATGAAGTTAATGAAATGAACTCACAACGTTGAGGTCGTGTCCGTTCCATCTTTTAGACTGTCTGCACATATGCTAAATTGTCGCAATACGTTTATAATTACAAAGTCAGGAAGTTTGTATACAAATCGCTGAAACAGAAGGAAGTTTGCTTACAGGTGACTAAAAAATGTATGCGCATGTTACTGCGAGTGGCGTTCATTTAAATGTCCTTAGAACAAATAGAAGTTTGTTTACAGATGACTGAGACAAGTTATACCCTGGCCCCTGATAGAGAATGCGTGTTTCTTGCATGTCGCTGAAACGAAAGTTCATTTCCACGTGACTAAGATGGAGTTTATGTACAGGTCGCTGAGAATGAGTGACGTTTACTTACAGATGACCGACAGCTGGACTTGTATTTGCAGGTTACTAAGACAGAAGTTCATGTACTGGTCACTGAGAGGGGATAAAATTTCTGTGAATGTCAGTGAAAAAGAAATAGGTTTATTACAGATCGACGAGGCAGAAGGAAGCGTATTTGTAGTTCACTGAGACAATGGATAAAAGTGAAATAATGTGAAATGCCAACTTGATGCAACTAGGTAATTTTATTGATGTATTCTTAGCTCGACATGTTTCGGGCGCATACGTCCATCATCAGGAGCATTAGATGTTGAGTTGCAGCATATGGTTTTCTGCGCCGAATTTGTGGATGGGTGGTGGTCTTGAGAGCCGCTGCGTAAGGTCGTGTGTACGGTGCGGATGGTGCCATGCACTGCACCATCCGCACCATACACACGACCTACGCAGCGACTTTCAAGACCACCACCAATCCCAAAACTCGGCGCAGAAAACCATATGCTGCAACTCATCATCCAATGCTCCTGATGATGGACGTATGAGCCCGAAACATGTCGAGCTAAGAATACATCAATAAAATTACCTTGTTGCATCAAGTTGGCATTTCACTTTATTTCATGGGACAGATGCACGGTCAAACAACCCTCAAATAGATAATAGTGTTTGAGGTTTATGAGAGAGATGAACTATTTTTTTTTACAGTCTTATCGTTTGTGAGTTAAAGAAACCCGTGTAATGGAACATCTTGTAATACAAGTAAACGTAATAACATCCCACTCTTAACGGAGGTGTATAAAATGAATTGATAGCACCTGTGTTTGGTTCGCTAAAACGCCAACAGCAATGAAGAATTTTTTTTGGATCTCCCACAGTACCTTTCATTCACAGTCGAATTTCGACCACAGAGTAGTTACTGCACCGAAGGATTTTATGATTTACCTCAGTCCTTCCATGCACATGTCGGTATAATAACTTACAGCATGTTACAACAGATTTCTTGCAGGCCCCTTCTTATTAATTTCTTTTAATCTTTTCATATTCATTTCTAAGCCACACAGCGGTAAGTAATGCCATAAATAATTCAGAGAGTGCAAGCAGTATCAGATTAGTTTCACGTACAAATGTGACTGTATATTGGTTGCAAAATTGAGGAATATCTTATCAGCTGATGCCGAATGTAAACGATAATCTGTCATTTTCAGTCGATACAGAAATCAAGGTACTTTATTTATCTTGTACTTTGAACTGTCATATTGAAAATATAAAGGATCGGTCTGTAACCTTATGCTAGAATTTATTCTGACGTCTATTTACTGAAAACAAGTTAGGAAATGTCAGCATAGCAAAACGATACTTGGGACGTCACCGTGTTGTTAGTGTCACCGTAAAGATTAATTTGTTAAACTGCTTCACTAAAGCGCCGAAACATGTAGTTGTACCTTATGTAGTATAGTATCTACATACGTCTATCAACAAATAAAGTTATGTTGGACAGGTACATAAGCTCCTTTCTAGTTAATCTAATAATACAACGGGGATGACAAACCTCATTATGCTTCACTAAAGGTTTCTGGACAAAACGTGTGATTTGTTTCTGCGATCTTTATCCGAGAAGTATGTAGCGGTTTCACTCGCGTGGGTCCAAAACGCGTGCAGACCTTCATGTAAAGTGACCATTTATGTTGTTCAGTGTAACTGAAATTCTTGACGTGTTGGCAGATTTCAGTAAGCCTTCTGAATATGAAATTTCATGGAATTTTTTTTCAACTGGTCTCCAGTAGATGCGTACATATGATTACGTTTATTAATTACATGGTAAAGATAAGAGGCTCATTAATGCAAATCTTCGTTCATTGTGTGCCAAAATTAATGCGCGCTGTTTCGAAGGCAGGCGGTGTCTCGGTCTGTAGGTTGGAGAAAAACATATATTTTAATGGCCCTTGGATGTGTAAGTGTAATTAGAGAATACGGTAGTTAATTGTAGTAAACACTACTTCATCGTGACAAATCGGCGTAGAAAGCATTAACGTAATGCTTAAAGTCGAGGCTTCAGCGTCACAGATAAGCCAACTACACACAGAATAAGGAAGTGGTTTATATCTCTATCGGTTATTGCAGAAAGGGGCTAAGGCATGAGAATCAAGTTGTGGACGATGAAGAAATACAGCTGAAGCCTGGTACCATTTATGTTGTCACAGGACGCTAGAATAGCATTCTAACTAGCGGCGAAGGCCGGACGAGGTTTTTTGATGATGAAGACGTAATAGGGTTAACAGCTTCACTGAATGTACTCAGCTTCAAGTGCGCAGAAACGCATATTGGTGACCAGCAATAGAATGTTTAACCTCTCCAGGCAAAGTGCAAGTAACTCTGCAGCCGATAGTCAGTCAGTCAGTTTGTCTTAGCGTCGAGCCGCCATCGGGGGAGGGGTTTTGTGACCAGATCTTATTTAAGTAGTGAGTCTGATCAGACCAATCATAATCACCTTGGAACGTATACCCCAACGAGAGGGCAGGTCTCTCTTTTTGTAATGTCTCTTCCTATGGCCAGCATACATGTTTAAATATGTATATTCTGGGGCGACTAAGTAAATGACACAGTATTTAGAGTAGCGCATATGTACAATATATCAATATATACAAGAACTCCGTCAGTCCAGGCTTTGTCAGGCAGATTATAAGGTAAATCTATCTCTGTACAGGCCTGGACAGACCCGTAGGGCTCCAGGAGGTTGGTAAAAAGGTAAAGTGATCCCGTTACAGGCCCGGTTTGACCCAGAGGGTCGGTAGAGGTATAGCTCTACTCTTCCATGACTGCGTCACTAGAAGGGGTTGAGTGGTCAGAGGCACGCCTCGGCCGCACGTTACCCCCGGGAAAGACCCGGTACCCATTTTACAGGAGCCTGGGTGGGCCCCAGGGCCGGGCTGGACGGGCGGAAAATCTCGTCCCCACCGGGATTCGATCCCGAACCGTCCAACCCGTAGCTCAGTCGCTATACCGACTGAGCTACCCGGCCCACCCAGGAGGTTGAGGCTCTCAGAATTTCTAGACAGTCGGCACGTGAAGGTGGTAAGGTTGTCAACCTTACGCACCGGGCGCCTTACCCCCCCCCCCCTCCTCCAGAAGGAACTTCTGATACTCATTTCTGTTAGAGGCTGAGTCGACCACTAAGGCCATACTGCGGCCGGAAGGATTGAGTCAATGAAAATTAAAATGACCCAGTCGGGAATCGAACCCGCGACCTCCTGCCCTGTGGCGCATTGCCGCGCACTCCGTAAAGCAGATTGTGCCTTGGGTTGATTAAGCTAACTTTCTCGTAAAATGGTGCGTAGTCACTTTGAAAGGTTGTTCGCTTGACTACCTTCAAATTATTTTTTGTGTTTGGTTTCGCCATGTCCAGTGTTCCAAACTTTTTCATTACCATAATTTTTGAATGGAGCGTGCTTTCTGCTTGCATAATTTTTATGAAAAATCATACGTACGGAATCTGCACGTAAGGTTCTACCCATTCTGTGTCCAAGGCTTCACCAGGGGGGTAGGTATGAAAATGAGTTTGTTACTCGCTAACATAACCGTTGTGTCCCTTGCACCACGCCAGCAACGCATATGGAAAAATTCGATACAAAGCCGAATTCATTCTTAATCTCAACGGACTGGGATGAGTGGCCATCTGCATGCTCCGCCAGCCAAGCACACATTGAAAGAAGGCTGCGCCCTTTGGATCGGAGAAGGTAGTCTCCATAACCATTTTTCACGAATTCGATAATAAATATTTCGACATTCCTTTATTAACCCTCATCCTACTAACGTGGAGAATATGGTGAGCTCTTAATAATGCCAGTAGATGGCAGATGGGATTTAATTCGACGTTCAAAGCGTTAAACTTTTCAAAAAAAAGAATTTGTGACAACGCAGTGACAACGGTATATTTTATACAACCGTGAAAGGTCGATCAAACAGTAATACTTCGGGCGTTTATTCGGTTCATTGTGGGCTGAAACACCGACTAAACTTATGTAAGTTTTTTCGTGGTTTTACTCAGTCCCTCAACGCGAATTCCGGGATACTATGTCATATTAGGCTACGATCACATCATTCTAAATTTTTTTATTCGCTAATAAGAAGTCGCTGGGCAAGAATGGACGTTCGTAATTAAGGAGGCCAAGGCTTTCCAGAGGGACGTTCAGGCAAGGAGTAAGTACGGAAGTATTCGCTAATAATTTTACTTTCATCTCGACGTAATATGAACTGATGGTAGGGAAGTCCAGGCAAGGAGTAAGTACGGAAGTATTCGCTAATAATTTTATTTTAATCTCTAAATAATATGAGTTGATGGTAGTGTCGTTAAATGGACATATCGCGAGAACTTAAGTGGTGTGAGGTTTGACGTAGTGTGCAGACTTTACTGGGGTCTTCTTTCCTTTCTGCACATTATACGGCGTCACGGCGCATGCATATAGTGTCTTCAAGCCCGTAAGAAATGTACGGACTTCTTGTCACCGATTGTGGCGAAGCTGACAGATGATCAGCGGCACTAATTTCAGAACTCTTAGGCTGATTTTCAACCAAGCCGGACAGTAAATATGTAAACTATGGATGGAAATGTAGTTAACGCCTCGGAGTATAGTAAGGCTTACACCCTGCCGATATACAAGAAACTTAGTCCAAGTTGCGTCAATTCAGGCTTCCGCCGCTAAGAAGATGAGAACTGCACTCTTCTGGGTCATTACACAGCGAGTAGTGGTAATTTCTTACCGAGGTTTCGGGACAACCTATCGGTTCCATCTTAGGGTTGAAGGGTCCAAAAGGACACTTGACCTCTGAAGAAAGGACGGTTAGGTTGTCCGGAAACGCCGGTAAGAAATTACCACTACTCGTTGCGTAATGACCCAGAAGAGTGCGGTTCTCTTAGTCCGAGTTCTGAAAAAAATTCTTTTGTTGGGTTTTGTCCAAATCCTGGCGAAGAAGGTAGGCAACAGGGTTACCCTTAGCCGCCGAACTACATATATATATATATATATATATATATATGTCGTGCAGTGAGCCCTTTGAATGGCCGAACGGCCATTAAAGTGGACGGGGGGGGGGGGATTTAATTCCGGCGTCAAAGATTAATTCCGGCGTCAAAGGGGTAATGTTTAATTTACGCCCAAATATGGGTTTCACTGCAGTGATTTTCACGAATCTGATAATTCCTGACCGCCATGCTGCGGCGATCTTCTGTACCTGATGTAACACATATCGGTCAAGGTATATGAAACGTAATGGGTATAGACTTATGTACACCATTCAGTAAGTATCACTGTCACTTTGTCGATTTTCAAGTAACTCCTATTTGCATGACGAATTGTAAAGAACGCATGCGCCGAGATGCATGACAATCCGAGAAAAAGCGTAGGTCACATAGACGGACGGACGGGCGGGCTTGATCTCCACGTACGGCGCCTGTTTTTGCATCCTAAGGAACGCCTAATAAATACGCTTTCGTATTCGCAATAAATATTAGTCTGGAGCAAAGGTGGATATAGATTATGAAGGTAGAGTTCACCCTACAACAAGCGACGAAGGTCCAGAGGGGGAGTAGCTGTATAGCTCTACTCTTTCTTTAACCTCGGCGCTAGATGAGGTGTGTGTTCAAGGCTACGTCGCGGTCTCTTCACCCCCCCCCCCGAAAGACTCGGTACCCATTGTACAGGAGGCTGGACGGGCCCCAGGGCCGGTCTGGACGGGTGCGGAAAATAATGCTATCACCGGGATTCGATACCCGGACCGTCCAGGCCGTAGCGAGTCGCTATACCGACTGAACTATCCCGGCCCTTTAGATTATGTAACGATGATATTTCATTTGCAGATATGTACGGTGGAATGAGGTTCGGTCACCACTATAAGTGTTTTAGACGAGTCCGTCATGGGATACTTAACGTACTTTTACATGGAACTACGGAGGAAAACTCGGCCCGGCAGAGATTTTAAACGGATGACTGTTCGAGTTTACGAGGCTGGTGCTACACCAGCCTGCGTTTACACTTTTATTTTCTGAGTGCACAATTATGAGTGGACTTCTTAAATTCAAACAGAAAAAAAGACTATATTTGCCTACTGGCATAAAAAATGGATATTTAGGTATGTACTCTTAATGCTTCTTGCGAGCCTGGGACAATTTCACCTGGTTTTTGTACCGATAAAGACAAGAGAGAATTGAAATATTGAACATTGTGGTGTTAAGTTGCGAAATTTTTAGTAGTCTGGTACTCTCCTCTCAGACATTTATGGTGTATTTCTATCATTTGATAAACACATCGGGTTACTTCGCGTTGTGAAAAGTTATCGTCATTCGGACCTTTATTTTCCAAACTGTGTTTCAAGGACTCTTTGTTTAGCACAATTCACTGTAAACTAGAGATGTGGAAATTACAGAGAACTCTAACATTACGCCTTTGTCTTAATTGACGACGCCGTCGAAGTTTGATCCGCCGATGACTGTAATGTGTATCGAACACGGTCGTTGGGAAACGGGCATAGAGATGTTTGCGTATGCGTCAACGACATTTGGGAACTCAAAATATCAAACCCAGCTCCAACGCTGAAGCCTATTTCGAAACTTATAAAATATCCCTAGCAAACAACCTAACCTAACCTAACCTAACCTAACCTAACCTAGACCTAGACCTAGACCTAGACCTATGTCACCTCACCGAGTGTGTACGAAAACTGTCGATTAAGGACATACAGGAACAAAGAGTACGCAGAAGCTTCTATACAGGACCAATAAACGTCAGATGGTTTTGGGTACGAATTTCTTTCTGGTGCAGACGCTTCGTATCTAAAAATGTTTTGGTGATTTCTTTTCGCTTTCAGGGTCATTATTTTAAATGGCAAGTATCGTTTCTCACTTCCCTCTTTTATCCCTTCGCGCGAATGGTCGGTCGGCTGTGTGGCCTACGTTAATACAATAAGCAAGCTGACAGGAAGTTACAAGGAAGAGTTACCAGATAAAATATTGTCCCTGTATAAGTGGAAGCCGAAACCATACGAATAAAAGCCGACACGGGTTTCGAATTTGGCTTTGGTTTTTTTTTTTAATGCGATGTGTGTTCTGAAAATGGATGATAAGACTCAAAACGCTCCAGCAGCACGGGGGTGCCTTCCCTCAAAGCGACGCTTTCGGTGAGTTCGCTTTGCACTAACTTACTGATGTATGGCACTAACGGAGATGAGGGCACCACCGTCGAAGTCATATGAATATTGTAACTATAGATGTTTTGAACGCTATTTGGTGAGACGAAGAGAGGTGTTAATGAGGTGGAAGGAAGAAATCATGGAAAAGGAAGTTCAGCTCAGAATTTATAGTGTTGCGTGTGCTGAATAAAACAAACGAAGTTAGTTATGCAAATATGTGAGCAATAACTAAACTGTCTTATATTTTAGAAGCTGTGGTATTTTTTGTATGCCACTGCGGCGTTCTTGGCGGACCGCGTATAATCGAATTATCCGCGTTCAGTACGTAACTCTTCGCGTTTCGCACGTATAACCGAATCCGCTGTTGAAAAAAAAACCACGCTGGTGGAGGATTTTTTTGTGTGTCGGTAATGCGCATGTCAGCCACATTCGATACTGAAGAAGAACTGAATGCAATTGAAGGATACTATGTACTGTCTTGAAGTTAATCTTTCCCAACATTATAAGCCAATTTGACAACCCAGCGTAACCTAAACTCATTTAATCATTGTATGAAACGAAAGTACCTAACCCACGCATGGGATACTAGATGTCGCAGTAGGTTGAGGCATCGCGTTACAAGCCAAAAGGTCGCGGGTTCGATTCCCAATGAGGTCATTGGGATTCTTTATTGACTTAATCCTTGCGGCGTTGGGGTCGACTCAGCCTCTTAACAGAGGTGGGTACTAGGGATATATCCTGAGGGTTAAGGCGGCCGGTACGTAAGGCTGACAACCTTACCACCTTCATGCTCCGATTGTCTATAAATTCTGGCAGCCTCAAACTCCTGAAGCCCCAAGGGCCTCTAATAGGAAAGCTTTACCTTGATACCCAGCGCATGAGATGAGGTTCACCAGCATTATGTAGAAGAACCAGTAGAAGGAGAATGGTAGAGGATGGAAGGGTTTACGCAATTAGACACTTCACAATCGAGGGTTTTGTTTTGCCGAATTTATCAACATAGTTATCCTTATAGTGTTATACAGATCGTGCATACAAAAACACAAGCTTTATTCGCTCCAAGTATCAACCTACTTACTGTACATACATATATTCGCTGATTTATCTTCTTAGCCACTTAAATTTATGCGTCCGTGTACTAGTATAGATATTGCTCCTAATTTTAAATTGACAGTGACAGGCATATTTAAATATGTCTGTCTAAATTATATTGTTTTTATTAGGCATATAAGCTTATTTATGTAACTTACTGTATGGCTAAAATTATTGTTAACACAGTTATTATTGACAAATTATTGTTGACACATCACTGAGATTTACTTTAAACACAGTTATTGTTGATAGTTATTGTTAACACATCTATTGTTGACAGTTATTGTTAACACAGTTACTGTTGACAGTTACTGTTGACAGTTATTGTTGACATTTATTGTTTACAAGTTATTGTTGACACAGTTATATTTGAGATTTATTGTTAATGCAGTTATTATTAACAAGTAATTCTTGACACTTATTATTAACAGAGTTACTGTAGACAGTTATTCTTGTCACGGTTATTGTTAACACATCGTTGACAGTCATTACTAACACAGCTATTGTTGACAGTTATTAGTGGCAGAGTTACTGTTATTGTTAACACAGTTACTGTTGACAACTGTTGTTGGCACAGTTGTTATTAACAAGTTATTGTTGACACAGTTATATTTGAGAGCTATTGTTAACACACTTATTGTTAACATGTTACTGTTGACACAGTTATATTTGAGAGTTATTTTTAACACAGATATTAAGACAGTTACTTTTAACACAGTTATTGTTGACAGTTTTTTAACAGAGTTATTGTTGAAGTTATTGTTGAAACAGTTATTTTTAACAGGTTATTGTTGATAATTTTTAGCACAGTTACTGTTGACAGTTATTGTTAACACAGTTATTGTTGACACAGTTATCGTTGAGAGTTGACAGTTATTGGTAACATAGTTACTGTTGACAGTTATTGTTGACACGGATATTGCTGCTTTTTAGGCCTTTGTACATATTTGTTGTTTATGTATATGTGTGTCGTAAATATTTGTACCGTGTGTATATGAAATCTCTTCGAGTATGCAACAGTAAACTTAATGTCCAACTTGTTTTTATTGAACATTTCTATGTCAATTTTGGGGGCGGGGGTGTGGGTGGCGGTGGTGGTGTTGCGGTAGCGTACCCTTGTTCTGTGGAGAGGCTGTTGGTTGCCCATTTCACGTGTCGTGTAGTTTTTATATACCATGTATAGAACGATTTATTTATTTATTTATTTACCTGCTTATACGTACCGTGTTTAGACCACTATTATTTATTTATTTATTTATTCCTGTGTTTCACATGTGCAGTATATGATTAAATTACAATGGAAGAGTTGGATACTCTTGGACTGTAAGTAGCAATCAATGCCAGTTTCAGCGTTCCTTCACGTGATCTGTCTGGCGATCGCATTAAGTGACGGCACTGTGTAACTACAAGTATTATAGTCAAATAATTTTTCTTCTTGCCTCCCACGACCGTGTCGGTTCCATACGGAAATCTTCCGTTTATAACAGACGTGACACACACGTGTGGTAGCCACACACCTGCACCAAGCACCGGCTACACAATAAACAGTTAAAAGAGTTAAGAATGAAGCATAGCTGTTTTCTATGAAGCCTTTTTAAATTGCCATAGGCAATTCTTAGAATCTCGTATCTAATTTCTTGGCCAATCTTTCAATGCTGGCGATATTTCATTTTTATCTCGATGTCAAATCTGTTCAAATATTTCACCTTGTTACTGTTTCCGTTTAAGAAATATGTGCTGAGAATATTTAGACCTAACAGGCAGAATGTAACGGGAATACAGAGAAAAATATCTATTGAGGAGCTTCATAATTTGTACTGCTCATGTAACATTACAGAAATAAAACTGATGAGGATTATGTGGGCTAGACACATAGCACGTATGGGAGAGGTGAGAGTGTTGGACTCTTCCATCTGTTTTAATAAGGATTAGGAACCTCTACGGTAGGAAGACTAAAGCCTGAATCGGACTGCAGCACAATGGGACAAGAAAAAGAAACAAAATTACTCCATCGCGACTTATTAGCCTGTTGATTATATATGAATGCAGATACAATTATAATATAGACATATTTGTGAGTTTTGTACTAAAGATGACAGTACGTGACCCAGCCCACGATGATGGTCATGATTGTAACGGAATTCATAGAGACAGTATTGTCAACCCTAAGCACACATCTAAATGCACCATACATGAAATATGTAACAAGATTGTAAGACAATTCTCACCATAAGAATCGCACACAAAAAATACATTTAATGTCGACAGATAAATTCCCAGAAGTTCACCGTCTCATTCCTTTCCCTTCTTTAATACCTGACACTGGATAAAATTATGCGCACATAATTTTGTTTATTGTAGTTGTGCTATAGATTATTGGTTTACGGTGATAAACAGCAGTATGCCACTGATCTATTCTTTGGAATGCTCTTATCATGTAGGGGCAATTAGAATGGTAGGGTCCAGTTTAAATGCGATGTCGCACGGTGACGCACGGACGGGGGAAGTGAAGGGGAAACTAGCGAATGGAGTGGGTAGCCAGTACCCTTCACACTTCCTCGGAACATGGAGTATCCAGCATTACCACCGCTGATGCACATACCTCGGCTGCCAGTAGTCGACTCAACTGACGCCCGCACCGATATAAATGGACTCGTTCGTTTCGCCTAAAGACGAAATATGGTTTCTGCGCGTGTGCCGTTACATTTCAAACGCAGTCTAATAAGAAATTAAAAAACCGCGTTTGTGCTGGTAAGATGGAGAAGATTATTTGATTCAATGGCGTGTTGTGTTGCAAGAGTTGTACTGTGGGGCGTAAAACAGATGGAATACACGAGAAAACAAAACAAATAAATGTAAATATTTCTGCATATTTAACATAAAATGTTAAACACAGTTAATTCTTTGACATGCAACGTGATTTGATATAATTTTTTTCCTCGTTCGACGGTACCTAGTAGGCCTTGGCTTCCTCATAGTCGAGGCTTCACGATCACACTCAGACACACCACACTCCGTGGGATTCCTCTGGACGAGTGATTAGCCCGATTCGGAGACCTGTACGTGACAATACACAACCCTCACAAGAGACAGACTTCCATGCCCCCGGCGGGATTCGAACACGCAATCCAGCAATCGAGCAGCCTCAGACCCACGCCTTAGACCGCGCGGCCACGGCCACCTGGGTCGACTCTAACCATAATGTCTACATATTTAAAATTAAGTAAGAGATTTTGAATTGTGTCACATCCAGCCAATCGCAGGACGTATGTTACTAGGTTTCTAGTATTAAAGTTTGTATTCTAGTGAATAAAATACTTCGATTTCCATCTGGCGACTTTCCGCAGACGAGGAGACGGACTCCCGAAGCAGGCTGAGTTTGCCAGTCGGTTGAGAATGTGTTAATACAGGAGTTCGGACTGCAAGTGAATACGGCTTTCTCCGATACCTCTTAAATGTGTCATTATTAGGCTAGTATCTTTTTATTGCTTTTGGAAGTATTTATTGGTTACTGACACTTTATATCTACATTGCATTTGTCAGGTATAACCTCAGTGCTTTGTGTTGTCGCAGTGATGTAGAGCACGCTTGAAACGTGATGGCACACGCGCAGATACCAGATTTGATCTTTCAGCGAAACGGACGAGTCCATTTAAATTGGCGGAGGGGTCACAGAGGTACAAATTCTCACATTACAGCTTCGTCTATATGAGGACATTTTCATCCACATCACCTGATGTAACTGAACGTAGCATTCTAATTGTCACATTCATTATAGCGGCGAAGACATGGGGTTCGACTGTTGGTCTGTAGACCACCGATCCTGAATTAAATTTTTCTAGTTTTCCTTAAGTTCCTCCATTGATATGCCGAGTTACTACTTGAAATTAGACAATGAACTCCTCCCACATTAAGCCTGTTTATAATTCAGCAGTTTGTAATCCTCTTATTATTCGACGCTATGTAATCTGAGATGTTTAAATCATCATTAAATCAAAATATTTTCAAAATAGTTTCACTTTATTAAAAATTGTTCTCTTAATAGTAACTATTAATCATCATTAAATCAAAATATTTTCAAAATAGTTTCACTTTATTAAAAA
>Ga0131853_10017851_pt1 | contig 12922 bp, 8 predicted proteins | sample TergutLab28metaG_FD_92764 | JGI IMG/M metagenome (GOLD analysis project Ga0131853, IMG submission 92764) | Labiotermes labralis P1 segment gut microbial communities from Petit-Saut dam, French Guiana - Lab288 P1 (version 2) (version 2) | ecosystem: Host-associated > Arthropoda: Insects >...
ACGCTTGTGAGTGCGGTAATGAACCTTCGGGTTCCGTGAAATGCGGGGAATTTCTTGACTAGCTGCAAACCAGTTAGCTTCTCAAGAAGGACTCTGCACCATGGAGTAAGTAAGTAAGTGTATCTTCTCTCACCATGGAACTTGAACATATCCTGTTCTTACAATGGCAATGGAATGTAGTTTACCGTTGAGTTATTTAATTTATATTATTTTGGGCCTGAAATGTATATCACGAATCAACATTGAAATAAAGGAAGGAACTTGTTTCTGCTGATGCTTCCATGGAATCAAATCGTTATATGACTCATGGTCAACTGCCACTCGACGGGATGTTCCAGTCAGAATTTTCAGAAAGTCTTTGGTGGATGCATGTTCTTGCAGTTCTTTACAGAGACACTGGATAAACCATGTCCCGTTCTCAGGATTACGCCATGAGTAGTAACCTGAAGACAGATGAATTGTGCTAATTAAAATGTATCCCAAGAGACAGTAGGAATCCTAATTATTATTAAGTTATTGAAAGACTTACAACAGAAAATGTATTTTTCCAAGTACTTCGAGTTTCTCCTGAAAATCGTCATTTTAACATACATCTAATCTCATCCTCAACACAAAGCTCAGTAAAGTTATTCTGTCCATACCAATAAGGTGCAAAGGAAGTAACAGTACAGCTCCACTCATTCCGAATCTCGATGCTGAACAGAAGTGAGTGATCAACCCCTAGGCCACTTTGACCCTGGTAAAGAATCCCAGTACCCATTGCTCCTTACCATAGGGACTGATGCAATACAGCCATCTGAGGCCACAGTGAAAAGGGGTCTAGTGTTGCCTCACTTCAACAATTTTCTTCACTTCTAGGCCATTTATATATATATACACAGTTCCAAAATGCAAGTATTAAACAATAGTGAATGGTGAAAGCTTATTGATTTTGAGGACTTAAGTGTGGACTGTTTGAATGTATTATCTCAGCATTCTCAGCAATGCAATAAAATATGATACGATATATAATATAATATTATATACTGAAAATTTTATGTTGACTACACTTTGCCTTATGTCTTCTAGCTATCAAAACAAAAGTGTGTCAATGAACCACTTTTCTTGCACTGTGTGTAATAACATGTTTTATTACATAAATAAACAAGTCGTCTGTCATTACACAACAGTCAGGTATAAAATTATGTACCTTCCACAGAACTGTATGCTATCAGGAAATCTGCTTGAGTTGGAATTTTGTAGGCTGCTTGGACTGAGTCAGTTTCCGTGCGTCTTTCTCTTACTGATTTAAGAGTCACTCCAGGGTCCAACTTTTCACCACGGCAAGCCTGCAATTAGCACTCACTTCTATTGTTACTTTGTCACAGCAAGAAAATTATTACTGCTCACATTACAGCATCCAACAATATATTACACACTAACTAATAGAGTTCTTTTAACCTGTGTTCCTTATTGTTACTTTTCCTCCATTACTATATTCAGCTGGTAGGTGGATGTTCATTGCACTTGGTATAAACAGCATGCCATAGAGGAAAGTACTATTTTCTATATTATAGTTTCCTATTACCTATCATTTTGTGATCACAGAAGACTGTATAATGGTCTGAATTGAGATATTCCTACATATGAAGGACTGAGGAGGGATACTGTGTTTGTTCTGTGGTATATTTAATATCATTTTACCAGCCATGCAGGCCACATAGTAAATAACATCAAGTGGAAGGATTAAATCTGAAGAATCTAAAAGAAGCAAACACAGCATAGTTTAAAATACAATTCCAAGTTTCATAAGGAGGACTACGAAAAACCAAGCAAAAATTGAATCATGACAACTTGTGTCTGTGCCAAGATTGGAATTAGGCTTGCAGACAACCAGGAATGAGTGCTGAGGTAACATATGGTGAGGAGGGGGGAAAAAAGTACATTTTCTAGTGATGAGAGAAAATTCTAGTAATATTTTTGTGTAATGCGTTTTCTGGTAGACATTCAGAACAAAATGAAAGGTTTGAAATGTATTTCCAATTACTGAACAATGGAAAAAATGCATATCAAGGGCTACATTACACTGTTACTGTACACCACTACTTGGTTATCGCCTGTCAGAAAGACTAATTTTTGAGTCATTTCCATCCACAGCCTTTCCATTTCCCTACTCACTATCATCCTGTCACTTGATGCTACATATATAGTATGAGTTACCAAAAGTGTCATTAATTAATCTACAAAAAATTAGGCTTTTCATCAGCCAGTGTCAGGCACATGTTTAATACTGTCCGTTTACACAGCCCTGTTATCTCAGAATGAATGAATAAACTTCATCATGCAGTAAAGCAATCCCTCAACTTTCATGGGTTTATATATTTCAGGTTCACAAAATCGCAGGTTTGGCCCAAGATTTAAAAAAAAAAATTGTTCAAGCAGTTGATTTGGGGGAGGGGGGCAGAGAGACAGAAGCTCCCAATTATATTGTTTCTGCAAAGAAAAAAAATTCCAACCAGTGAAAGCAAAGTAGTTGCATAATAAAATTAAAAGTGAACAAAAGGGAATTAAAATGCTTTTTGTTTTTCATTTTCATTATTTTGTGGTTAAAAGAAATCATGAGATTTAAGCATAATAAAACACAAAATATATATATATACATATATATATATATATATATCACTATAAAGAAAAACACTAAAAAATACTGAAAAATATTTGGGGGTGGTGTGAGGGGCCTGGCAATTATTCGAAGATCTTCACTTTTGGTTGGGTGTGTTGGAACGCAACCCCCATAAAATGAAGGGATGATTGTATCAAATATGTAACCTTTGATAAGTGAGTTTCAGTGTTTGGTATCATCATCAGTTACAATACTCTGTAATCGTACATAAATTGCTTGTATGCTTGAGCCTAAACAGTAGAATACTTGCTTGGAACAGATCCCATCAGATAGCTGAACCCATTATTTTGGTATTTCACCATTGCACTTGTGTCTGTGATCTGAACTATATTCCATTCCAATCATATTTTTTGGAGAGGTGTAACTTATGTCTCAACACATGCATACTACCAAGGAGTTAAGAAAGCAGTTACAAATGTCACACTTCATTTTTAGAATGACAATGATGTACATCTACAATGTATAGTTTTCCTCACAGGCCTTGTACTCTTTAGTTACATGTTTTAGGACTGTTCTACATAATTAAACTCACAAAAAAGATTCATTTACTTGAATTATGAATATTTTTGGTTTCCCAGCCAGGGACAGGCATTTGTCAGCTGTAAAGGGCAACCACAGATCCTCCACAACGTAGAGACAGTCCTGTGCATGAAGGTACTTTGACATTTCCCCATGTGTCAACACTGTCACCAGCAAACAGTCTGCATCAGAGTGGTCCTCTGCAGCTACTGAAAATATGGCAAATGAACTTTTTATGAACATTGTATTTTAAATAGTTATGCCACTTTATGGGTGTAAAATATGTCCTTTCACTGTAAGGAAATAAACTTCAACTGTTCCAGCAAAAGATATTTAAAAAAGCAGTTGACCATAAGAGACAAGGATGGTCATACATAATTTGTGCTCTTCATTTAATAATGCTGAGTGTATAGCGTTGACAGTGTTAAGGCAAAGTGAGTACAACAGATGGACCTGCAGCACACATTACAAAAATGAGAAATTCTTATGTAATTTTACCAATAAACCTCGCTTAGAAGGGTGATATATTGCTAAAGGTAATTGTTTTGAATGCATCCTAAGCTCAAATACAAACTACAGAGAACTCATTTTCTTTAATGCATCCAGAAAAAGCACATATTCAAGGAAAAGAATGGATACATCTGACTCATAGCAGGATCCAATGCCAAATTTACAAGCATGATAATGAGTTTACAGCATCTGTTAAAGATGTGAATTTCTTGACCAGCTTAGTAAGGTTCAACTTTAGTCTTGCACCACAGAATTCTATAAATTAACATATTTCTTTTCCCTTGACAGTAGTTCTAAAAATTGCAGTCAATAATATTTTAGGAAAGAATATTTATTAATTACTTCATCTGTACGTGACACTAGTACGATTTAATTCAGGGTTTTCATGATGACATGGCAAAAGACCTTGAAAAAATGTGATATTTGCTAAGCTACTGTGTTTAGAACATAAAATATTGGCATGGTGACTGTAAAAAATTTTCTACAGTTCTTTGTCTGATGATGACAATACATGAATCACTGGAGCTAGGCATCTGAAATTTCAAACTGAGAGCATAAATATACCTATACACTTCAATGTTGTACATCCCACTGTGTGTGAATTTCAATTATGACAATTAGTTGGAATTATCATCTACACAAATTTAAATAAGGTGTAATTATGTATTCACCTTAAATGGCTACATTTTTCACCTGGCATGCAGTAATCTTCAGGATGTACAATTTCTAAATGAGAGTGGTTTAATTCTCTGCCAAAATACATTCTTGTTTGTAGAGACTGAGATCTCAGTTATTGCCTAAACTACTCTCTTGTACAAATTCTTCAGCCTGAAGATGACAGCACACCAGTTGACACTTGTAGCTGTTTAGTGTTACTAAATCATAATTAAAGTTGTGTAGACAGTAATACCAACTAATTTCAATACCTTGTGCAAGATCACCCTTTGTAACTTTGTTGTTCCAACACGCTCAGTTTGGTAGGTGATCCTCTTATGGGAAATGGGTGTGGTTCACCGAATCACGTATAGTTTTAATTATTTGTTTTTAATTTTGTTTTATTTATTCAATTTATTCTTGATATAAAATAATGTAGCGCTATATCCAGTAAAACAACTAGTTCATTTCCAGAAAACTGACACAGTCACTCCCACTCACACCACACTCATACGTGACTGAATTCGCACTGGATTGCTAGCGTCTGTTGTCCGCTGATAACTTTCTCTCATTTAAATTTCTCCCCTCCTACCTAACACCAATGGTCCCGAACACACGTTGAGAGATTAACTTACAATGCATGCCATGAGCCGTCCATAACTGACGTCAGAAATCCTAAGAAACAACTATACTAAAAATGATCGGCTACAACATATACATATTCTTGTTGTTACAGAATGCTGTTTGTAAGTCAATGAATACAAACATGGGATCTCCATTCTTCTGGAATGTGACATCCCATCAGTTAGTAGTTGGTTCCAGATGTACTGGTCCCATTTTCAAAGGTCTTAATGTCCAAAAGAATAAGGTGACACATAAACCCTTGAAGATGAAACAAAAATGTCATCTCAAAATGTCAGAAACCAATTATTCAGTGACATAGAACTACATTTCAGGACAGATACCTCAACTACAGGAATGTAAAAGCCAAAAAACTTAAACATGTACAAACATGACAATGATGCAAGACATGTGAGGCTTCACGCACAAGGTAACCTTAAAATGTGGAAACTTATTAAATCAACATCAGCGTTTTTGTGTTGTTCATTTACAGACAACATACAGGTTCAGATAAAATAGCTTCGATCAAAGACAAAGAAGTGGAACATAGCTGTCATGAAGACTGCTATTACTATAGAATATCAGATCACTTCATAGGATGGCACCACAAAAGTGATAGTCTCAAACAATATGACAAACTGCCTATATTTCTAGATGTAAAGACCACCTGGCATATAGAATCCATGCTGCACTAACAAATTATTGCTGAAAATAAAGTAACAGTAATAGTAGAGTAATCTAAATGACTATAATTGTAGGCAACATAAAAGTAGTGCTTGAGATCAGTTTAGAACTCCTTGTTTAACCCTTTAAACGCCGAATTAAATCCCATCTGCCATTTGCTGGCGTTATTATAAGCTCACCATATTCTCCACGTTAGCAAGATAAGGGTTAAACTTACGCTCAGTAATAGCATTCTGGAAATCAGTAAGTTTCAAATTCTCATGAATTATGACTTCAAATCCAAGTGCTTCATAAGTTTCTGTAAGGATGCTAACATCAACAGCAGATCCAGGGCGGGGAGAATTATTCTTAAACTCATCATGATTAAAGATCACAGCTTTTCCTCTTCTGTTATGGTTCATGTTGTATTCTTCTGCGTCCTTTTCAACTGGCATAACTGCCTCATAACGTTCACTAAAAAAATGTATTATAAGACAGTTATAAATTTAAACATTTTTGTGTAAGAAGAAGAAGAGAAGAAGAAGAAGAAGAAGAAGAAGAAAAAGAAGAAGAAAAAGAAGAAGAAGAAGGAGGAGGAGGAATATGAGGGGAAGAAGAAGAAGAAGGGGAGGAAGAGGAAGAGGAGGAGGAGAAGAAGAATAAGAGGAGGAGGAGGAGGAGGAGAAGAAGAATAATAAGAAGAAGAAGAAGTAGGGGAGGAGGAGGAGGATGAAGAGGAGGGGAAGAAGAAGAAGAAGGGAGGAAGAGGAAGAGGAGGAGGAGGAGAAGGAGGAGGAGGAGGAGAAGAAGAAGAAGAAGAAGAAGAAGAAGAAGAAGAAGAGGAGAAGAAGAAGAAGAAGAAGAAGAAGAAGAAGAAGAAGAAGAAGAATGACACCTCAGTTCCAGGGCCAGCTTAACACATTTCCATGCCCAATGCAAAAGTAAAGTTTGAGGCCCCATATGTTCATAGACCTGAGGGGACAATTCACTAAAAGCAGGAGTCCACAAAATTTTCAAAATTTTACAAGCCACTTCCAAATTCTAGGGGCTAGAGGGATGAAACGAAACATATTCTAAACTGAGCACCTGCAATTCTGGTCTGACCTGTGAACCTGTTAGTTGGTGCTTTATGCTTGGTGCATGTGAACTGATACATGTAATTGTTTGTAAAAAAAAATTCAGTAAATTATGCTGACAAATTCAGGTAACACTATTCAAAATTTAGTCACATGGAATTTGTGCACCCTTGACACAAAGCTAGACATACATTATGTTTGACAGACACAAAATCTGAAATATATCCGGCCTTTTTGGGCGTGAACATTGAAGCCCCATGCAACTGCACTCATGGTAATCTTAAACTGGCCCTACTCAAAATTTTGAACTCATGAAGAAGAAGTAAAAAATTTAATTACTTATGCAGAACCTGCAAACAACTGGAAACACATTAACAATTTACATATCAGTGGTTACTTCATGTACCAACAAGGTTAGCATTCAGTAATTCTATGTTCTGCCCATATAGTGCATTTATGTGTTTGGTATGGATACCAGAATAAACAGCGGCTTTTGACTGCTACAACATCAACTGGTGGGGTTTTGTAAATGAGACGGAGTGTATTGACTGTTTGGTACAGACTGGGTCTTTAAATAAAAGAGATTATGTTTTGTAGTTAAAGACTTAAACTACAGGGCATTAACCACAGTCTGCATTATACTTCACAGAGAAAATACTTTGAGAGTGGGTTCTACTACCATCTTGATGCAACTGGCTGTAATCAAACTGACATATCTCAGAAGGTGTCAGTGTATTTAGAACATATTTGCCACAAGAAATAACAGACAACTAGAGAAAAATGCATTATGAGGAGCCTCATAGTTTGTATTAGTCACCAAAAAATGTTGGGATGATCAATGAAGAAGGATAAATACCTGACTTTCCGTACAAAGATTTTTGAACAACTTGAAGAGAAGAGACCTCTTGAATGACTTAAGCAGAGATGGGAAACAGTATTAAAATGAATGTTAAAGAAATAGGGTACAAGGGCATAGAATAGATTCAAATGGTTCAGGCTCCTGTAAACACAGTAATGAACCATCACATTCCATAAACAGGTGAGAATTTCCTCTAAGAGACCTGCAGAATTTAGCTTCAAACAAAGTGTTATTTCTGTTGATTACAGGCTCCATCACTTAAAGCCAGGAGCAGAACACACACACAAATACATAGTGCAAATGAAATACACTAAATACAATGAAGAGAAGAAGCAGTGTCCAGTGTAACTACAGTGTAATGAATAAACAGCTGTTACAGATCTTCACAGAATTTCTTGATTTACAGTCTAATATACTTGCAACACAACATTTTAAAAACAAAACTTTCAAAACTTCTTCGTATATGAAATCCAGTGGCACATTCATATTTCTGTAATTCTTGGACTAGGCAATGGTGATACTGGAAACTGATTTGCTTTGTAGTCTTTTGCATGATGACAATATGTATTCTAGCAAATGGCTACCTACTCGTACAATTAGGAGGAATGAGCAGTAGCTTCCTATGAAATACTGGTATACATCTACAAAACTACATGGCACCACATCTCTAGGTTCATAACAATACCATGAACAAAGTGTCCAAAACGGCTTCCAGTGAGGGTATATATGTATGTATGTATGTGCGTACATTTATATATGTACATAATGCTCAGTTACACATACACTGTGTACATGTACGAGGTATGCATAAGCATACAAAGCACCTTTGCCAGGACCACAAAATAAACACTAACATTTTATAGCATATAAGCTACTATATATAAAGCCAGTTATAACATTTCACATCTACATTCAGTCCACAGTGTATTTGTGTTTTTTATGGATCTCAGAGCATACAGCATTTATTTCCCTACACAATATTAACTAATTATTTTTAAAACCATTTGTTTACTGTGCAGTGTGAACTGGGTCTTTAAACAAAATGAATTTAGACTTGTTTTAAGGGCTAATTACATACTGTGCCCAGTAACAGTGCATATAATATTTTTCATATTCAAACGTTTTTGAAAATACATTGTTTCCAAACATGGCAGTTCAACAGGGGCAACACATGGATGTGGTAGGTTGTTGCAAGTTTTTTAGCATGCAGATCAGCATGTTTATCTTTAACATTTTGAAATTTCCTAGTAGGTGCATCCAGATTTGTAGGGGGTATATTGCACCCACTTGCACCCCACTAGCTACAGGCTGTACATCACAGAAGACACTATTCTTCATAGTCACCTTTTGGAGAACCTCAAATCTCACTTCAAAAGCACTGCCACCCTCACCTACATCACAATTGAGGAACACATTTTGTTCCAATTAAAGACTGGCATCCTTCAGGATGAATGAAACAGCAGTTTATTTTACTTTACCTGGAAGACATATCATTATCCTGGTTCACTGGAGCAGCATCTGTAACATCCACTTGTGGCAATTTCAAGGGCTTCTTGGGTGAAGTCAGATAAGCATCTGAGTCAGGTAATACAGATGATTTTGGTGTACCACTGTCAACACTGTCGTATCCCAAAGAGACTGAGGAATTTGGCCCTCCTGTACCAATAATATTTTCTGGACTTGTCGCAATTCTTTGATCATTTGTATCTGGCAAACCATCACCAATGGAATCAATCACATCTCGAATTCTTCTCTCGCCTGTTTCCAGATTGTTTGGCTCTTCCATTGTCTCACTTCCAGTAGGTCTGAAAGGGTCAACTTCTTCTTCCTCCACGTCTTTGAATGTGGCACAGACGCTACCAAGGTTAAAAGTTATTATGCCTGCTATCTGGTCTTCTAAACACCTACTTTGCTCAGCCTTATCTCCATTTGATAGCTGCCCACCTGCTTGGTACTGAGGTACAAAAGATTAGATACCCACTGAATTCCTTCTCTTCTGATTTCCTCCATTCTGTATTCCTGTAATCAAAAAGCATACATAATTTTAAAATATATTTGAGCCCACACATTCAGGGCTTTTGTTTATGGTAGAAATTAATAATACTACAAATTGGCACAGTGTGTTCTGGAATACAAACACACCTATATATACTCTTATCTTTTCCCAAAGTGCAGTGTTAATGAAAGTTGACATAAACTTTTGTATTTTAATGTCAGTTTACTGGTTTATTTGAACATTGTGGGGATGGGGTGAGAAGAGAAATTTTTTCCTGTACTTATTAATAAAGCACCATACGAGGAAGATGTATGGGAGAGTGGAAGTACAGCTCCACAGTAGCTTAATAGTGGAAATTGATGCAGATGAGTGGACACATTCGCAACCTAAATGCTTTATCCCCAGGGAAAGAGCTTTTTTTACCCATGTGAAACAGGGTGAAACCCAGAGCCAGTTTAGATGGTACAAAGAAGAGACAAATCTCCACTTTTGCTAGAATTAGAATCCATTATCCTTGTCTGGGGCTTAGACAATACTTCAAGTAAATAGCTTTACCTGCCTCAATTGGAGAGGGAGAAAATTAAAAGGATTGCCCTACTTTTGTTATTACACGTGAATATCAGTATATTTGTTTACACAAAAAGAATACTGTGTTCATTGTGTGTGTGTGTGTGTGTGTGTGTGTGTGTATGTGTGTGTGTGTGTGTGTGTGTGTGTGTGTGTGTGTGTGTGTGTGTGTGTGTGTGTGTGTGTGTGTGTGTGTGTGCCAGTTTTTAACACTGTTTACATATATCATCTGTTTTGAAATGTACATAAAACATGATGGGTATGTGATATAACACCCTGTATACCCCTCCCATCAAACATCATTTAAATTTTCACAGAACTTTGTGCAGCCCTGCTCTACAGGACAACCCCTCAGTGTACTTGTGTTTTAATTTCCTAATGACAATATCAACATGGCTGTCACATTAACTTCTGAGTTGCATGTGATACCTGTGACATTTAATGTGGTAATGGATATCCACTTACATTCATTACCATATTTACTCAGCATGTAAAGAAATGTTGGCCGCAAAACTAGTAAACAGTAATTACCACTGAATGTAAAGTACTGCTTATTCCTTACATTCTGCACAAATTAATACTCTGCTACTGTATTTATTACACTGATACAAACTGTAAATGCCATTTTGCTGTAGACTGTACCGTGTTATCTACCGCTGCATGGCCTTGACGCCAGTAGGCTTGTACACACGGCTAAGAAGTTGATATTAAACACTTGTGAAATCGTCTCAATTGATTTTTAAACTCCAGATTGCAACAGTGAAACAAGTTGTCAAAACAACAGCCAATCACATACAAGTTTATTTCATAAAGTAAAGCTAAATTGTCACTGTACATGCCCTAAAGTATGGGTCTCCAACCCATGGCACACCAGGTTGTATTATGAGGCCCACAGCAACATTTAAAAGTTGTGTATGTACTATAAAACTTACACAATAAGTAAGGCATTTAGGTATATATGACCTGAAAACACATAATGAACTAGATGGAGATGAGCAGTCAGTTTCATGTCCATAACACTTTGTCCCAAAAAAGAAATCCTGATCCGCGATGTCCTGGCCAAACGTCTGTAGAGTGATCAACAGATAATTTTGGCGAAAAAATATCTTTATACAATACCGGTACCGATTTATGCGCTAGGATCTTTCAGCACTGAATAAAAATCTTACCTTCATGTCTCCTTGATTATAGCTCTTCAGTTTGAAAGTTACTGTAACACAAGTATGCATTCTCACAATCAGGAGCAAGGATGTGGGAACAGAGTTTCTTGTAGAAACTTCTTTAAGAAATTACAAATTTTTCTTTGACATCACAATATATGTTATCTCTATTAAAGTTTGTAGTTCAAAACAAAAATATTTTCCTGACAAACATTGAAAATCACAATTTAAACACTAGATGAAGAAATAATTTATACCTTCCTCAAGCAAACTTAAACATTTACCAAAAAGGAGCTTATTATACAGGGATAAAAATTTTTAATAATCTACCCTTAGAGATTAAGAATGTTGCTGGTAACAAAAAAAAAAAATTAAAATTGCTCTGAAAAAAATTTTTACACCCATACTCATTTTACACATTTGAAGAGTACCTTAGTCAATTGTGAATTAAGAACTGTATCAGAAGATTTTATTATAGCGGTATTTTGATTTAAGATTTCTGTCTATGTGCATTGTGTAAGTATTCATACATTTTTTCAGTTATGTCTAGTTACATTATATAAGTGTTTCATTGATTGTGTGTTCTGAATTGATCACATTTCCTTGTGTAAACTTGATTTGTTACTTATGTATCATAATCACAAATTACTACCACATGTATCTTACCGTCAAGACTCATTTTGTGCTATGTCTGTTGTTATATACTGACAAGTTCTATACCCAGTCCGATGGATATCTGGAATACTAAATAAATGAAATGAAATGAAATGAAACCCCACAGCACTATATCTAATCGGTTCACGTCAGTTGATAAAGCGTGCCAAGCCACAGGCCACATCTTGCTGTCAATTAACCTTAATAGTATTCATTCAAAATTTCCATCATTTCTCTCTCAAAATGTGGAGACCCCAAGCTACCTGGTCACATTACGTCTGCGTGTTGCCAGGGAAACCTTCTCTAAATACCGTAGTAATTTGTTTTCCATAAACGTCCTGCAATACGCATCCAACACACTGTTCACCAATGGCTAATCAAAGACGACGCTGAAACTAACAATGCGCTCGCTAACTCGCGTGGGTTATTCCGTCCTCAAGGGCGAAGACCTTGTGCCACTAATTCCGTCCCAACTAAACAGAGTCTCATTCGCGAACATCATGTGAGGCAGGATTTGAAAAAGTGGTTGAAGGCATTCACAGAATGGTGAGATCTCCAGGTAAGAGGCGATGTACTCTCTGCAGGTGCCACAGACAGAAACCACCATTATGGCCAGAATAAGGTGCGGGTCAGTCGGGCAGCTGCACGGGGCCTCAACGTTCGCAGGGTGCTAACACGTCACTGGCATAAGAGGAAATATGGTGATGTAAACTCAGGTTTACACACACGCAAGGATTTATCCTAAAATTATCTGCAATTTGGGCAAGCGACCACAAAATATTTGCCAGCCCTATCCCATGCCGACTGATAACATAAAGAACGTCAGTTTCAAGAGAAGCAAAATTATTCGCCGGGCCTGGATGACAAATTATTAACCAGCCCGAGCAGCAAACATGTCTCGGGCCGATTTTGTCCACCATGTTGCGAAATTCTCCATACCTGTCAGTGGTGTTGTCAGTCGCCTTAAACTTCTGAGTACCT
>Ga0131853_10017852_pt1 | contig 12922 bp, 5 predicted proteins | sample TergutLab28metaG_FD_92764 | JGI IMG/M metagenome (GOLD analysis project Ga0131853, IMG submission 92764) | Labiotermes labralis P1 segment gut microbial communities from Petit-Saut dam, French Guiana - Lab288 P1 (version 2) (version 2) | ecosystem: Host-associated > Arthropoda: Insects >...
AAATAACGAAGTAAATCACTGAGTGTTTTTAAACTGTAACTTTAGTAAGGAACAAAGTATGCTCCCTGAGGATGATCGTATGATCGAAACATGTAGGAGCGTTTTAAGTGTTTCACTGTGAATTTTAGATCATTAAATGAATATATGTGCATTTGTTGGTGTATTAATTAAATAATATCTCGTTCAGTTCGTCTTAGGGTGAGAAATGTGCCACACGAAAGTTCTATATAAAATCAAAACGCACGTTTCACATTTAGTAACTTTTTTTTCGAAAATCGTGCCCTTGACGATATAATGCGGAAAAATATTCCAGAGCCACACAGGCCACAGATGACTATGGCACATGCGCATTGCATGCTCGGTACCTAAGGCTCCAAATACACACTCAGAATATGTAATACTTATAGCTTTTTCCACTGCATCAATAGTTGCACAAACGCATCTCAATGTTACGTTATACGTACACTGCCTGTCTCGTTCACAGCTCTTACATGTAATACAGAACATTAATGTTATTATTTGGTTCTGTTATTATACTTCTTTGAATAATTTATTTTCGGTTTTCTAAGATGATCTCGTTTTCCTCGAAGTTATCGGCGAGACATAACCTCCAAGCTTCAGCGAGTGTATTACGTAATTTTTAGCTTATAAACACTATTTTGTACACAATTTACAGTTACCCTGTACTCATAATCTATGCACATACCAAATTTCACATTCTTTGATATCAGCAATAAATATTAAATACTTCGAATTCGCTGGAATGTGACGTCAAAACACGATACTTAAGTCATCGATTGTTAGGTCACATCACAACAAATTAGAATCTATCGTATGTGGCGTCATATTATTAAGTAATTACAATCAAGTATAAAGTAATAAGCATCAAGTATTATGACTATTTTTCCCTCGTTATAAGCCAAGCAAAAAAAAAAAACCTCAAAGTTTCAGCCCTCTAAAGCAGTATTAAACATACTGACTCAATATCTCTATTTCTGTTGAATAACCCCAACATGCAAATTGCATATATTTTTGCGCCATGTTATGTTGTTACACCGTCTAGGACCTGTCTGGCTCTAACGTATTTTTCGTAATTATCTCGTTGACATGATTTGTGGGGGAGGGGGGGGGGCTTTCGGTACGAAATGCATATTTTGACCTTCTCTACCACTTTCATCTGAAACGTCTCTAATTCCATGAAGAATTCAGTGCGATGACAAACATCTTCATAGGTGTTCACGTAAAGTGCTTCATAGTTTTCTCCGATTTGAAGCATACTTGGATTTTCTCAATAGAATTTAATAAAAGTTTCCAACATAAAACTTCACGAAATTCCATCCAGTGGGATCAGACGAGTTCCACGAGGACGGACATGTTGAAGCTAAGTCTCTTCTCTCGAATTTCCGGACGCGCCTAAAAACACGAACTCATCACGGAAATAAATAAAAAGATGATTAAAAAAAAAAAACACACTCTATATGCTTTTACATACATTTCTTGAGTAAAAACAAACCCTTAATACAAATGTCAAGAATAGGCCATAAAACACATTTCAAAATTCATGACCACACGTCAAGAAATCAATTTTCGAAGTTACTGCGTCTTGAACACTTAAGGAGAAAGGGATTTCACTGCAGGGAGTCTAACAGCAAGGACACGTGGCCATTGTTACCGTACTACAAGAACAGGTACAGTACTAGACCGGAGGGATTTTGTTGGGACTTGGGGGGGGGGGGGGGGGGGGAACTCAGATGCAAATATTGGTTTGGGGCGGCTTTTCTTCATGCGTCGGTCACGCATACGAGTTTTTGCTATTACTCTGGGGGATAAAGGCAGAGGTCCCAAGACGAGACGTCGGAATCCGGGGGTATATTGCATTATTATTATTACATCAAAAACTATCTGAAAACTTCTCCTCCTCCTCCTTTTACTACTACTACTACTACTACTACTACTACTACTACTACTATCACGACTACTACTACTACCACTACCACCACCACCACCACCACCACCACCACCACCACCAACACTACCACCGCCGCCAACATTATTACTACTACTACTACCACCACTACTACTACTACTACTACTAGTACTACTACTACTACTACCACCACCACCACCACCACCGCCAGCAGCATCGCCGCCGCCATTAACCCCAATAATAAAAGAACTATAATAACAATAATAATACAACACTCCAAATGGACTTCATTCATTAAAACATTCTCAGAACAGTTCGTTTCCGAGACTGTTGCCGTCCTCAGACAAAAGGGGGAAGGGGGGGGGGGGGAAGCCATCGGATTTGCTCCGTCAAATAACCCAAACAAGTGAGACGCTGTCCCGTTCTTATCTAATGACGGAGACAACGCCTGTCTGCGAAACGTCGTGTTTCGTCCAGCCCATGTACACAATCCAATGGAGTGCCACAGTATAAGAAAAGGCACACCTTAAGCGCCGCGATAGCTCAGTCGGTACAGCGACTCGCTACGGGCTGGACGGTCCAGGGATTGAATCCCGGTGGGAGCGAGTTTTTCCGCACCCATCCAGACTGGCCATGGGGTCCATTCAGCCACCTATACAACGCGTACCGGGTCTTGCCAAGGGGTAAAGCGGCCGGGGCGTGGCGTTGACCACCCATCCCATGTAGTGAAGAGGTCAAAGAAAAAGTAGAACTATACCTTTACTCCCCTTTAGGCCTTTGCGGCCTGTTCTAGGGTGAACTGAACCTTTTTACATGTTTACCGCCCCACCAAACAGCTCCGTAAGAGTAAAGAAAGCAGGTAGTGGGGAAAGGTTAGCGGCATCGCCTGCTCTTCACCAAGCCCTAGCACACCGTCTTCTGTCAACATGCAGCACGCCTCCTTGAAGCAAGGTAACAATGCACCCAATTAGTACAAGCTCAGACACCTTACTTAATTAGTTCCGTATGTATCTTGGTTCAAGACTTCTCTTTCGTTACAATGGATGCTACAGCGCCGTGTGGTATAGCGGAATTATGAGGCAGCGCTGGAGATGTTATACCTCTCAGTCCACTTTGGACTCTCCTCAATGCTGTGTCTGCGGAGCACATTCCAGTTTTCTCTCTCTCTCTCTCTCACACACACACAAAGCGCAATGAAAAAGATTTATGACTCTACTCAAGGTGTCAACGTGTATGAACCCAGCAGTGGTTGCGTGACGGGCACAAACCACTGCGGTAAACGGTGAACTGTCATCCCCAGGCAACTGTTTCAAAATCACTGGAACAGCAAGCCACGAACCAGATCACGCGTAATGTAGAAGCTGACGATATGACTGTACATTTACTAGTTCCATCGTCTGGCAGAAAAAAATAACTACGGACGGAAGAATTGTACTTACACGCAGTGTACACAATTTCACGTACAGTCACGACAAAACGGCGGCACTATCAGATAACAAGCACACAAGTTTGTGAACAAGAATGCTCCTAACTACCCTCTGTGTAATAGCACAGGAAAGCGCGGTTCTCTGTGAGGTATTTATTGGTCGACATTACAAAGTTGGCGTCACGTGGTCTTTCCACGAAGCCAAGTAAATCCCACAAGGCCGTTACTATGTACATTACTTACAGCGCTCACGCTAACTGCAAATATGTGACGGTGTGACGATATTTACTGATAACGTGTTGTGCTCAACCAATTCATAACTGCAACTTCCTGTTGTTATCCAACGGGTGCCTAACATCTGCAGGTAATACACCGTTGTAAATATCCTCTGAATCAATCCCTTAACATGAACGGTGGACCCAAAAAATCGGATAAGATAACGTACTATTTTGTCCACCACTGCGAGGCAGTGGATGTAACTGAACTATGGTCTAATACCAGAGTTCGTCTACAATATCCTTCAGGATACGTCGTACCTGAAGCTCACAACCTTGTTGAAGAAAATTCTCGCATGTTCAACATACCTCTCGTATGGCGATTCTGGTAGCCACCGTTCTCATACCGGAATTTCACAATTTTGTACCAACCTTCACGAGATCGAAATCACTTATATATCTGAACACACTGTTGTCAGACACTAACTCACAAGCAGTGGCGAATACCGATCCGGAGGTCAGGTCTAGAGGAACGGTAAAATGCTGCCGGATCTGATCCCCGTATCAGGAATCGCCACTGCATACAGGGAGAAACATCCAAACATGTCCATTGTAAGTGGTCAAGGATGACAAAAAACAGAGTATGTTATTTTTCTTACTCTTGCATGATATAACTGGTTCATATGACTTTTCTGTCTCCCTGTTACTGTACCAGTAACATGGCCCGCCCCGAGAAGCTGTTCTGAGGATGCCTCATGGGAATTTCGGAAGAATATTGGTTCTACGGTCGGAACGTGGGTAGTTCCAAAGTAAGTATTGACCTAGTATGAATACGCGGAGTAGGTTTAAAGTCCACTGACTTCCTAATGATGCTGCTAGCAATGTCACTATTTGATGATGATAAAGATGAAGCACCCACAAAGTAGCCTCAGAAGAGAACACATTTCATTTTCAACACTTAATTTCCAAAGCAAAGTCCCATATTCATGATTATTGTGTATCGGTAAGGGCACCGTCAGCTCAGTCACCAGCACAATCCAGTGACTGCGAATTGTTCGAGGCAGAAGAGAATTAACCTTTTTCAAAGCATTCGTACAGATAGAATCAGGGCAGAATAAGGGCGAAAAACTCCACCCGGAAACCACGAATAACTCTAGGATATCTTCTAGTTCCAAATTTTAATAAAGTCATTATTCATTGTCCGGTGAGGAATGAAAACGGGGAGACAATAAACCATTCAATTAGCGAAGCTACGTCATAAATATGAGATCCAAAATATTACTATCACGCGCAGAAACACGTTCCTTAAACACGTGCACACGCGCACACATACAACACACGCATTACTCACAGACTTCATCCATTTCGCAAAATTTTGCACAAGTACGCGTACACAAAATAGCAACAATTAGCAGATTTATTGAAATGAACCGTCTTTATACAACATACAAATAACAGTTGCAAATCTACAACTGGTTAATTAAGCGACATGTTTCGGCCTTGTTCGGCCATCATCAGGCTTACAAAAGAGATGGTGTTAATTAAGGTACATTCGTTCGCTATGCCATTGTAGATCTGCAGCTGTTATTTGTATGTTGTGTAAATACGGTTCATTTCAATACATTTGTTACATATACACAACGGGATGGAAACAATCAAATTCAAACAATTAGCAGGTCGTGTCTCTCGCGTGCTTCAGCATACTAGCGTGTAAATTTCAATAAAAAAAATTACGTCGGCGCGCATTCAACATAAACAGTCCTGACAGAATTTCTGTCACAGCAGTCTCAATTGTGGCGGGCTTTCTGAATTCGGCAGTGAAACTTTGGGTTTCATAATGAACGGGAATTTCTGGAAAAATCAAATGACTATCAAGAAAAATCTCCATGTGGTCAGTTTATAAAACGAGCCTTACAGACAACCCAAAACACAATTCCATTTATTTTCACTAGAACAGATTAACAGCAGGAGACAGGAATATCCAGATGCAAATTACTGAAGACGCCAGGGACCCATGCGGATCGTCGTGCCATAAAAAACAGATAAGCACAAACATATATGCGACACAAAAATTTATCGAGTTCGATAGTATTAACAGTTGGAAAAGGCGGGGGGGGGGGAGTCGCCCACCGTCAGTGCCGAATCCCGATCTAGATGACAGGTGTCGAGTGAGGGTGAAAAAGTCTCTTTTACCCACCCTCCCCTCCAAGAAATTAAGAATTAATCATCCAGCATTTTCCAACGTAATGACTGATGAAATAATAATAATAATAAAAATAATAATAAACTAACAAGCAAATGTGATCACACACAACCATTAGTTGCAAACGAGAGAATTCGCATCTAAAATTCTTACCTGATATATGCTGATTATCTGAAACGAAATTCCGCTCTTCTGCTGACTGATGTAAATTTGTCACTAACCACAACGTGCTGTGAAAACAGCCATCCTCTGAGAAAGCTCAGTACCAACAGTTAACACTGAGCAATATTCCCATTTCACTCCTCACCCAATATTGTGCGGGTGATAAAATCGAGAAGAATGAGATGGGCTAGGCATGTGGCGCGGATGGGTGAGGAGAGGGGGTTGTATAGGGCCTTGCTGGGGAAACCGGAGGGAAGGAGACCACAGGGGAGACCTAGGCGTAGATGGGTGGATAATATTAGGATGGATCTCCAGTAGGTGGGATGTGGGTATATGGACTGGATTGGGCTGGCCCAGGATAGAGACAGGTGGCGGACGCTTGGGAGTGTTGTAATGAACCTTCGGGTTCCATAAAATGCGGGAATTTCTTGACTATCTGCAAACCAGTTAGCTTCTCAAGAAGGACTCTGCACCATGGAGTGTGTAAGTAATAATCCCATTTCACTTTACCTTTTCAAAGTAACAGTTGTGTATTGTTTCATTCATAGAATATGAATCCTGCTTCAAAATGATTCAATGAATGATGAAAATAAAATAAGGAGATATATTAACAACACGAAACTGTGATTTGGAGTTCCACAGCATTGTTGTCGAGGAAACAGATCGAATGTTTGTTGCGCCGTGTGGTTCGGAAATTTGCTCTCGAAGTTTCGAAGAAACGTACTGCCTTCATCCTCAGTGGCATGTTTCAATTCACGGCCTCATAACCCTGTAGAAGAAGCCTGTACGCCCCTTCAAAACGTTGGGAAGCAACTACCCCAACTACAAGGTGCAACAACCCAGAATCCCTTCCTCCTCGATACGAAAACAGGTTTGCAACTAATAAGATTTTGCAGCCCTCTCTCATCTCCATTGGGTACAGCGGCAACCTTCCCGCTACACTAGCCGTATCTTTCCCCACAGTATGCTCTCTCTCTCTCGTATTACACAGGTGACAAGGCTATCTGAATTACTGTCGCTTTACTTACATTTAAATGGACGCCGTGGAAAAAACTTGACACTGCTTTCTAAGTGCCTCCCTCTCTCGCTCTCTATCTCTTTCTCTCTCACGCTTCAAGCGGTAAGGTTAACAGCGATTACTCCAGTAACGTAGCGTATAAGCAAATGAGCTACACAAATTTTATATAAGAAAAATTAACAATTTTCAGGAAAAAAAATATATCTACAAGGTTTCTCTCTATTTTTAACACAGAAAGGAAGTCATTTCCTACCTTTCAATGGCACAGTGGCGATCAGCTATACCGCAGAATTTGCCGCCGGTCAGCTTTTAACAACTGGTGCAAACCTATTTAATACGATACAAGGATAAACAAATTCTAATCGTAAGCAGAGGTATCTTGGGTACAATTAGCTTTGTCTCCGGGTTTCTGTCTGCGATCGTACTGGTCGGGATAAACGGCCCAACAAACTTCGCCCTCAGCAGCAGACATTCAGAACACTGGCCGATGCAGCACAACCCTCAAGGTAATCCTAACTTGAACATCTGAACTAAGCACTTCTTCCTTGTAGCAAACACTGTTCGGCCAAGCGCGTAACATCTGAAAATCACGAGTTGCACTGCACAACTCTGTGTCTACAACAAACAGAATATTACACCACTCACAAGTCAGAAATGATTTCGAAATTATGGCACACGGTACAGCAGAAAAGTAGGTAGTAACCGCTAACCCTCACTAAACAAAATAATCCACGTAATTCACTCCTAAGGATTAATCCAAGTTCACGAACATCAACAATTCACATTTTCATATCTCGCATTGTTTACGTCACATTTCGCGCTTTCATTCACTACGTTTCGATATAAACACCAGCAAGTAGGTTGAATTAACCTTAAAGAGGGCCGGAGGGGGGGGGGGGAGATGGAGATGCGAAACACATCGACCTACAATATTTGGTCAGAAAATCTTACAGACCCGCCAGCAGGCAGGATAATATTAAACCCGATCTTAAAGAAAGTTCAAACGCGTCGACTGGATTCACATAGTTCACGACACGGTACAGTGGCGTGCTCGCATGGACACGGTAATAAACCCTCGAATCCAAAAATGGGAAGGATTTTTTAATCTACTCAGGCCTGTTGGGGTCTCAACGACTATCCACGTGATTTCAAGCTTCCGCCGCGAAGCAGGTGAGATCTGCGCTCTTCTGCGTTATTACATAGCGTATGGTGGTAATTCCTCACCAAGCTTTCTTCTTGGATATCTTGACCCTTGAAGATGGGATCGATAGGTCGTCCCGAAACGTCTGTAAGGAATAATCCGTAATATCCCGGAAGGGCGCAGATCTCATGACTACCACCCCCACCCCCACCCCCCGTGGGACTAAACCAAATTAAAATGCGAAAATTCTACGCGAGATTTTAGGTCGTCACCGCTGCGTTCTCTTCGATGTAACACCGGGAAATGTAGTACAAATCTACAGTCGTTTCGGAAAAACCCTTTGCCTCCATACCTTGAATACGGAGAAAGGACGTTCCCCCTCAGTACCAGTAAACTTCTACCACACTACACGGTATCACAACCCACATCGAAAGTTTCGCGCAGTTTCCTAATTCAAAACACCCTTTAAAGTTACGTAAAAAAGAAAATCGTTAAAATCAACATGACGTGGCAGTCATTTGACTCGCGGTGTACATTTTATACATTAAAAACTGCAATCGACTGTCAACCTTAATGAAGAGGAATTGTTCACGTCTATGTTATTCTCAGTCTGTTACATAACGACATGTAAACGTTCCCCGCTCTGTGTCGCCCACTGCCGTCCTGTTTCATTCGCACTATTAATCACATAGCAGGCCTACATGCAGCACGTGTTTTGTGGCGCCGAACTGGACATAAATTCACACCGCAGCGGGCACAGCGTTTCAGATACCTCTTGGCTCTAAAAATATTTCAGAATCATACGATTACCGTATTTTGAGACGTGACGCCGTAACGTCTGGTTAGAAACCTGAACGTTTCTGTACAGGGAAGAAGGATATCATGCAGGAACTATAAGAACAGGGGAACCGTGCTTTGGTGTACGCACCTCAGTAGCAGGACAATCGAACAAGTTGCGTGAATTTTTTAATTCAACGGATTTAAAAATCTAAGAGCGTTAGGCAGAACACCCTGCGCACAGCGGAAGTACTAGGCTTACTGTGTGAGAACTGAGATTCTCGAGTGAGTGACTGTGAATGATGGCGTCTTAAGGAATGGGACGCCGTAGAATGCACAATAACGATGGATGCAAGAGGTTCCTCCGAAACCTCAGTAAATTAATGCCACCTACAGCAATGCTTCCCAATTTATAAGGATACCTTTCTTGGTAGTCACCGCCGCCACAACCTGAAATCTCAAAATTTTGATTCAAAATGCAGCCTACATCCCGACGTAAAAATGAAGACTCTCACACGTTTTAAAAATAACGCGACAGATGTATCCGAAGCTACGAAACTCATATAGACGAACACACACATTGGTAAAGCTGCGGGCAGTCAATGAGTTACGCTACGGTTACGGGGAAAATAGAACGCAATTGTACTGGACATGGATACATCACAAATAATTAATTTTTTTACGTGTAAACAAACTCGTCCGAAATTCCTTAACGAGCTTAAACGTGGTCTTCATACAGACCTGCTATTACATATTAATACATTCATGTTAAACGCTGGCAAATTGAAAATCACGCTCTAGCTGTCATATGGGAGACTGGAAGCATGCCACAGCCGGTAGAGCCTGAGTAGAGACAAGAAGAGTCTCTGTCCCTTCAGAAAATCTAAACCACATTCCCCGACTGCCCAGCCGTATCCTAGCCATTACAGTGAATGAGCAATCTTGAATTCCTATGCAGCAAAGAGCATTTCAAACACTTGTTACGTAATGACAGCTTTCAATGAGATGTCGCAAACAATACATTTTAAACATTAAATGGCAGCCCACTTTTACATAAAACCTTGACATAAAAATCACTCAGCTCCTTACAGCGCATATGATGGCAGGTGCCTATAAATTTCGTTTACAATTACGACTGTATAAAGACTTTCTTCATAACGTTGTAGAGAATTCCTGATTTGGTTTTATTTATTTCTGTATTTTTGTTGGGTGTACTTCTGTTGTACCGGGTCTTTCCCGGGGTAAGGAGCGACCAGAGATTGACGCTGGCGCCTCACACCCTTCTAGTGCCGTGGTCAAGAAAGAGTAGAGCTATACCTCTACTCCCCCTATGGGCCGTACGGCCTGTACAGAACCTCAGTGCCTGTACAACGGTGCACTTTACCTTACTTTACTTCTGTTGTAACAGACTTAGACACAAGTCTAATTTTCCAGCAAACGAAACATCCAGATACAAAGGTGTATGAATACAATTTCAGGCAGTAAAAAATAAGTGGGGTGGGGGGACTTCACTCACCCTTCCAATTTACCTCTTCAAATGGAACAAATTCTCTGAATAAAACATAACTCATCCACACCACAGCAGTTTGCTTTGTGTGCAGAATCGCCCTGGAACCAAGGGAAGATTACGGAACATTTTATCCATCAACTCCACGCAATTCACACCGCACGATCGAGTGAGGTCATCAGCAGATGTAACTCTTTTAACAGGTACCAGCATTCTAAACCGCATGACCTTTTATAGCAAATTTCTCCAAATCGGATTCGCAGACAATTACGTGACCAAATGACATCAGATGCATGGCTATGTCATGTCATCAACATATGATATCATGTCCAAGAACCTGATTAACTGAAAGCGACAACGGGAATCACGGACACTCGGCCGCATCAACATGCAAAACAAGGCAGCGCTAAGCAAGAATTATCTCATCCCTTACATATTATTCACGCCTTCAGTACGTTACCTTAGCATCTCCTTTCACTTCTTGCAAACACGTTTTCACTCTCACGGATTGCATGTGATGAAAGCGAAATGTTCGAAAAAAAATTAATAACAACTAGTTAACTGTGCAGAATATAATCATGCCCACTGTATGCTGCACGTAGAGAATACAGACTCACTGATCGACTGTTCTTACAATACTAGGCCAAATTACGGTATTACGATGTTACTCAATCTGAAAAAACGGATGGATAAACATACTCATAGGCATTTCAAAGAAGCTGTGTTAAAAATATTATGTTATGCAACAAGGTAACAAACAGGACCACTTCCATTACCCAACAGACCTAAGACTTACAATCCATGTAACTGACGGAATGAAAGAAATAAAGCCAAATGTTTATTAAGTACTGCTCTACAAAACGTTGTACGTAATGTGTATAAAATGAAAAATCAAAAGTAAAAAAATCCCACTTCAGAAACGACAAATATCCTTCCGACAAATTTTTACAGTATCAAATCTTTAAGTGAGTCATCCCCGGTGTGTTCATTAGCATGAGCAAGGAATCACGACAACGAGATCTCATTGAATTTTAGACTTATATAATTTGTTTTATGACTTACATTGTATAACTTCAATTCTTACTTGTGACCTGGTGATGGCCCAAAACAGGGGCTGAAACATGTCGTCACCTTAAATAAATATAATAAAACATCTATGATACTACTTGTGTTTCGACTTATTTAAAACTTGTTCCTTTTAGAATATCAAAATTTTCACTCTCTGTAATATTCAAGAATTCCACCGCGCAACAGCCCCTATTGCGCCAGGGCCTTCTCATTGTCGAGGCATCACGATCACAGACATATCACACTCGTTGGGCTCCTCTGGACGAGTGTTCAGCCCGACGTAGACTTCTACCTGCCAATAAACAACGATAAAAAGAGACAGACAGCCGCGCCTCCGGCGGGATTCGAACCCACAATCCCAGTTGCCGTAGACCCACGCCTCAGGCCGTGCGGCCACTGGGATCTGCACTGTTTAAGAATACATGCCGTTAAAAATCTTCTCTACGTCTCCAACATGCTGCAAAAAGATAAAGGTTTATTTTTATCTGAAGTATAAACACAAATTCATTTCCTACCTCACAGACGACCAACTCAGTCTCCATCACACAGACCAAACAGGAAGTGGTTTAGGGAAAAAATCGCTATTTACAGTGGGTCACGTGAAATCCGTAAGAGCACCACTAACCATTACTTAAATTATTTCAGAAATTCGAATTGAAACTGAGGCTCCTTACAGCCAGCAACAACAACCAGACCCGATTCCAGAACAAGGCAATGAATGACGAGAGCGGGGAAAAAGCTAGTCTAATTTAGTAAAAATATCCTTTTGTAAGACAAGAAAGGGAACTCAGCAAGAAATATATTAAGAAATGAACGAACGAAATAACAAACGCCCATCGAAGAAAGAGTCTGCAGAATGCAGTTCTTGCAACTGACAAGGAAACACCTGGCGGGGGTTTGCATCTGAATCCTCAACTGTCAGCAAATAGGAACTTCTTGCTACATCAAGGCCATCAAACTAGCACTTTTCACGCTGAGCTTGTACTTTGGGCATAAGAAACTCAAATCCAAGCCCAGACCTTCCCTCCGTCTGTGGTGGTGAATGCCTCATATATGAGCCAGGATAACGCAGTGGGTATAATGACTTGGCTACGGGCTGAATGACAAATCAAGCGGTGGCGTCAATTCCTGCACTGGGTCCCACCCAACCACCGATTTCAACGGGCACCGGGGAGTTTCTCCCCGACAGTAAAGTGGCCTGTGTGTTGAGCTGACCGACCACTCACCCCCATCCAGTGCTGAGGTTTCTCTACCCAGCAACCATACTTACTTACTCCATGGTGCAGAGTTCTTCTTGAGAAGCTAACTGGTTTGCAGCTAGTCAAGAAATTCCCCGCATTTCACGGAGCCCGAAGGTTCATTACCGCACTCACAAGCGTTCGCCACCTGTCTCTATCCTGGGCCAGCCCAATCCAGTCCATATACTCACATCCCACCTCCTGGAGATCCATCCTAATATTATCCACCCATCTACGCCT
>Ga0131853_10017853_pt1 | contig 12922 bp, 5 predicted proteins | sample TergutLab28metaG_FD_92764 | JGI IMG/M metagenome (GOLD analysis project Ga0131853, IMG submission 92764) | Labiotermes labralis P1 segment gut microbial communities from Petit-Saut dam, French Guiana - Lab288 P1 (version 2) (version 2) | ecosystem: Host-associated > Arthropoda: Insects >...
ACTTAGCCTGTATTCTGTCACATAATCTAGACAGGTGTCGAAAAGTGCGATTTCACTTAGCCTGTATTCGGCCACCTTATCTAGACACATGTCGAAAAGTTCGATTTTACTTAGCCTGTATTCTGTCACCTAATCTAGACACGTGTCGAAAAGTGCGATTTCACTTAGCCTGTATTGGGTCAGCTTATTCAGACGTGTCGAAAAGTGCAGTTGCTCATACACGAGCAATGCTGTCAACAAGTTGAGTGATGCGGTGGAGTACAGCCACGCCGGAAGCCGAACTGAATTGTCCAATAAGAGCAATGTTAAAAGTAACATTTCATGTTTCGTTTGGCAGGGATTAAAGAAGTTAAGCGGTGCGGGTTTCCACGTGAAGTCGCATAAATCAGACTGTGGCATGTAGTTCGTGTTGTGTCGTATGCGCTGTAGCTTGAGCCGACCTTTAAGGCGACTAACGTTGATTCGACCGGCAAGTATCGTGTTTGGCGGAGGAGAAAATTGATCCTTATAGCAGAGTTGCACAGGGTTTCCAAATTTAAGGCGCCAGGGGTGATACGAAGCAAGTTCGATACTGAGGATCCGCAAATATTAGGCTGCACCACAAAAATTTAGTCGCCACGGCGAACTGGCGCACAGTTTGTTTACGCTTGGGTTAGAGTCCAGTTGGTTTCGATTTATGCGATGTCGTTCTAAGCGAATTGTTTTCGTAACGCAGCTATCACATAAATCGATGAGTGCTCGAATAACACATCCACTTACTTCTCCGAAGCAGATTCATTGTAAGGGGAATGGGCATTACCCACTGTGCACGTGCTGGACTGGCAGGGATCACGCGTGTTGCATGTAGTGCGCTTGTGCGGCAAGGTTTTCTAAATACGTAACTAATTTTCAGCAATGAAGAATTGTCAGTGTGAACATTTCACAGACACTGATACTTCCAGAAGCGGTCAGTACCATCGTCTCGTCAGAGGCGACGATCCAGGTACAGCAGCAGAACAACAGTTGTCGAAACTTAAAGACTAATCAATCACTGTAATGTGGTCATGGCCTCTATGTGGCACTCCACACTAAGACTGATACCTTCATTCACAGAGTGACTTGGACATTGAAGTACCTTTCTTTTCTTGGACTGCGCTATGGTACACTCAGCACGCGTAAACGGGAATGTACTTTCGCCTGAAGATCTGCATCTACCAGTTACGAGTTATTTGTAAGGGTAAAGGTCACCCCGTGATATGCCTATGCTGGCACGGAGGGGAGGCGGACGTACACCTCAAACTCGCAACCTCGACGCTGGAAGGTGGTGGGTTGTCAGCACCACGCTCCGGCTGCTTTACCTCCGGGAAGGACGTGGTACCCATTGTACAGGGGCTGGGTGGGCATGAGCTATTTGTGCTTCTTTCAGTTCATGTATTGTCGGATTGAATGTCATTGACCAGGAAGTGCTAGAGAAGTGTAATTTGGTTTGCTAGCTTCGGAACGTAGATTGGGTTTGAACACTGTACAAAAGGAATCGTTTGTTAGACGATAATTACAGACAGATCGAACAAGCGATGAATACAGGAGCGGTGATGCGTATCAGGATGCTGAGGTTAGTGCGCAGAGGCACAGGGCACGGAAGAATCCGGAAATACTAAAGAGCTATAGAAGAGGAGGAGGAGGAGAAGAAGAAGAAGGAGGAGGAGGAGGAGGTCGGCCAGTGAGAGGCTGGGTATCGCAAGGAACACTGAACATGCTTGTGCACAACAAGAAACCTGGAGTGCACCTGTCCGCTTTTCTCGAACAAAGTTTGACCCATTTCACATCAGCCATTCCGTGCATTACAGTTCGGTTACTGTAATTAGAACCAACGATTGCACGCAGCTGTGTTCGATTTTACAATAATGTTATAAAAAACGAATGTGACACATTTGTGTGCATTCGTTTAAGTTAATTTTGGTAATTTAAAGTAGTGTTAGTTCGACTGACCAATGACTGTGCAGGCCTGTGGAACCGCGTACTGTTCGCGGAGTAGCATTCACGGCCGTTTGCCATCGTTTTGCAGCCCACGGACCGCGTAACGATCCCTTCCTTAGCTTGCGGCCCGTCTTGTTCGCTGCATGTGGCTGCTACTTAACGTCTGCACTTAACAAGAGTGGTTACTGGGCTTCATATTTCATTCAGAAATTTTATAACACGAGGGAAAGGCGTGGGCCTGCGACCGCTCGCTTGTTGGAATTGTGGGATCGAATCCCGCCGGGGGCATGGGTGTCTCATGTGAGTGGTGTGTGTTGTCAGGTGGAGGTCTTTGCGTCGTGCTGATAACTCTTCCAGAGGAGTCCTACCGATTGTGTTGTGTCTGAGTGTGATCACGAATCCTCGGTAATGCGAAAGACTAGGTCCACTGGGGGGTTGTCGAGCCATGAAAAGATACAGAAACAGTTCAGATTTAATTTTGTAGCTGCCCCACCACTCTTCCACATAGTACCCGCAACAACAGAGGCATTTATTGTATCGTGGGTCGAGCATTGTGTGGTACCTTTTGCTACTAGCCCTTGCCTCGCGTTGTCACCCACTGTGTCACAACTGTTTCCACGTCACGATTGTTTTTATATTTGTGACCAGGAGTTTACTTGAGCGCAGGAAATCGCTCGGCGACAAGTTACACAGTTATAATTACACTCATTGTAGGTTGTTTAGTTAGTTATGAGTCATGTAACTTCTTCGCTAAACGACCTTCATAAATTGTACTTTTTTTCCGTTTAGAGAATCACCTTGTATTATTTTAGCTTTCATTCCCAGTGTTTAAAACACACGATGACAGTTTTGGGAAATACGCAGTAGTTTTGTAAGAAAAACGTGATATCGGAAATCACGTCTTCTAAACATACGGAAAGACGTGCATCCTGTGTAGACCTGTGCTGCTCACTCACGAAATTCCGCGGACCATAGGTTGGAAAACACTGGCGTCAGTGCGTACTTTTCTTCCCCGGTGGGGAGATACGTTGCCTTGACCTGCTGCTGGTATCGGCTTTTTGGGGCCTACTGCGTGGCATGCCACTCGGGCGTATGGTGCATTACAATGACATTTCACGTTAAGTGCCATGAATTGAATATAGGCCTGCTGGAGTTCCTGTAGTACTCCCTCTCAAAAGATTCGTGTCAGACGCAAAGTGCGTGGTTATAACAACCCTACATGCCTTATTTACTAAAAATAATTTTTAAAATTTCATGTCTTCAGGTCCTGTTTAGCCCAAGTCATCGGATTCTTTTCTGAAATATTGCATGGGAAAATTATTTTACTGAGAAGTTGTTTTAAACTCTCATGCGAAACATTTCTCCGGGGTTTAAAATATTATGTTTGTTTACTGTGATATTACAAATTCGCTGTTACGACTGCGTTCTTCTGTGATGTGATGACGTTTCGTGTGGTATGTGGTTACAAATATTTTGGAGTACCTTGCTTCTTCCAAGTTTATGTCTTCTGCCCTGATGATGACAGCGGAAGCGTGCTCCGAAATGTTGGTAACTACCCGCCATACCACACGACGTCACATTCCAGAAGATCACAGTCATAGTCTTTATCGCGTTGGGAACGTAAACCTCGTGCGATCGCGTTTATTCTTCTAGTACATCACCATTACGTTATTACAACATGTCGAAAACTCCTGCAGTGACCCTCTACACGTAATTGGTATACTTTGAGCTTTAATCATTTATTATTCGTGTGCATATTTTATGCAGACGTGCGATGAAATAACTGCTATGAGCCGTGTCCGCCACTGGTTCTTTCTACTGCGCTGTGATCTGAATTTGAATTGATTCACCGTAGCCTCGATATACAGTTACGCTCATTGTTGCTGTACATTTTAAATGCGGCGTGTGTCTAGATTTCGGGTAGTAACCAGGGTCAGTCCGAGACATGTGGGCGCCCCGAGCAGGTTAATAATTTGGCGTCCCTTAAAACATTTAATAATTAAACTTTCTTGGTCTAGGACAGGGCTGGCGACCATTATGAAGGCGCACGCCCAAATGCCTGATAATTTTGGAAGAAGTGCTTAGGCGTGTGGGAACCCGAGTTTACTAGCACCATATTTCCGATTATCCCAGTGACGTCTTAGCACCCCTTATACGTTGGCGCTCCGGACAGCTGCCTGGCTGTCCTTTCCCTCTGTCCAGCGCTGGTAGTAGGTATGACCGATTGTTTGGACACTGTACATCGTCTGAGGCTAACATCCCTCAGTCTTTCGGATGGTGGATCCGCGTCCTTCTTGAAATGGAGAGGGCCCCTTAGAAAGAGCTAGTGGCTGTTACTACCCATTATCCGAGGCGTCTTGGGATTTTTGAGCCTGAGACAATAGACAGTATGGACTTCGTCAGTCATTTCATGTTGCTCACTCAGTGCATATTCTTGCAATCAATATATCAACCAACAAATGCTGTTAATAAAATACAATTCATAAAATAAATGCCATGACACTATGAATCTCGTTCATGTTTCGGCACCGGGGTGCCATCCTCAGGAAGTGTTCTTGAATAAAGGAGTACAAGTCCAGCACGCTGATCTAACGTGATGCAGCGCGTTGGACTTGTATTCATTGTATGCATTTGTTCTAGAATACTTCCTGAGAATGGATGAAAGTCAGTCATATCTGTTACAGTAGTACCCAATGGGTCGGCAACCTTTTCGCACTTGCGGTCCGCATTCAACTTTAAATTTCAATGACGAGGGCCGCTTGCGTGTCATGCGTTGATAGCTAGATAAATTATGAGTTTCTTGAAGATGAACGGAGGGGTGACATGGCAGCATATACGCACACACCGTTGTACGTTAATTGCACGGGCGGAAATTGATTTCAAACATACTGTTAGAGACGATGTTCACCTCAGCTTTTCATCATCAGCTTCTAGTGGTGTATCTGAGATTCGGTGTTCCTTGTTGGCACATGTAAGTGAAGACTTTGAAACTTTCAGGCAGCTTCCCACAAAGCTGATATACATTTGCTTCATGAAAACACCTTCAAGACGTAGTACGAGTAGTAATAGTACTAGGGGTGGTAGTGGTAGTAGTGGTAATGGTAGTGGTGGTAGTAGTAGGAATAGTAGTAGTGGTGGTGGTAGTGGTAGCAGTGGTATTAGTAGTAGTAGTAGTAGTTGTTGTGGCAGTAGTAGTGGTGGTGGTAGTGGTAGTAGTAGGAATAGTAGTAGTGGTGGTGGTAGTGGTAGCAGTGGTATTAGTAGTAGTAGTAGTAGTAGTTGTTGTGGCAGTAGTAGTGGTGGTGGTAGTGGTAGTAGTAGGAATAGTAGTAGTGGTGGTGGTGGTGGTAGTAGTAGTAGTAGTAGTAGTTGTTCCATTGTTGGTGGGCCAAACGATGCGTAGATCATAATAGTTCTTTTGTATCTGCCCGCTGTTTGAATGGGGCTAGGGTACTACGCCAAGACTTGTGTTAGCCACTAGGTGTATAACGCTGCTCATTCTCACGTTCTCTAGATCGTTGTTCGGGTGTAATTATTTTGTAATTGTGTCCATTTTCTCCTGTACTGTAACCTGATCAGTGCCTATGGCAGACGGATTTTGGAACATTCGAATTTCGCCATCGCCTTGTTTGCGAATCCCCGGACCTTAAAAAAAAATCAATTTTGGAGCTGTTACATAATACCGGCGAAGTTGCTCGTAGCGTCAGCCTGTTTCTTCATGAGATGGAAGATTTGGAAACAGTTCGCTGATATGGTGTGTGCAACAGGTTCAAATTCGCGTCAGAGGCGTTCGGAGCAGATAACATGCCACGCAGTAATTTACATTTTTCTTGAAATTTCTTTTTGCGTTATTTTAGATAAGTTATGTCCACAGTAAGTACGTGAACCATGGCCCATATCTGATCAGATAATTGTGGTACGGGTTTGCTCATTTACGTCATGAAAATGCCTATCACAGTTTGCCAATGGAAAGGTCTGCTAAACACTTAACTTCCTCTCGGCCGTCTCGCTGCCGTGTGGTGGACGCCATCGCCATGTTTTGCAGGAACTTTTTGAACTGGAGGTAGTCCGAACTGTTGCATTTATGTTTTAAATGAAAGTGTCAGTAACTTCTTTCATCTTCTGTGAAAGGATTTTACAGAATAGGGCCTTTTGGTAAATAATGCAGTGGACTGCTGTCGGATTGCTTGATCTTAGGTGCATAACTTCCTTGCATATTCTTCTTACTGTACCGGTCTTAGAGCCATACATATTTCTGCCGATATCGGTTGTCATACTTGCCAGTTTTTCCCAGTTTAATTTTAAAAAAAAAACAGTGCTTCTTTCACTTTCAAGAACAGCTGTTCGCAAGCTTTAGTTCGTTTCAGGATGCTTTAACGGGCAAACTCATTACTGACGTGAAAAGCACTCTAATTGCCATGCACAAATATCATCAGCTGCGTATTGCGTGAGATGTCTTTACTTTCGTACATTTTCGTTGCATAACAATCATATGACGTAGAGATCTACGCTGTTCTGTTACGTTACACAGCGAAAATTGGTTGTCCCGAAACGTCGGTAACCACCAGTCTACGTTGCGTGACATCCCAGAACAGCGAAGATCTCGGATCAGATGAATTTGCCTGCATTTTTAAATCGTTGGAATAAATTTGTTCCCAGCACAGGTAAAAGTTTGGGCAGAGAGGCTGACGTCTTGCGGCCATATTTTATCATATGGACTCACCTCTGTAGTTAAGCGAATGTACACCGCGTCACAAATTCGGATCCTGTAGTGAGCTTTCCTTTTTTTTTGCAGTTATTGGGTCGCTACATGCCTGACATACACAGTCAGTTTAAGTGCGTTTTGCTCACCGATCGAAGAAGCGTTTACCACGATGATTTATTGTGTCTGTGGTTTACCATTCAAGTCCCTCTAGTTTCCTTCATACTCTTCTTGCACGTAATGACAGCTGATGTTATACTATTTCATTATAGAAATGCTTCTCTGACACGTCAGAAGAAGCCAGTTTACTCTCTGTCAGGAAGTGTTTGCTGCTTAGTTATTCATTCAAAATGTTGCCTTTGTCGTCAGTTTTCCGTTGCTGTGATACATTGCTTCAGTTTCTTGCTACACCACTGATGTGATGTCATATATTCATGCCCGGTTCACAGTTACGTACAAGAAATACGGCTGTACGAAAGCGACTCTATGGATGTTAGCTGATGTCCCGTTCTCGCGGGCCGCACCAAATGGGGACGAGTGCCACAGGTTGCAAAATTTGTCGTGTGCCATTACCAGAGTTCAGTGATGATGTATATTTTGTTTATGGCCTGTTTGTTGCTGACGTTGCGTCTGTAGTACTGACATCAGTACGATACAGACAATGTCTGTGGACTAAAGGAATATGTAATTCTATCTTCTCACAAACGAGTGCGAAACTGACATGTCATCGGATTCACAGACCCCAGGTCTGAACTTCGGTCCGAGTTGGTCGCTTATTGTGCGGTCGGCATAAAATACGAGGAGGGACCATGAAGCGAGTTGTCTGTCACTCTCAGCACCTGGAACCGCCCACGTCACTAACAGAAGTTCAGTGTATGTATGCTTTTTTGTTTTTCGTTTCAGTTGTTCTTAACGCGGTACATCACATGTTAAGTCCAACAACACGATATTCGGTACAGAGAAAAATGCTATTAGAATCGTGTTCTGTTTGAGTTACACGTTACCAGTTAATATGACATCGGTCGACACATTGTCATGCTGCAGTGTGATAATAGTCGATGCTAATAATCCTGTCCCTCTTCACAAATTATGTAGCTCGCCCACTCTGTGGAACACAGTCCCTCTTGAGAAGCTAGCCGGTTCTCAGCTAGTCAAGAAATTCTCCGCATTGTATGGAACCTGAAGGCTCATTAACGCATTCATAAGCGCCCGACTCTTGTACTTATGCTTACCCAGATCAGTCCAGTACATGCCCCCCCCCCCTCCGGCCCATGCTGTTTGTTGATGGTCGGTTTTAATATTATCGTCCCATTCGCGCTTAGGTCCACCGGTGGTCTCTTTCCCTCGCGTTTCCCCATCAAAACCTTGTATGAACCTCTACCCGACGTTCTACATGCCCCGTCCATTTAATTCTTCTTGATTTGATAACCCGAATAATATTTGGTGAGGAATGCAGATCATACAGCTCCTCGTTATGTAGTCTTCTCCATTCACCTGTTACCTCATCCCTCTTGCGCCCAGATACCTTCTCATCGCCCTATTCTCGAATACTTTGTCTGTGTTCCTCTCGCGGTTTGAGAGGCCGAGTTATGAATTTTCCAGCTGTCATATAACTGGTTTAGAGTACCTGCAAGTACAGAACTAGGTGCCGTATTATTTGTAACTAGTGCTGTAATGATCGTCTTCCTTTGGCCACATGTTTGAGCGAATTAATATGAGAGTAGATAAAATAGTCCTTAAAGTTCTTAATCCTAGAGCTTTTCTTAACCAATTTTCTTCGTCAGAATTGCCGTTTATACATTCGGCTCAACTGTCGAGACAAGGTACTGACTGCCTAACTATTCTTTCTAACTACAGGGAGTAACGTCAGTGCAGGCAGAAAACCGCAGACGTACGTACGTATCCAAGCGGGATTGAAACTTGCGAGCGTAGTTGTAAAGTGTTCTGTGATTGTGCGTTCCGAAAGTCTGCGTTCACTGTGATGCTCATGATCTGGTATTAAACCAAATTTCGCGACGGTTTAAGAAATTAACCACAAATTTTACAGCTGACCTAAACTCGGTAATTACTATAGTCACTGAGAGCACTGATATTGTGATACTGAAGTACTTCTCGTTATTGGCTTGGAGGATTCTAATTATTGTGTTTGTAGACACTTGTTTATTTTAAAAAAGTCTGGTTATCGTACGGAATTTGATGCATGAAGTCAAATACGAGTGTTGACTATAAGGAAGCTCGCAGGATCATTCTGTAAATGTGTTGTATCCCGTGTTTTGTTCGGGAACCAACATACACTCATCACCCTGTATACATTCTGTACCGACTACCAGCCAAGGTAACGCCGGCGAGAATCGTTTTCGCAAAGTGGTTTCTGTACTACTTTTACATTGGTCTGATTGTCTCCAGCATTTTTTAAATTAAGTGTTGGACACTAATTCAGGTGCCATCGTCCTCGCGTTGTGGTTAATCAGTATCGTTTATACGGTCCAAATAACACAGCCCTATACGCACTATGTATATTCATTATATTTTGCTGCATCATCACTCAGCCACCTTAGAGTTGTCATGGCCGTATGAGGCGGCCGAAACATGTTGCAGCAAAATATAATGTATATATCCCTCACTGAATGCAATAGTGGCACAACTACAAAATTGCCCACTTTGAGTTAATACCACAGTTCAGCTCACATATTACAACTACATCGGACAGTACCGGCACACTTGTTTGTTGAAACATAGCGCGATAGACGGCTACAGTGCCATTATCGCATTTTGAGATTTAATGTTGGTTCGTTCATCAACAGTGGCCTCTGTAGAGTGTGCCTCCGACTGTGTAAGCGAAGAGGTGTGCTGTGTGCAGTAATACTGGCACTTTCGGATTTGAGGTCACTTGAATTAATACTTCTATAACATTCCGAGATATACCACTAGTATTGGTTAATTACACTATTCAAGCTGTGTGGTCATCCTTTAAAAATTAGTCGACTTTCATTATGGACAGGAAAACGAGGATAGCAAGTGGAGAAGAAGAAATGCTGCCTCACGTTGGAATAAGTTTTTTTTTCTCCATACTTGTTAACACATCCACTGCACCGACTTGAATGCTGCAAGTGACTACAAGGGTTGTAAATTTGTTACGTTCAGATTACTGTTTACATATTACGATTTTCATTATGCGAATATTCATTGCTTGGTTTGCTGCTGTTGGCAGATTTATCCCTCACAAGCGTGCCATGTATTTCCATAATGAAATCCTGCCACATTACCATTCCAGTTTTTACAACGAACTCAAATGTGAACAAGAATTATTTCAAGTCAGTGGTCTTTGTTTAGTTACATCCTTAACAAGAGTTTATGTTTCCATGTTTGTTGGATCGTAAAAAGATGCAATTAAAATACCCCATGTCAGTCATTAACACAACATTTTATTCATATACAAAGGTATATATGTCAGGGCGACATGTTTCGACCTAGTAGGTCATCCTCAGGCTCTCCAAGAACACAGACGTAAGCGTTGTTTAGGTTTTCGGCATTATGGGATCCCACATGCTTACGAGTTTCACTAGCGAACAGTGCATAAGCTTGTATAAATTGAGTAGTGTTTTAATTGTGTGTGGTAACACTTAGGGATGGAAAACTTAAAAAAAACGTAAAAGTTGACTTTCAATAAAGTTTTTTTCTCTTAAAATATGGGTTTAGTTTTTAAGAATCCTGGCATAAGTAACAAGAGAGGACTTAGATATGAGTAATTTTTTGAACAGTCGTGACACAACTCAAAACAGGGCGGGTAAAATTGGCTAAAATCGTAGCAGGGGGTTGTTAAACACAAGCAGACTGTACAAGTGTCAGCTACAGACGACGAACAGCAAAATACAGACTCTGAAAGCATTTCCAAAAGATTGAGGTCAAGGTATATATGTTAGTACATTTTCTTTTACGCATTTCTCAAACACACTTGTAGCTTGCATTCAGTAAGCGATGTAGTATTTACAGTGTTATGTTATTTGGACCGTATAATCAATATTGACTATCTGAGATAACTTCTCAGTTTTGATAACAGATTATTCGCAAGAGGGCAAGACCTGGCAACTAAGACCTGACTTTCAAGAAGGGTATTTGTTTCGGGTCAAAATTGCCCTCATTCATAATGTGTTTGTCCAGTCAAAGGGTCTGCTTTGTTTAATGTTCTGCTGTACATTTTCAAAACTTAAAGGTTTGTTACTTAATTGTTTGTTGGTAGAGGGATAGTAAGTTGATTGTAAACGATTCCTATGATGTAAGAAAACAAATCAAGTGGCAGTGATTTTGAACCAATGGTAAGGAATCGCTGTCCAAAATTCGGTCATATGGTTAAACTGTATAACTTTGCACGTTTAAAGGCCCTGTGTGTTCGCCTCTTCAGTGACACATTGGCAGAAGGTTGGATGAAGTCTGCTGTGGACGCCGACAGTTCACACTAATGCCATCGCGTTTAGTAAACTGAAACAGAAGATGCACCAGCCTAAGTACAGAGTGACTGGCATTAATTCTTAAGTTGCCGTTTTATAGGATTTCAGAACATTCTAGAAATTCCAAATATGTCGAGTTGAAGGGATTCCTGGAATTATTGCCAAAGGAGCTGTTGAAGTGGCTGCATAATTAAAAGATGTGCTGCGCGTGGTATAACTGGGAGGGGATACTATTCGAAGTCGGAAGACCCTCTGACTTCCGCGAAAAACTGAACTTGAGCCAAAATGAAATGCCAGCAACGGGCCTAATGTCCTGTTCGGTGACTCGTAGCCGACATACATTTTTTGTATTGTTCCTTAAAATAAATTGTTAATACTAGGCCGATAGACGTAGTATTGTGTGTTGTGTTCTTTCTGTATAGTTGAGGACGTCTCTAGATAGAACACTTGCCGGCAGAGTTTATGACCATCGATTTTGAAATGCTTGATTTTTTGGTCTGGAAGGCCCATGGAATTTCCTGTTTGAGACTTGCATTTTGTGTGAGTCATACTGGAAGTTGCGACTTTTGTTACCTGGTACAATTTTTTTCAAGGAGCTTAGGTTTTCCCCAAGTTCGTATTGATAGTTCTGAATAAATTACTCTCTTCCTCAGCATTATGTTGGTCGTTAACTTTTTTTGACGCAATGTTTGCACAGAAGTTCGTTGCGCAATGATCTTTGGGCACAGCTGTGTAACTACTACCGTTTCACACACTGAACTAGTTCTGTCCAAATTTCAGTCGGTTCTTAAAGCTATCAGGGAATTTCCTGAACGCAAGAACCTTCCTCCTCGAACATTTCCTTTTTTTCCGGAAACATGCTATGGCAGTTTCTAAATGTCCCTGACATTTTTCACGAATTTTATTGAAAGCTTAATGTGATTCTGTGTTCAAAAATGTATCACCAATTTTTCTCTTTTTGACAAGAAATGGAACTGTGCTTCATTGAAACATTTATTGGCACTGCAAAAGAAACTGAATTAACATTGTATTCCAACCCAGTACTTACGCCTTTGGCAGTCAGATGTTCAGTCATGCGCAGAGTTGCCGAGTTAGTACCTGAAAGTAGTCTGCGGCCGCCTCCTTCTAGATTCTGTCGAATTTATTATTCACTGACCACTCTGGCATGTCCTAGTTGCAAACGGGGTATGTGGTGGAAGCCGCATGAACGATATCCCTAACCGCCCTTCCAGTTTTTATTTGCAGACGTTACGTAGATAAAATTACGTTTTATTTCCGCCGTGTGCTTAAACTGAAAGCATGTGAAGGGAAAACCGTCCATCTTCATCGACGAATCACTGCACGAAATTTGATATTAGGGGTCCTTACATGAAGTTGTAAGGTCACTTTAGGCGCATTCGCAAAAGTGCAAAAAGCGACTAGTAGGTATGTCATGTCTGTCTGTCCGCATGGAACGAATCGGACTCCACTTGATGGATTTTCGTGAAATTTTATATTTGAATAATTTTCGAAAATGTGTCGAGAAAATTCCTGCTAATTTTTGAAAGGAAAATATTTAGAAGAATATATGGTCGTAAATATGAAAATGGGGAGTGGAAAAGTCGGACGAATCGAGAACTAGAAGAGATGAGCAAAGGAGAAAATATAGTAAAATGGATAAAAGGGCAATTGATAAGCTAGTTAGGTCATCTAGAGAGAATGGAGGAGGATAGGATGCCCAAAAAGATCTTCACTCAAGAACTGTAAGGGACGAGAAGAAGGGAAAGGCCCAGGAAAAGATGGAAAGAGCAAGTAGAAAGAGATCTTCAAGTGCTGG
>Ga0131853_10017854_pt1 | contig 12921 bp, 14 predicted proteins | sample TergutLab28metaG_FD_92764 | JGI IMG/M metagenome (GOLD analysis project Ga0131853, IMG submission 92764) | Labiotermes labralis P1 segment gut microbial communities from Petit-Saut dam, French Guiana - Lab288 P1 (version 2) (version 2) | ecosystem: Host-associated > Arthropoda: Insects >...
AATATCGACCCTAAAGATATCAACGCTTATGTTATCGGCGAACATGGCGATTCTGAGTTTGTTCCTTGGAGTCTAGCAACTATTTCGCTCCAAAACATTAAAGATTTTCTTAAAGAAAAAGAACTAGAAGAAATATATGTTAGTGTTAGAGATGCTGCCTATGAAATAATTGATGCTAAAGGTCATACTTGTTATGGAATTGGCATGATGTTAGTTCGTATAACTAATGCAATATTAAGTAATGAAAATGCCATTCTACCTGTTTCAACTTATGATGCTACAAACGATGTTTATATCGGTCTTCCATCTATAATCGGCAGTACTGGAGCTAGTAGAAAAATATATATTAAACTCACCCCTGAAGAAGAAGTTAAACTCCAAAACTCAATAAATGTGATTAAAGACGCAATGAAAGGCGCTAATATATAAAATATAGCGCTTTTTTCATAAGTTGTCAAAGTGCTCTTATTATGCTAAAATAGTATCATACCTGGATTGGGAGGGCGTAAGTAATGCCAGAAATGAATGATACATGTTTATTTGATGTTAAAGATATAAAAAATGCTGAAATTGCCATAACACTAAAGGAAGTAGTTGCAGCATTAGAAAAGAGCGGTTATAATCCGATAAACCAACTTGTTGGTTACATAATAAGCGGCGACCCAGGATACATAACCAGTCGGTTTGAAGCAAGAACAAAACTTTCAAGAATCGATCGTAGTGACCTTGTCGGCGAAATAATCAAAGGCTACTTATTAAAATGAGATATATAGGCCTAGACATCGGCACCAAGACTATCGGAATAGCAATAAGTGATAAAACCGGGATACTGGCTAGTCCCCTTGAAGTAATTAAATTTACTGACACATCTGATGCTCTAAGTAAAGTCATAACCATCATTAATCAATATAATATCACCGAAGTAATCATCGGATTACCAAAAAATATGGATAACTCCGAAGGATTCGCTAGTCACCGTAGTATAGAATTTAAAGAACTATTAGCAAAAGAATTTATGGGACTTATACATTTTATTGATGAAAGACTCACCACCAAAGAAGCAGAAAAAATACTAATTGAACGTGGCAAAAGCAGAGAAAAACGTAAAAAAGAAATCGATGCCCTAGCAGCCACATTAATACTTGATACTTATTTAAAGAAAGCAGGAAAAAATAATGAATGAAGATAAAAAAAGCGTGTTTACAATTATAAATGATGAAGGAAAAGAAATAGAATGCGAAGTTTTATTTACTTTTGATTCCGACGAAACAAAGAAAAGTTACATTGTTTATACTGATAACAGTACAGATGAAACTGGCAACACAAAAGTCTATGCTTCTATCTTTGATCCATCTGGAAATGATAAAAAACTAACGCCAATTGAATCAGAGAAAGAATGGCTAGTTATTGAAAACATCTTAGCATCACTTCAAGAAAAAATGGATGCTGAAGCTGGAGGAGCTTAAGTAGGTTATAATATGAAAAAGAAAATAATAATAGGTTTAGTGGTTGTTGTAGCGATACTTATCTTATCAGGAATAGGATTTTATTTTCATTCCCTAAGACCTGTCAGCGAAGAAAGCAATAACGTAAATTTCGTTATTAATCCTGGAACAAGTACTAGAGATATTTTAAAAAACCTAGAACACGGCGGTTTCATTAGAAACGCAAATATGGCTTTTATTTATACAAAACTTAATAGATTAACTCTAAAAGCAGGAACTTTCGAAATAAATTCTTCCATGCCTGTTCGTGAATTATTAAAAATAATTTCTACTGGAGAAACTAATGAAACAAAAACAATAACTTTTATTGAAGGAAGACGTCTTAATCACTTCGTCAAACAAATCAGCGAGGAATTTAATCATTCAGAAGAAGAAATAATGGCCATTTTAACTGACAGAGAGTATTTAGAAGAATTAATTGATGAATATGATTTCTTAACTGATGAAATCCTTCAAAAAGATATATATTATCCTCTGGAAGGTTATTTATTTCCTGATACATATGAATTTAGAATTGATGCATCAATCAAGGATATAATTGAGCGAATGCTTGATAATATGGAAGTCAAAATAAAACCATTTATGGACGACATTAAAGAAAGCGGACATACAGTTCATGAAATTCTTACAATAGCTTCAATTGTTGAATCAGAAGGAGGAAAAGAAGAAGATCGTCTAAAAATAAGCAGCGTTGTTCATAATCGTTTAAGATTAAATATAGCTCTTGGCATGGATCCTACAACCCATTATGGACTCAGAAAAGAAATTACCCAAAGATTAACAAGAACAGACCTAAATCATTGTAATCCATATAATACTAGAGGAACATGCGCTGTTCCAGGATTACCAATTGGCCCAATCGCCAATCCATCTCTAATGAGTATCAACGCTACAATAAATCCCAGTGATGTTGATTATCTCTTCTTTGTATCCGATAAAAATAAAAAATTATATTTTACTAGAAATGTCGCCGAACATGCTGCGAAAATCGCTGAACTTCGTAGAGAAGGCTTATGGTTAGAATAATAGGTGGAAAGTTAATATGAAAGAATTAATCATGGAAATGGAGCGATATTCTGTTGAAGAAAATATCCCTCTTATCGAAAAAGACGCTATTACTTTTTTAATGAAATATGTTAATAAACATGGCATAAAAAATATTCTAGAAATTGGGAGCGGCATTGGCTATTCTGCTATTTTGCTAGCTACAGCAATGGGTGAAGATGGTCATATTTCCACCATCGAAAAAGACGAAACAAGATATATGGAATGCCTTAAAAACGTTAAAAAATGTGAATTAGAAAAAAGAATCAACGTTGTTTTTCAAGATGCCCTAGAATTAAACCTCACAGGAGTTGAATATGATTTAATCTTTATTGATGCCTCTAAAGGGAAATTTATTGATTATTTTGAAAAATTCAAACATTTCTTGAGCGAATCAGGAGTCATTATTACCGACAACTTAAAATTTCATGGTATGGCAGGAAATAAAAATAAACTTGATAAGAAAAATATTGAATCTCTTGTTGAAAAGATTGAAAGTTATATTAACTTTTTAAAAGACAATGAAGACTTTACCACCAAATTTTATGATATTGGTGATGGCCTTAGTGTCAGTGTTAAAAAAGGAAATGAAGAACTTATTAAATAATAAGCAATAATCGAATAATAGATGCATATACTAGTTATTATTTGGATATATTAATGATTGGAAAAATTAATCTTTTTTTTACAAATTAAAATGTTTGACTTTTCCTATTATTTGTAGTATCCTTCTATGTAGATTATTTATAAAAAGAGGTGAATACTTGATGCAAAAAGCAGAAGTTTTTTTAACCCCAGAAGGATTCTTGGAGTTAGAAACAGAACTAAATGATCTAAAATTAAATAAACGTCCAGAAGTTATTAAAAACTTGAAAGAAGCACGTGCCCTAGGTGATTTATCTGAGAATGCAGATTATGATGCCGCACGCAACGAACAAGCACAACTAGAAAGTCGTATTCGTGAACTTGAATACAAATTGGAGAATGCCAAGATTGCTGATAGCAAGAAAAAAGGCGTAATAACAGTAGGTAGCAAAGTTACTATTAAGTATTCTGATGGTGAAACAGAAGAATATAAAATCGTCGGTTCTCTAGAAGCAGACCCATTTAACAATAAAATATCTAACGAATCCCCAATCGGAGAAGCCATTTTAAATAAAAAAGTCGGAGACACAGTAGATGTAAAAAGTCCAAATGGAGATTACCAAGTAAAAATAACTAAAATCGCTTGAGAAAGCGGTTTTAAAATGTTAGAATAAACATTCAAGTGAAAGAGGAAAACTATGAACATAAAAGACAAAGCTAAAAAATATGCCGAAATCTACCACGGCAATCAAATTCGAAAATCAAACGGCAAATTAATGATATATCATCCAATTGCAGTTGCAGAATTACTAGAATATTATGGTTATGATGATGAAATAATAGCAGCTGGCTATTTACACGATACTATTGAAGACACTGAAACAACAATAGAAAAAATAAAAAAAGATTTTGGAAGTAAAGTAGCAAGTCTAGTAAATTTTTCTTCTGAACCAGACAAATCATTATCTTGGGAAGAAAGAAAACAACATACCATAAAAAATGTAATAAATTATTCTCACTATTCTATAGACGATATAGTTGTTATATTAGCTGACAAAATTCATAATATCGAAGATTTAACTAACGAATTAAAAATTCAAGGTTTTTATGTGTTTAATTCTTTTAAAAGAGGATATGAAAACATGCTTTGGTATTTTGAAAGTATCTATAATGCTATAAGTCATTATGAGCTACCTATAGTAAAAAGGCTAGGAGAAGCACTTACAAACTTAAAAAATGAAATCGAATACCAAACTCAATTAGAAAAAAGATTAGATACTGATATTGCGATTCTAAAAAAAGATATTAATTCTAAATAATTTTATAAATTTAATATAAAAGCAATTAAAGTTAATCGTCGTATTTTAAAATCAGCAAAAAAATCTAATAAATAAAATAATTTTTATTGTCATAATAACATGATATATTATATAATAAATAAAGTTTGGAGGAACTTATGAAAAATGTAAAAAAAGTAGAAATAATTCTTGAAGGAAAAGAATGGACTAGTATCCTAGATACTGTTTTCAAGAAGAAACAAAAAGAAATAAAAATCGATGGTTTTAGGAAGGGCGCTGTTACAAAGGAAGTTTTTTTGAAAAAAGTCGGCCAAGAAGCTCTATATCCAGACGCTATTGATGCCAGTTTAAATATCGCTTATAAAAAAGCATTAGATGAACATAAATTAATTCCAGTTGTTGAACCAGCTGTAGATGTAAAAGATATCAGTGATAAACATATCAAATTTGAATTTACGATTATTACTAAACCAGAAGTTAAACTAGGAACTTATAAAAAATTAAAAGTGAAAAGAGAAGAACCAACAGTCACAAAAGAAGAAATTGATACCGAAATCAAAAACTTACAATCACGCCTTGCGGAAATTTCTATTAAAGATAAAGGACCAATCGAAATAGGTAACACGGCCGTTATTGATTTTGAAGGTCTCGTTGATGGCGAAAAACTAGAAGGTGGCTCTGGAGCAGACTTCCCTTTAGAAATTGGTTCTAATAGCTTTATTCCTGGTTTCGAAGAAGGCCTAATCGGATTAAAAAAAGGTGATAAAAAAACTTTAAACTTAAAATTTCCAGATAACTACACTCCAGAACTTAAAAATAAAGATGTAGAATTTAGAGTAACAATAAAAGAAATAAAAGAAAGAATTCTACCTGAAATAGGTAAAGAATTATACGAAGACCTAGGCTTTAAAAATATAAAAACAGAAAATGAATTCCGTAAAGAAGTAGAAGCGTCTCTCAAAGAAAAAAAAGCTGCAAGTATCGAAGATGCTTATATCGAAGCATGTTTAGAAAAAGCTGCAGCTAATATGAAAGTAGAAATAAATCCAGAAATATTAAGTGAAGAACTTCATAGAATGTGCCAGCAATATGAACAGCAACTGCAGATGCAAGGAGTTACTCTTGACCAATATCTAGAGTTCGCCAATCAAACACATGACGACCTACATAAACAAATGGAACCAGAAGCCCTAAAGAGAGTAAAATACCGCTACCTAATTGAAGAAGTAGCTAAAGCGGAGAAAATAGAAGTCACTGATGCTGATACCGAAGCAGAAATTAAAGTACAATCAGAAAAATATAACGTCCCTAAAGAAGAATTTCTCCAAATGATCGGCGGCCCAGACATGATGAAATATGACATTCAAATGCGTAGAGCAGTAGATATAATTAAAGAATAAAGAAAGCCAAATCAAGGCTTTTTTCTTTGCCGAAAAACTTTTATGTAAAGAAGGTGTAAAAACCATTTACTATTTCTTCATTTCTGCTATAATAAACTTTAATATTTAAGGAGGTCACCAGATAAAAATGAAAAACAAATTACCTGTTATGCTCCTTAAAGGCCTTGTAATGTTACCAACTCAAGAAGTAAGAGTTGAACTAAATAACGATATAAGTAAAAAAATAGTTTCCCTTGCTGCGAATGTCCACAACAATCAAATTTTAATTGTTTGTCCAAGAGACCATTTAGAAGAAAATCCAGATGTTTCTGACTTACCAGCAGTTGGTGTCGTCGGCAAAATAAAAAGTAAAATGGAACTCCCTAACGGTAATTTAAGAATTGTTATCGTCGGCCTAGAACGAGTAGCAGTTTTAGAATATGTAAATAATTATCAAGATGAAACTATTCTCGAAGCTATCATTAACCAAATAGCACTGCCTAAATTTGAACCAATCGAAGAAGCCGCAATAACAAACAAACTAATGGAATCACTCCATAAATATATTAATTCTTCTCCTTATATATCAAACAGCGTTTTAAATGTTTTAGACGGTGTAAGTGAAATCTATAAAATAACTGATATGATAACCCTGTTTATTCCCTTCTCCATTGATAAAAAACTTATGTATATGGAAGAAATAAATGCCCTAAAAAGAGCAGAACAGTTAATTATTGACCTAGCTATTGAAACCCAAATGCTCGAACTTGACTTAAAAATTGATGAAAATCTTCGAATGGAACTCGATAACTCTCAGAGAGAATTTATCCTTAAAGAAAAAATTCGTCAGATAAAAAAAGAACTCGGCGAAGAAAATACTAAAGATGAAGAAGTCTTAGAATTTAAAGAATTACTAGAATCACTTAATTTAAATGAAAAAACCAAAAATAAAATCCTAAACGAAATTAAAAAATATGAACTAACTGGCCCAATGCACCCTGAATCTTCTATAACAAGAAACTATCTTGATTGGATTTTAAACCTACCTTGGAACAAACGTACCGAAGACTCAAGCGATTTAAAACAAATTAAAAAACGCCTTGATAAAACCCATTACGGTCTAGATGAAGTCAAATCAAGAATCCTAGAGTATATTGCAGTAAAAATTCGTAACCCTGACTTAAAAAGCCCAATTATATGCCTTGCAGGGCCTCCAGGAGTCGGAAAAACCAGTCTAGGTAAAACTATCGCCAATGCTCTTGGTAAAGAATTCTATAAAATCAGTGTCGGCGGTCTTAATGATTCTTCTGAACTATTAGGACACAGAAGAACATACCTTGGTAGTAATCCAGGAAAAATAATTCAAGCCTTAAAAAAATGCGATTCTAAAAATCCCGTTATTTTAATCGATGAAGTAGATAAAATGGTTAAAGATTTTAAAGGCGATCCAGCTAGTGCTCTCCTAGATATTCTAGACCCTGAACAAAATCAAATATTTATCGACAATTATATCGAAGAACCATTCGATTTAAGTGAGGTTTTATTCGTTCTAACTGCCAATGCCTTAGAAACAATACCACCTGCCTTAAAAGACCGTCTAGAGGTTATAAAACTATCAAGTTATACTGATTTTGAAAAACTAGATATTGCAAAAAAATATATCTTACCTAATATATTTAAAAATCATCTTCTTAACGCAAAAGAAATAAAATTCTCCGATACAATTCTTAAAACAATTATTATGAAATACACTAAAGAAGCAGGAGTCAGAGAATTAGAAAGACAATTAACAAAAATAGTTCGTAAAATAATCACCAATCTAGAAGATTCTAGTGAAAAATTAAATATTACCTTAGAACCTAAAGATTTAAAAAAATACTTAGGTGAACCAAAATTTGTACTTAATGAGAAAGTAAAGGTCGTAAAACCAGGTTTAGTCAATGCCATGGCTTATACTCCACTGGGAGGCTTTATAATGCCTCTAGAAGCTTGTATTTACGAAGGAAAGGGTAACATAACTTTCACTGGGCTTCCTGGCGATATAATGAGCGAATCAAGTAAAGTAGCTATCAGTTATATTAGAAGTAATAAAGACTTCCTACTTAGTGATTACTACTTCAATACCAAAGATATCCATCTTCACGCCTTAGAAGGAGCAGTCCCTAAAGATGGACCTAGCGCAGGAGTCGCCATTACAACATCAATCCTCTCCTTAATCAACGGCAAATGTATTGATTCTAGAGTTTCTATGACTGGAGAAATAACCCTAAGAGGAGAAATATTAAAAATCGGTGGTTTAAAAGAAAAAGTCATCGGCGCCTATAACGAAGGCATAAAAAAAGTATATCTACCTAAATCTAACGAATCAGATTTAAGTGACATACCAGACAAAATCAAAAAAACTATGGAATTTACCTTTGTTAGTAATTACGAAGAAATTTATAAAGAACTCTTTGTTTGATAATGTTTTAAATATAAAATATTATTAGCAATAACTTTTTCTTTAATTTGGCTTAAAATAATATTATTATCAAAATACTGTGGCAAAATACTACTATTATCTTGATAACATTTTTGCATCTTTTCTAAAAGATCATTAGAAATATTATTTAAAACGTTATAAAACATCGGCATCGCATCATTACAAGCGTCCCTCAAATTCACATCAAATTTAATTAAAGCCTCAAAAAAAAGATTAACAAAAATACCCAATAAATTCACTTGATAAGGATAATCATTTATAATATCAGATATAATCACCAAAACATTCATAATTTCCTCAGATGACAAAGTAGCGATCGCTTTTAATTTATGTTCGTGATGCTGAGTAATGATATCAGCGATAATTCCCAAAGAAACACTCCATGATATAAATATTTCATCGGTTATGTTATTTGCCAAAGGAATTTTTAATTTTAAACTCATCCCTGATAAAATATTTTCTTCTTCAAAGTCAAATTTTAAATCAACAGAACCCCCTTCAAGAGTTAAAGAATTTTGAATACTTCTAATTCCTCTTTCTTCTGTATCAAAAAAAGTAACAGTAATGTTTTCACAAGATTTATCCTTAACAATTGACTGATATTTAAAATCTACATCGTTCACAGGATTAATCTCTAATCCATACAATGTATCCTCTTCTTCTGCTCTCGCAAGAAAAAAATCTGCATTTGATTGTATAGAACCATATCCACCTTCAACTACTTGCATTCACTCATCCCCTTTGAAAAAGATTATTCTAGCAAAAATATTGAAAAAAATCAATTGTTTATCTTTCCATCTTAAGTTATAATTTAGGATAGAATAGGTTGATTACTATGAAGAATAAAAAAGGTTTTATTTTTATTGAAACAATAATCGTTATCGCTATTCTTTCTATTGCTCTAATACCTATGTATAATGCTCTTTATAATATAACAAACCATGAACATCAAAACCTTAAACACGATAGCTCTATCCACCTATATAGAACTTATTACATATTAGAATTTTTAAAAGAAAAAGGAGCATTCGACTTAGCTAATAGTAGCATAAATAGCACTTTTGAACTTTCTTGCACCCATATCCTGCTCCAACCTAATTATTTTCAATTCTGTAACTCTTTAATGACAAACTTAGAAGTTGAAAAAATATATTTCTTAAAACCTGGATTCAAAGAAAATATTAACAGTTTTGATTCTAAAGAACAAAGATATCTAAGAACAACTGATGACTCTGAGTCACGTATTTTTATTATCTTCAAAGATGATTACTACGCTAGTCTGAAGGTGACATCATGAAGTACAAAAAAGGCATCACATTAATGGAAATCATTGTTTCAATTGCTCTAATATCTATTGTTATGATATTTCTTTTCAATGTCCTAGCTAATATTAGAAATGAAGAAGTACTATCCAAAAGAAAAAGCGAAAATCTCATTAATCAAGCCCTAGTTATTAAAAATATCCAAGATGACCTTGCGGATAATAACCTAATTTCTTTTGCAGTAAATAATAATAGCATAACATTCACCTACGAAGATAATATAACTAAAGAATTAACTTGGGACGAAAACTCTATTACTTATAATAATGAAAAAACAACATTCAGAGCTAATATAAATAATAATGCCATTCTAATTGAAGAAACTATTAATAATCACAAATTCTTTATTATAACTATTCCAATAATAGATAGAAATCAAAACTTTAATATTGAAATAGTTCATTATCAATATATAAAAATTACCCTAGAAGAAATAGAAGATATAGATCCTTACGAATAGGATTTTTTTAATGCATAATTATTCCTTTTATACATAAATATTTTAATAGAGAGGAATGATTTTTTATGAAAACAATAGTACCTTTTAGTAGTGAGGTCAAACTAGATACGAAAGTTGCAGAAATTACTAGCATTTCATTAGAACATGAATTAAATGTTGATGATGAAAATTTAGCAGGAGAATTTATTATCAGCGGTGATTATAAAACCCATGAAATAAGTGTCAATAGAGATGCTTTTAATTATCGTCTGCCATTTTCAGTAGAACTAGGGGGCAACATTGACAGAGATAGTCTTGATTTTGATGTCTTAGATTTTACTTATGATTTAATTGATGAAGATACCCTAAAACTAGATATCGAATTCTCCGTTGAAGCATCAGAACGTTCAGTAGAAGCAGAGGAAAACCTAGAAGCCTTAAACGAAAAAATCGATGAGTTCATAGAAGGAGAAAAAGAAATCTTTGAAGCAGTTCCTGAAGAAGGAAGACTGGACGAAGAAAGCGAAATGACAATCCTTAATACCGTCGTTGACAAAGAAGATGATTTCGTTACTTACAACATTCATATTGTCAAAGAAAATGAAACAATCGAATCAATTTGCAATACTTATAATGTCGATGTAGATATAGTAAAAAACTATAATAATATTGATGAAATAACATCACACGATAAACTAGTTATCCCTATTGAATTCCATGAACAGAACAATTGAAATCCTTAAAAACATCTATAAACCCCATCGAATTACCCTAAAAGGTAATACAACTATCTTTGAATCAACCACTGGAAAGTTCTCAGTTAAAGAAAAGGGAAATGCTAATATCAAAGAAACATTTAACTACCTAATAAGTCGTAACTTTGATAATTTCCCTCCTTTAATCGATGGCAATCGGAGCGAATTAAATATCTTTGAATATATCGAAGAAATACCCACTCCTAAAGAACAAAAAGCAGCAGATATCGTTGATGTTATTAGTAATTTACATACAAAAACAACCTACTATAAAGAAGTAACAGAAGACCAATATAAAAGCATCTATGAAGATGTCTTAAATAATATTGAATATCTAAAACAAAAATATAACCAAGAATTTGAACGCATTATGCATGAAGTATATATGTCTCCAGCAGATTATCTTCTAATCAGAAATTCAACCCAAATTCTTGGTTCCCTAGAATTCTGCAGAAAAGAACTCGACACTTGGTACAAACTAGTTAAAGATAAAAGAAAACAACGCGTCGCTCTAGTTCATAACAACTTAAAAACAGAACATTTAGTCAGGAATCAAAAAGACTATCTTATCAGTTGGGAAAAAAGTAAGATTGATACTCCTATTTTAGATTTTATATCTCTATATCAAAATGAATTTCATGGTATTGAATTTGAAGAACTCATTAATAAATATCTAACTAAATACCCCTTAACAGAAGATGAACAAAAACTTTTATTTATTCTTATTGCTATGCCAAGAGAAATAAACGAAAGCCATCAAAACGAATTCAATCGAACCATAACTATTGGTAAAACTCTTGATTATCTATATAAAACAGAAACACTCCTAAGGCCTTATTATACACCAAATGAGGAACATCAAGATCCAAATCTGAATGAACAAAATAACCAAATTAAACCCTAAGGGAATAAAAAAAGTAAGAATCGTTTGATAAGAAATAATGATAATCATAATGAATATCGCCCAAGCAAGCCATGGACCTCTAAAAAAAGGTCTTCTCCTAAACCAACCAAACATAATAACCACCTAGTAACATCTTATGCTTACTAGGTTTTTTTGCGAAAAATTTGACATCGGGGGGGGTTGTGATACCCTTATTTTAGGGTGAAAATAAGTGAAATTAAAACCATTTAAAAAAGAAAAATTAAATAATAAACAGAAAAAAATACTAATAGCTTTAAGTAGTTTATGTTTTATATTCCTATTTATAGCTATATACCAATCATTTGCTGCATATAACATTAAACATTCCGAAAGAATAGTAGATTCTAAAGTAGGTTCTATGTATGATGTTAGAAGCATGGCAATATTTATAGATGGAGAACCCCAACCAAATATGACAGACTTTCCTACAGATAAAATATTCTCTCACGTAAGATGTTATGTCGATGGAGAGTTTAGAGAAAATATAACTGGAGTATGGGAAAATGATTCTCTTACAATAAAACCATTTACAAGCAAGACTAATTGCAATGTTTATTTTATAGACCCATTACTTAGAAATAGAGTAATCATAGACAACGGCGGAGAAACTGCAATAGTAGCAAGAGGGTTACCTGATTATAGTAGAGCGGCAGTAAGTCAAAGAATATATGACCAATTACGAGATGGAATTTCTACAAATATAAGCGACCATGACGGAAAACATACACACGCAATACCCTATAATCCGAGAGAAAACTATGAAGTTTCAAATGGATTATTTAAAACGAGTTCTACAATACCAGGGTGGGTAGATAATAACCAAGGCATGTTTTCAGGAACAAGCGCTTCTCACGAAGGCGGAGATAGCTATTACTTTAGAGGAGATGTCAGAAACAATTTTGTCAGATTCGCTGGCTTCTGGTGGAGAATAGTTAGAGTAGAAGGCAACGGAAATATAAGACTTATATATAATGGTACATTAAGTGGAAATAATCCACCATTATGGGCTGGAGAAGGAATAAGCATAGGAACAGGAGCATTTAATTCAACCTTAACAGATAATAGACATGTAGGATTTAAGCATGGAACTACTTGTGCTACATATGCAACATGTCACGCAAACACAACAAACTCTACAGTATTAAACAATTTAAATAACTGGTATACAAACAATATAGTTAATAAGG
>Ga0131853_10017856_pt1 | contig 12921 bp, 6 predicted proteins | sample TergutLab28metaG_FD_92764 | JGI IMG/M metagenome (GOLD analysis project Ga0131853, IMG submission 92764) | Labiotermes labralis P1 segment gut microbial communities from Petit-Saut dam, French Guiana - Lab288 P1 (version 2) (version 2) | ecosystem: Host-associated > Arthropoda: Insects >...
CAGCGCCCAGACTACTATATGGATGCACGGAAGAAATACCACAAAACTAAATGTACAAATCTCCTTGAGAAAGAACACTTGTGTTGTGTAGTTGACAGACTTTAATTTTGTTGTTGTTGTTGTGGGTTTCTTTCTTTTCTTTATAGCATTGCTGTATGTACTGTATGTTAGTCATAAGCTTAATTTTATTATGCTTAGTTCTCGCCTCTCTTAAGACCAGGCATGGGAGGAAAATAATTTCCTTCTATTTCCTTTTGTTTATAACTGGACTTGCTAAGTGTTTATCGCGCGAGCAGTGTGTGGAGTAACACATGTAACAGTAGCTGCTTTGTTCTGCAGCTGCAGTCTGCTGTGTAAATCGAACAGTGACTGAGCAACAGAGAATGGAGCTGGACGTTCGGTGAGTGTTAACGGTAATGAAGAGCCCCGCTGGCGAGATTTGTCACCAATACAGTTCAGTCTTAACTGCAATTATTCTCTATTCACGCACAATAAAACTCCAGTACACTCTACTTGGGGATTATTGACAGTGTGTGCGGCCTGCCCGACTCCCCGTCTTAACCTGAGTTCCGAGCTCCGTCCCTCCTGTGAACAACATCCAAGATATGTTCCTCCCGGGTCCGCAACGGATACAACACTTGGATGTTCGAAACATGTCGAAGACACTACAATTGAAATTCAAACGTTAATACAAAAAATGTGCATTTTGTAGCTTCTTATTAAATTCCCTACCTTCGTAACCCGACAACATTCAGACCTCCTGCGACGTGCAGATGCGTCAATGGATAACCGACGCCAGACGTTTCGAACATACAGCTTATTTGTTACTTGGAAAGTCGAAAAACAACTTACCCAGCAACACGACGTCACATGTCAGATAACTCTACCGGGGTGCCGATAAGTCCTTAGCCCGATGAGGAAGGAAACAAGCTCGGAAGCACGCCAGGGACGCGCGCGATTTCAACAACATCGAGACACGAGCTGTCATCATGTTTTTCATGTGCCTCCCTATCCAGTGAACTATTCACAAGCTCACCGCGTCAGAATATGCTACCATAACACCGACTACGTCCATGTCAACGGACACGATAGAATCATTTTTACAATTTCAGCCAAGCACTGTACAAAGCTCCCTGATCTGATCCGAAACATGTCGCAGCACTTTTAAATATTGTATAATTTTAATTCTATCTACGAATTGTATATTGGTGCATCAGTTGGATAATAAAGTGTTTGAATGTCATCAAGTTTGTTTTCCTGCAAGGCAAGGCGCCGAAGGAAATTCACGCCATTCTGACAGAAACATTAGCTTGTTTCCTTCCTGGTCGGGCTTAGGACTTATCAGCACCCCTTGTAATCCCCCAACCATACCTGTGCGCAAATCTAGAAACTAGCATCTGCCATATCAAGTAAAGTGGCGTCCTACACAATTCATTTCGAGATAAATGCTACATTATTTCGTAGTACGAAACTAGAATATGACAACCAAATTATGCATTCCACACTTTGTTTCAACCGCTATGAAAAAAAAAAAAAAAAAAAAGCCCACAAAAAAAAAAAACGGTAAAAATTAACTAAAAAAACAAAAAAAAAAAAACCAAATAAAACATTCCCCCCTTTTTTTCAAACGCTAAAAAAAAAAAAAAAAAAAAGGTGCCTGCAGAAATGAAGAACGGTTAAAATTTGCCGTAAAACCTAAACTAATTCCATGGCTAAATTAGCATGTCGTGGCATGTAACAGAGTGGGCCCCCCTATGTCACTATATAGGATAGTTTCACCTTGCACCTTTCCATTCCTGTTCCTGCTCAGAATGTCGCAACACTGGTGGGACGGTCCATATCGTCGTTAACATGCCGCCAGCCGTAATTTTAAAAACGTAATCCCATTACTGTCATCCTATCGTGATGTCCTCCTCAGCTAAAATTGTTAGGGAAATTATGTCGGCACGGTCGCAATGGGCGGGGCTTTTAACCCGGATAAGATTAACCCCTTTAAAGCCCAGTGGTTAATATACATACCATCAGATTTAACACTACAAAATTCTATGTTCTAACAACACAAAGGTTTTATATGTTTTGTATGGATCTCAGAACAAACAGCGATTATTTTACTATACAGTATTAACTTATTGGTTTCTTAGTAATTAACCAACTTAAAGCACAAAATTTTGTTTTATAATAAGTTTATTATATGCCTCTACATGTTTCGAGCAATATTGTGCACAATGTGCATAGGTTGAAATAGGACTCCTCTCTCAACTTGCGCACGGGACGGTCACCTAGAGGTGTGATGATACCAGATACTGTATAATATAATTTTGACCTCCTGATGATGAGCACAACAGTGCTCGAAACATGTAGAGGCATATAATAAACTTATAAAACAAGATTTTGTGCATTAAGTTGGCTAATTACTAAGATTACAGTAAGATGCACGGTCAGCAAAGCATCAAAACTATTGTTTTCTATAACAGAAAATGAGTTTACTGCGCGGTACGGACTGAATTTTTAAATATAATTCTGATTAAGCTCAGTCTAGTTTCTGGCCACACAGTGTATTTATATGTTTGTGGGTATCTGAGAACAAACAGCGATATTTTGCCTACACAACATTAACTGGTTGGTTTTTATGACTTAGACTGAGTGTGTTTACTGCGCGGTACAAGCTGAAACTTTAAAAGTAATTTAGGCTAATTCGCCTTTCGAGTGGTTAAGTAGACTCATATACGTAACTTAAACAGCGGGATTAGTTTCAAAATTGCATCCGTGTAAATCGAAACACAAAGCACTGGCAAACAGAACACGGAGTAAAGATATGTTTCAACACAGCACACAAACAGATGTAACCACAGTGTGTATTGACAGTGGCCTCGACGTTCATTTATACCGGATATAAATCTTAATTTCAAAGCAAATCACACCACACGTAACCAGACCAACAAATGTGACCTCTTTCAATAGCCGTATCTAAATATTTACAAATTCAAAAGAGACTTCCATGTATTTTCGTTGTTACACCGTGCATGTTGTCGAGTTACGCAATTATTGTACCAACTACTGCACATATATAAAATTTATAAAATTTACACATTAAAACATTACACATGTTTCGGTCCTAGGACCATCATCAGGGAGCCATGACGTCCTTGCTAGAGTCACACTATAAAAAGTCACAGATTAATTTCGCTGTACCGGTTGGGTATTGTGGCAGCATGCCATGTTGTGTAATGTTATGTTGCGAAGAGTGCCCTGCTACGGATGTGCATTGTGCTTCGTTGCGTGATACGTGAGTATCACGCAACGAAGCTACGTCCATAACAGGGCACTCTTCGCAACATAACATTACACAACACGGCATGCTGCCACAATACCCAACTGGTACAGCGAAATTAATGTGACTTTTCATAGTGTGACTTTAGCAAGGACGACATGGCTCCCTGATGATGGTCCTAGGACCGAAACATGTCGGAGCGTTTTTAATGTTTTAATGTGTAAATTTTATAAATTTTATATATATATGCAGTAGTTGGTATAATAATTCCATGTCTTACTGAGACAGACCTGTATAGCTTTTCTATCAGGAACGTTCAAAGGGAAATGGCAAAAATCAATTGTTACTTGAGTACAGCATAAGCACTGGACAGACATGAACCACAATACATTACAGTCGACATCCGCAGCAGAGGCACGAGTTGCGGCAATGGAGTGGGCCTAGAGAACGCGGATAGCCACCAACAGCGGGGTCTTGAGAATGCCAGAATAAGCTTTATGGTTCCATAGGTGGTAGGAAATTACATGAGTAGCCGTGGGTATGTTAGTTCCTCGTAACAGGCTCTGTTCCATGGAGCCTGTTAGTTCCGCATAAATGACTCAGCTCCACGCAGTCTGTTAGTTCCTCAGAAAAGGCTCAGCTCCATGCAGTCTGTTAGTTCCTCGAAAAAGACTTAGTTCCATGGAGTCTGTTAGTTCCTCATAAAAGGCTCTGTTCTATACAGTCTGTTAGTTCCTCATAAATGGAACAGCTCCATAGAATGTGTTAGTTTCTCATAAAAGGCTTAGCTCCATGGAGTCCGTTAGTTCCTCCAAAAAGACTTAGTTCCATGGAGTCTGATATTTCCTCATAAAAGGCTCTGTTCCATGCAGTCTGTTAGTTCCACATAAATGGAACAGCTCCATACAGTGTGTTAGTTTCTCATAAAAGGCTTAGCTCCATGGAGTCCGTTAGTTCCTCGTAAAAGGCTTAGTTCCATGGAGTCTGTTAGTTCCTCATAAACGGCTCTGTTCCATACAGTCTGTTAGTTCCTCATAAAAGGCTCTGTTCCATACAGTCTGTTAGTTCCTCATAAAAGGCTCTGTTCCGTACAGTCTGTTAGTTCCTCATAAAAGGCTGTTCCATACAGTCTGTTAGTTCCTCATAAAAGGCTGTTCCATACAGTCTGTTAGTTCCTCACAAAAGGCCCTGTTCCATACAGTCTGTTAGTTCCCCATTAAATGACTCTGTTCCAGGGAGATGGTTGGATGATCCGGTCTACCCGCAAACGACGTGCCGTAATCCCAGAGCTGAGAACGGAAGGAGACAGGCTGGATCCGTATTATCCGAAACTCTGCACATGCGCCACACCGTGACGTCTGTTCCTCAGAAACAAATGTAACTGTTCAGAATAGATCCTACTTAAAACCCCAACCCTGTGATTTCGCGGTGGGTGAAGTTTGGAACAATACATTCTCACAAATAGTTACTTTAGATAAGGGCGAGGATTCTGTAGCATGTGACACCGTGTAGATTGGTCAACAGGTATTCATAACCGTCCTCATCCAGGTCACTTACCATCCTTCTCTTCCTCTTCACCGTATTTTCGCTTTTCATTTCGCCATGTTCTTTCCCTTCTGCCGTCCTGGTCCCCTCTCCAAACCTATCTCGCGCTATTCATAACATACACAAGCATCTTCCTTAACCGTTGTCCCCCCACCTCCCTCCATAACAACCACCTCATGACCCCATCCCACACACTAAAATGGTTCAACAGCTGAGGATCCTAAATCCTTCTTCTCTTCCACTTCACAATTCCTATCAATTTCTTCATACGACCTCCTTCTCTGGAAACGAAGATATTAGGTACATACGAAACGTGATGTTAAACACTATGCAAAATGTCATGGAAGACCATTCAATTGCAAACCCCAGATCTCATGTAATTAGTCGCTTAGATTCACGTTTAAGATGATATATCAAAAGATCCCAACATCACACTGTACTGTCCAACAGTAACCTTCACAGTGCTCGCACCCCACAACACAGCGCCCCACAACCGCTACCAACCACATCGAGCAGTACCAGCACAGCACACCACGTGCAGTAACACACGTCTTGTTCTCCTGAAGATGGGCATAATGATGCCCGAAACATGTTGAGAAATTGTTGAAAATAAACATCTAACTGTTCCATCTTGTTGGTTTTCTCTCTCACTTCACAGTGAACCACATGTAACACGTCTTCATCTTTAAAGTACTTTGAAAAATACAGGTCTATTGCACGCAAAAAATCTTTCTAATGAACTATATATGTCAACGCCACTTTACTCACACTATACACTGCTACATGTTTCAGCCCTCAAGGCGACAGATACAAGGATTACTGATAAGTTTTGTGGACAGGGTCAACAGAATGCGTGTGCAGATGTATATATCTGATTAAACAGTTGTGTATTGTGTGTTAGTGGCAGTTGTCAACTGCTATGCCGATATTTAATCTGATATTTACATATGCACACGCATTCTGTTGACCCTGCCCTCAAAATGTATCAGTACTTCCCGCGGATTGCCCTTTGAGGGCTCAAAACACGTAGCAGCGTATAGTGTGAATAAAGTGATGTTAATATACAGGGGTGCTGATAAGTCCTTAGCCCGATCAGGAAGGAAACAAGCTAATGTTTCTGTCAGAATGGCGTGAATTTCCTTCCGCGCCTTGCCTTGCAGGAAAAACTTGATGACAGCTCGCGTCTCGATGCTGTTGAAATCGCGAGCGACCCTGACATGCTTGCGGGCTTGTTCCCTTCCTGGTCGGGGTAAGGACTTTCCAGCACCCCGGGTATAGTGCGTCAGATTTTTAGGTGAAATAATGTCATCAGGGCACAGGTTTTGATAAGATAAAGCATTACAGGTCTGTATACAATACCAGCTTTACAGTCAGGATCATTCTCACAGCAATTACCGCCCTATTCAGGATTAAACTGTCGGTCTGTACAATGGGAAGAGGCAGGGTTCTGTCGAGGTAGTAACTGCACGTTGTCTAATGTTTATTATATATATTCGTTCCTGACAGCGATAAAACAGCCAGCAAGCCATATTACTTCTGGGTCAACAATTTCTCCCATACGTCTAGCAATAAAAAAATACAGAGAGTTAAAAATGAGGTGGAAAAAAAAAAGTAAAATGGATAGCAAACAGCAGTCTCTGAAGTTTCGCCCAGCCTTCAGGTAATAAGAATATTAACTGCACACGCAACCTCCGTACGCATAATTAATTCTTATATACACCGGAGTTAATTTGTGAAAGCACTTACTAAGCGTGATAAACGTCATATAGAGTAGCAAGAAAAGAAATAGGGAGGAAATGATATGCAAGTGACAGGTATTGCGAAATGTAACGTCGCCAAGTGAGCTACAATGTTGTCGGATGAACAACACTCGACAACGAAACGCCTAGGCAATGATCCGTTTAAAGCCGTCCGCAAATACAAATGTATTTCATATCTCACTGTTCATAAAACGTGTCTACAGGGTACTCCCTCCATTGTTAGAGTGCCCTTGACCGCATATCAAGAGACAACTGACAGTGTCCCACTCGTTTTGTTATCACGGGCACTTAGGGCGTCCGCATACCGGCGGAGCGCCCGCTAAAATCGCCATTTCCATCCCGCTATGCGAGTGTAACAATTGAGAACGTACTTTCATACGAATTGATATTGCAGAATTACAAAACAAAAAAACAAAAAACTGCCGAGTTACTTTAATTTCCATTTATATCGGACAACGATAACACCCACTATACATGAACACCTGTAAGCTTTTCTGCGCACGTGCACCTCCCCTCCTCTGCTCTTCCGCTATCCCAACAGCCACTCAGCGCCTACACATTAGCATTCGTAGTCTGTGCGCATGCGCATTATCGTGCCAGGAGTGTAGCGCTGTTGCCAGGACACAAACTTGAGAACCATATTTGTACACAAGTAGGTCACAGTAACTAAGGTATGCTGTCACTTTCTGGCCTTTAACAGTTTACTTTCAGTTGAACGCTTCTTGGTCTTTCTTGGTACTATGTCCATAAAATACCAGGAAAAAAAAACAGGGAAGGACGTTGCGGCCGGGGAATCATAAAAATTGCCCAAATGCACAATGAAATATTATGGCAGAATGTTTAAATAAATAAATAAATATATATATATGTATATTCAGTATACAGTCATATACAGCACCATATATATGTCGATTAGGCAATATGATTCGGCTTCATTCACCATCAGGTATTCTCTCTTAGGAACCATTCAATAGAACTCAATGACAGCAGCAGGAAAGAGGTCTCTTCCTGTACAAAGTGCGTCACACACTCGCATTAAATTCACACACATTTTAATATGTTCCTATGACGTACTTTGTAAACGAAGAGCCCTTTTTCCTAAATGCAATCATGAATTTTATTCAACGTTCTTAAAAGATAAGGCCTGGTGGTGGCGTGTAATGGGCATAAACTTACCGCTTCATCGATCTAAACATGGTGCTGTATACGACTGTATAATAGGAAATACATAAATTTGTTCAACAGCACAATGCGGATGAATTACCTTAAAGTATATGTACTGTTTTGGTGCCGGCACAGCTCATTCGGTATGGCGACTTGCCACGGGCTGGACGGTCCGGGGATCGAATCCCGGTGACGGCGAGATTTTCTGCACCCGTCCAGACCGGAGCTGGGACCCACCCAGCCTCCTGTACAATGGGTAACGGGTCTTTCCCGGGGGTAAAGAGCGGCCGGGGCGTGAAGCTGACCCCTCACCCGCTTCTAGTGCCGTGGTCAAGAAAGAGTACAGCTATACATGTATTCCCCCTATGGGCAGTACGGTCTGTACAGAGCCTCAGTGCCTGTACAGTAGAGCTATACCTCTATTCCCCCTATGGGCCGTACGGTCTGTACAGAGCCTCAGTGCCTGTACAGGGTGTACTTTAGCTTTTTATATGTACTGTTTCATATTGGGATACGGTTAAAAGAGAAATGCGAGTCATATAGCACGCAGGGAAGGAAGTTTACGCAAAGTCTCGGGAGGAAATGGTGAAAGAAACAGATCACTTGGAAGACCTAAGCGTAGAGTGGAGTTCATTAGTATGGATCTTCAACGGAGGGTGGGCGTCGACCCGATTCATTTGGCTCAGGTTAACACGAACACGATAATGAACCTCCGGGTTTCCATAAGTTTCGCGGAATTGCTACACAATCCGAACAGGGGACTCTTGTTCCAAGGATTTAGACTATGATCAAGTAGCAATAAAGTTCGGTAGGGTGTTGTTATAACACCGTGTAATCTGGTAAGTGGTTATTAATATATCCGACGGACATTCTGCCCCATGTTCAGGGCACAAGTGTCCACAGGCACGGCGTCACACCTCAGAAGCACGAGGTCCACAGGCTACCTCATTCAATCTAAATTCTCCAGTCTCACAACGTGAGTACCCACTCCGCGCACTACTACAGTCAATTCAGTCACATCGTGACGCGTGAAGGACAAATCATTTAACATTCAAAACATCATTAAAACTTACATTATAAATGCTAAAAAAAACAGTAGAAGAACCACTGAATCTGCTAGTCTTCTTCCTCCTCTCCTTCTTTTTGTAAGGATAAGGCACGCAGTACGCTTCAGCTTCATTAATCCATCTCTTCCTAGGTCTACCAACACTGCTTCTTCATTTCAGTTCATTACTTCGTATTTAATTTCCTATTCAATCTTCGTGCATTAACATAACCAATTCCACTCGCGTCTAAACATTTTTAATTATCTGATTCCTTCCGACTTAACGTGCTTGGAATATCTTCACTTTCTCAATTCATTCCGTCTTGCCAAGTATCCTAGGCGTTTTAAAAGGAAGGGAAAGTTCTTGCTACGTGTATTTAACTCGCGTCTCTGTTCCTTTTAACAGAGAAGAAACACCAACCAAGTTGAACTTACGTCACTTCATAAAGTTGTATTACACACATTTACCAAGATCGTGTGGGCCGGGAAGGCTTAGACGGTATAGCGATTCGTTACGAGCTGGACGGTGCGGGGATAGAATCCCGGTTGGGAGGCGAGATTTTCCGCACCCGTCCAGAAGGGCACGGAGGCCCACAATGCCACCTGGACAATGGGTACCGGGTCTTTCCAGGCGATAAAGCGGCCAGGGAGTCCCGTTGAACATCCATCCCATCTAGTACTAAGGGTAAAGAAAGAGTAAAGCTATACCTCTACAATCTCATCAGCCTCTTCATGGTCTGGTCTAGGGTGAACTTTACCTGTGACATTTACCAATTTCTCTCAGTCGCCTGATCAGATTTTTGCACTGTATTTTATCTACAGGGGGGGGGGGGGTCTGATGATAGGGGTGAGGTGTAGTGATGAGATGACGATATGCGGTGATCACAAACCAAAAACAAACACTCATACAGCGGCAGCGATTCAATTCCAACCTCCAAGACATCCGTCAACACAAGATCATGAGCATTACCGCGGCGGAGACCAACGGAATTGCCACTCACGGTAATCAACTCAGTTGAATGACCTGAAGTTCATCTGAAGGTTTTCTTCCACAAACATCCGTGTTATGAAAAGTAATTAATTAGATAAAACGTAAATCACATGCTCTTTTTTTTTTGACGTTTTGCTGACCGTGCATCTCAGTATATTTGTCTCAGTAATTAACCAACTTGATGCACAAATTTGTTTCACAGTAAGTTTTATTTCATGCCTCTACATGTTTCGAGCACATGTGCTCATCATCAGGAGGTCAAAATTGCATTACACATCCTCTGGTATCATCACAGCTATAGGTGGCCGTCTCGTGCACGGGTTGAGAGAGAATTGTTTCACAGTAAGTTTTATTTCATATCTCTACATGTTTCGAGCACAGGTGCTCGTCATCAGGAGGTCAAAATTGCATTACACATCCTCTGGTATCATCACAGTTATAGGTGTGATGATACCAGAGGCGGTATAATACAATTTTGACCTCCTGATGACGAGCAACTGTGCTCGAAACATGTAGAGGCATGAAATAAAACTTATTGTGAAACAAATTTGTGGATCAACTTGGTTAAATACTGAGATAAACACATGCTCTTTGTATTTAATCAAAAGTTTCACCATAAGTAAGAAACACAATTCAAGGACTTTAATGCATTACCATCCAGCGTGGTAAAGGATACGAACTCTTCAAAGACGTAAATAACCCTCAGCTATATTCAAACACCCAGTCCGTACCGCGCAGTAAACACTCCGCCTCGGTTACAAAAACCAATCAGTTGACGCTGTATGGGGAAATAATCGCTGTTTGTTCTGCGAGCCACACAAAACTCATAAATACATGGCGTGGTCAGAACGTAGAATTGTGGATTGTTAAACCTCGTCACGGATACAGACGTTTTCCAAAAATCCAGAATCTACCTTAAAATTCTAGATGCCAGAAAAGTGACATGAAATTCCACACTGAGGAACCACCGCACCAAATCTAACGGCGACAGGAAACGTGTACGCCCTTGCATCTTCTAGTACACGTTGTACAACCAGACTTTCGTTGGCCCCATGTACGCTACCGCCATCTATTGTGTGGTCTGAATAATTCTTGAAAACGACATACACCAGTAGGGTTCGTGGAAATGAGCGGGTCTGCTCCCTATAGACTTGAATTCCATTATGAAAAATTGTGTTGTTATGGCAAGATGTCTGTAACGTGTAATAATGAGAAAGATCTCGTCTTTTGAAGCACTGTTCACGTAAAGTAAGGGTATTTGATGGCGAGAGTTATGAGAAAGAAGAAGAATAAGTCTCTTTCAGTTCACGCAAGACTCTAGTACCAGTCGGACAGAGAAAGAGCTATGGAGGTGTTGAAATATTCTATGTGATATTGGATCCCCCCTTTTTTTACCTCCCCAATGCTCCTTTACATTTCAGCCTCCCCCCCCCTTTTTTTTTCAAATATGTGCCAGGATTCGTACTGTGAGGATTCTTGCCGGTTTTCAATTCTGAGGAGGAGGACGCTAAATCTCAGTTAAGGCTTCTAGCACAAGTAATATATTTCCTATAAAACTGCACGAACATTTAAAAAAACGGGGCAGAGAAAATGAAACCTGGGTTGGGAAGGGTTTTTATGTATTTCAGGAAATAAGAACATCCGAATATACGCGTATTGCTAGGTGGAAGGAAGAATCATTTGACGAACGGTATTATCTCACCACACGAATCAATCTGAAGTCCAGGCCTGCTTACACAAGGCCTATTAACATCAACGAATAGGAGGTGATGCATCATCCTCATAAGTAGAGAACTGTCCACAGACGAGGATACGATCCGTGCTGGATATGCGACATATGCGCAGACGCCAAGAGTTGTTATAAGAGTTACATTATACCATAACGTTCAGAAATATGTACCCAGCAACGTAGCCAAATTTAAAATGCATGTCTTCAGAATGGGACAGGTTCTGGTAAAGGTAAATCTGTCCCATTACAGTCCTGGACAGGCCCAGAGGGTTCCAGGAAGTTAAGGTTCCCAGATTTCGTGACAACGGTACAGGATGGTGGTAGGTTGACAGCCTTACGCACCGGCCACCTTTACCCCCAGGAATTACTACTGGTACTCATTTCTGTTAGAGGCTGAGTCGACCCCAGGGTCATAGTGCGATAGGAAGGTTTTTTTTTATGTCAATGAAAAATCCACTGACACCAGCTGGGATCGAACCAGCGACCTTCCGATTTATAGCACAGCACCTTAACCACTGATGGTGAGGATGACTTCGACGCCTCCCACAATCTGTCTATGAAGAGGGGCCAAAAGCGATTGCCCTTAACGACCATACCAATAGTTTATCAGCATCAACATGCATGCGAACGGAACGGCGAGACGATTGCAGGGAAATGTTAGCAACTATCGTGACGGAGTGAAAAGTTCGTTGAAAATGTGAACGCGGATTAGGTCAATGGGACTTCCTGGACATCGGCAAAGGGTATAAATCGAAGTACACCTCATGTTAGGTTACACGCGAAGACAGCGCAGCCCACTAAACTGCGTCAATCGGTCAGTCAGTCAACCCGCTTTCCGCTGAGCTATGGCAAATCGATGTGGTATTAACATCGGCAAATCAACAGACAGCAACAGAAGGAATTTCAATAATTAGGATATTGCGTTGCTTTGCGTCACAGCATCCAACTTCTTGTTTCCACCAAAATACGAGGACCCTTGCTCATTGCAATGATACAGCCTCAAAGTTCAATTCCAGACAGTTTCTATTAGGCTGCAAGCTAGACTTGGAGGAGGAGGAGGAGGGGGCAGGGATGGAATTTACGGCAGACGCAGAGAATTCTCTATGCGAGATTTGAAGATCAAACTGTGATAGCAATGACGACAGCAGTTTTCCAAAACGAAATGACCTGTAATATGGTAAGCATTTACAGACGTGTCTGAGGAATTCCAACACCATCTTAAGGATACAGCATTTTGGTATCTAATGACGCCATCAATACTGAAGTTTATATGGCATATGTGATCGGTGAATGAGTATGCAGAACTGATAGAATGGCAGTAACAGAGGACAGTATGCAGAACTGATAGAATGGCAGTAACAGAGGACAGTATGCAGAACTGATAGAATGGCAGTAACAGAGGACAGTATGCAGAAC
>Ga0131853_10017858_pt1 | contig 12919 bp, 13 predicted proteins | sample TergutLab28metaG_FD_92764 | JGI IMG/M metagenome (GOLD analysis project Ga0131853, IMG submission 92764) | Labiotermes labralis P1 segment gut microbial communities from Petit-Saut dam, French Guiana - Lab288 P1 (version 2) (version 2) | ecosystem: Host-associated > Arthropoda: Insects >...
AAAGAGAAAGGGATCCAACCAGAAAACGGAATAAAATCGAACAAAAATAAAAATAAAACGAAGACCTAAACGAAAACAAACGAAACACCCACCGAAATCAGAACGGAAAAATGGAACTGAGTAACAACAGAAACAGAAAGGAAATGAAATGGAATATAACGAAACGAAACGAGATCGGAACCATTCTTACACTAAACGAAACAGGAACGGAAGTGAGAGGAAAAAGGGGATCCAAAACCGAAAAGGAATAGAACCGAAGAGCCGCAATCGACACGATCGAAATCAGATCAGAAAACCTGCGGAAACGTACCTGTGACGAAATTGAAACAAAAAAAAAAGAAATGGAAAAAATTACGAGAGAACAGAATCCAACTGTAATACGAACTAAATCGAAGGCGAAATAAAGAGGAGGACCCGAGTCCGATATGAAAACCAAACGCACACCCACCGAAATAGGAACGCATCGCAAAAAGGAAATAAGAAAACGGAAAGGAAATTGAAACGGAATGGAACGGAAATGAGACGGGGCATAACGGAACGGAAACGGTAAGGAACGGAGACGGAACACAACGGAGACGAGACGGGCAAAGACGGAACAGAACAGAAACAGGAAGTAACGGAACGGGACGGAACAGAACGTAAACAGAACGGAACGCAGACTGAACGGAACAGAAAAGGAACGGAAAGAAAATAGAATCTGAAACCGGAAATGAATTGAACAAGAAGAGGCGAAATCGAAACGATGGGAACCGAATCCAAAACCTATCGAAAACGGAACACTGACAAAATAGAAAGAAATGAGCAAAAGGAACCGAAAGAAAGAAAATGAAACAGGAACCGGAAAACGAACGAAATCGAAACGGAAATAAAAAAAGAAACGGGGTCCCCAAAATCAAACCAAAAGAACACACCCGAAATCGGAACACAAAATGAAACTGAGTAAGAAAAGAATCGGAAGGGAAATGGAAACGGAATGGAACAGAACGGAGACGGGACGGCACGGGACGAAGACGAACCGGAACACAAAAACAACGAACACGAAATAGAAGGAATCTGAAACCGCAGCAAAATGGAACTAGAACGAAGACGGAATCGAAATGCGCGGAAATGGAACTGAGGCGGAATAGAAACAGAAAAAAATGAACAGAAGGGAAACGAAAGGAAAAATAAGAAAGAAGAGGGATCCAACCGGAAAACGAAACTAAATCAACACGGAAATAAAAAAAAAGAAAAGGAATCAAAACAAACACAAACAGAAATCGGAACTGAACACAAAATGGAAGTAATGAAAAATGAAATGGAAACAGAATGGAACGGAAAGGATACGGGACGTAACGAAACGGAAACGCTACGTAAAACAGACGGGACGGAACGGAGACGGGACGAAACGGAAACGGCGCGGAACGGATCAGACTTAACGGAACGGAACAGAAAAGATAAAATACAGGCGATCCGGAAACAAAAGGGAATAGAACCGGAACAGAGGCGCAATCGAAACGATCGGAACCGAATCCGAAACATCTAAAAGAGAACTGTGACGAAATAGAACCAAACGAAAGAACAGAAAGGAACCGAAGGGGAAAATGACACGAAAACAACCGAAAATGGAAGGAAATCGAAGTGGATATTAAAAAGAAGAAACGCAGTCCGAAACGAACACCAAACACCCACCGAACGCGTAACGGAGCAAGAAATTGAACTGAATAAAGAAATGGAACCGGAATGGAAATTGTTTGAAATGGAACGGAGACATAACGGAACTGAGACGTGACGGAACGGAGTCGGAATGGTACGGAAGCGTGACGGATCGGAGCAGCGGAACCGGAACGGAACAGAAAAGGAACGGAGATTAAATAAAAGGGATCCGAAACCGAAAAGGAATGGAAACGGAAGAGAAACGGAATCGAAACCGGAAGCCGTCGGAAAATTACCTGTGACGGAAAAGAACCAAAGAGAACGGAACCGAAAAGACGAAGGAGAACGGGAACCAACATGAAACTGAACGAAATCGAAACGGAAATAAAAAAGAGAAAAAAATTAGTCCGAAATGAAAACGAACCAAACACCCAACCAAATCGGAACGGACCACGAAATGGAACTGAATAACGGAGGGGAATTCGAATCGGAATAAATAGGATCGGAGACGGGACGGAATGGAACGGGACGGAACGAATCGGAGATAAAACGGAACGGAACCGGAACGGGACAGAAAAGGAACGGAGAGGAAATAGGAGAAACCCGAAACCGAAGCAGAATGGAACCGGAACGGAGGCGTAATCGAAACGCGCAGAAACGGAACCGAAAAGAAATAGAAACAGAAACAAACGAACATAACGAAAGGTAAAAGATAAATAGAACGGGAAGCTACCGGAAATCGGAACTAAATCGAAACGGATATAAAAGAGAAGAAATGGAGTCCGAAACGAAAACAAACGAAACGATCTCCCAACGAAATCGGAAAGGAACACAAAATGGAACTGAATAAGGAAACCGAAGGAAAATGCAAACCGAATGGAACGGAATGGAGACGGAAAGTAACGGAAAGGGACGGAGACGAGACGGAACAGAAAAGTAATGGAGAGAATATAGAAGGGATTCGAAACATAAAAAGAATGGAAACGGAAAAGGCGGAATCGAAACGATCGGAACCGAATCCGAAAACCACACAAAACGGAACAGTAACGGAATAGTAACAAACGAACAGAAAGGAATCGGAAGGGAAAATAAAACGAAAGAGAACGGGAACTGGAAACCGAACGAAATCGAAACTGAAATAAAAAGGGAATAAAACGGAGTCCCAAAAAACCAAACCAAACCAACACCCACCGAAATCAGAACCGAATCCAGAACCACTAAAGAATGGAACCGGAACAGAGGCGGAATCGAAACGAGGAACAGAATTCGAAACATATCGCGGACAGAACTCAGACGGAATAGAAAAAGAAAGGGACCAAAGGGGACAGAAAACGAAAGAGAACGGGACCAACCGGAAACAGAAGGAAACCGAACCGGAAATAGAACAGAAGAAACCGAATGCGAAACGGAAACAAACCGAACACCAACCGAAATCGGAACGGAACACAAAATGCAAAACAGGAAACGGAATGGAACGGAAGAAACGGGACGTGACGGAAAGGAGACGGAACAGAACGGAAACGTGGTGGGAAGGAACGAAGAAGGAACAGACAACGAACGGAGAGAAAATAGAAGGGATCCGAAGACGAAAAGGAATGGAATCGGAAGACGCAATCGAAACAGAACCGAATCCGAAAACCATCGAAAGCGGAACCGTGACGGAATAAAAACAAACGAACAAGAAAGGACAGAAAGGGAAAAAAAAGACGAAAGAGAACGAAATAGAAACTGAAATAACAAGAGTAATAACGGTTTATTCAGCAAAGAAGAATGGACCATATACTCTTTGACTGGAGATTGAACAAAAAAAAATTGGCTTTAGGAGAGTCAAGTTGATGCTCCACATAGGCATGTGAGTTTTCAGATCCCCACATTTTGACGCTGCGACGATTTACTGCACCGCTGACGTGGAATGTCGCTTCGTCACTGTACTACACCTTTTCCAGGAAATGATCATCGGAACTCATTAAGTCTTGTAACTGTAAACAGAAATCAAGCCGGCGCCTGTTATCATCATCCGACAATTGTTGTACCATTTGGATGCGGTATGGTTTAAACACCAAACGCTTATGCAGAACCCTCCACACTGTTGTTTTCCACATCCATTGCTCTTTAGTTGCAGTTCCCATTGATTTCTCCTGGCTATGCAGAAAATTGGCCCGAACCCTTCAACGTCATCTTCAGCGGTTAACGGGCGACCACTTGATTTCTGCTTGCACAGACACCCAGCTTCAGTAAATTGTTTATACAACGCGTGAATGGTCTTGTCTGTAGGCGGGCCCTTTGTGTACTTTGCACGAGATGCACGTCGCACGGTAACTGGTGTGATATTCCAACAAATAAAACGACTTCTAACCGGGAGCGGCCATTTTCTCATTCCGTACGCTCGCATCGCCTAGCGGCAGAAATGTGAACTACGATGAAAAACAAATTACTGGGGGAAAAAAATTTGAGTTGTTCCTTCTATTTGTACAGGTTTCGTAAATACATGTCCTACGGTTTTCCTATAACAAATTTTTGTAATCCCGGAGTACATTATGAAACGTTCTGTACAGTAAACCTCTACAACACTGGTGTCATTCATTTCAGATCTCCATCACACCAACTATAAGGGCGACATATCAAATACACCTCCATATCATTCAGTTTCACAGTTAAGCCTACATAAACCGTCCACAAGATGACACCTAACAAATAAACCTCCAAAACATACTGATTCACCCTCATTGACAGTCTCCATCAAACCATTTATAACAGACGTCATCTGACATACATGTCCATATACTTCAGTGATGCAGTCATCCTACAGCCTCCACAAAAATATAAGAGGGCACATGATAAAAAAAAACCGCAAAACATCGTTTCAAAATCACTTAAGGTCACCACTAAACCATCTATGTGGGGGTCACATCACAAACACACCTCCATAAGCTTCAGTTTCGAGGAAATTATACAGCCTCACATAAACCATCTGTTTCAGACAACATAAAAAATAATCTCTTGTGTCAAAATCATTAAGGGACTCCAACAAATAATCTATAAGAAGGTGTACCTCCAATACACCTCCAAATGACTGCTTCACTGTTCGTACAGAGCCTGCATGAAATCAGCTATTCGAGGACACAAAAAAATGAAGCTCCATAACACCTTGTTTAACAATCACTTAACTTCTCTTTAAATCCCAGTATAAGGGCCACATCTCAAAAACACCTCCATAAACTCCTTTCACAGTCACTTTAGAAATTCCCACAAATCATTTTTAAGGGGCCACAACTCACACTTCCAAAAACTTTTGTTTCACTGGCATTACAAATCATCCATGAAACTGTGTATAAAAGACCACATGAGAATGGAAACGCCAAAACATATTGTTTCATGGTCATTTAAGGTTTCCATCAGTCCATCATACAATCAGTAAGAGACCACAACCCAAATTTGCCCCCATAAAACCCTGTTTCAGTCAATACACGGTCTTCATTAACAATATTTTAGGAGAACAAATACCTAAAAACACACACAGCATTCTGTTTCACAGTTATGACAAGGACTGCATAACCTACTGCTTTGTTATACAGATTGCGCAAACCCCTGACCTGACATGAAATGGGCAAACACTTAGTATTCAAATGTCCAGGTGTTCCCTTCCACATTGAAGAGACCTTTTCTGCCATCTATCATACACAAAACACACCTACTGAGCCAAGCCGGCTACAAGTAACTCCATCGCAGCCGCTTGAGGCGCCACAAGTTCTGATTACCAGGGGTCCACACCAGGGAGCTCCAATCTAACTCCTTGGGTCTACGGGAGGGGGAAAGGCAGCTCACCGATGAGACATACCGGCGCCACATACTGTGGCCAGGCAGAACTATTGTCCAATATTCTCAATAGGCACGGCGGCATTATGGAGCAGGGGTAGACGGTGTCGCGTTTATTTACGTGATTGGCCTCAGTAGTGATTTCGTTTCGAAACGCCAGCCCAAATGGCGTGACCGTCACCATTCTACTCAGGACTTCACAAATGCACAGATGCCACCTGTTACTAGATGGATAAACTGGGAGGCCAGAATACCACAATACTAAGCCACAATCTGCGACTACCCAATTTCACCACAAACCGCGACAACTTGTCACTCCACAAGAACTTCTGTACAGTCACTATACTTAAAAATTCATAACGCATGTGGATTGAGTCATCCGTGTCGTTCACATTAGATGCCAACAGAGTTCCATTCATTAAAACCTGTCACTTATGATGAACAACACAAGTACTGAATACATAAACAGCTACCAACTTTGGCCAAAGGAATGAAATGTGTGCATTAGAAGACTAACAAATTTAGGTTAATGAATAAGTTTATTCTGAATACAAAGGAACCACAATACAGCATCATATCAACTTCAGTTTCCTTATTTCATTTCACAGAATAGAGATGAGCCACAGAATGTTAACCACAGGACCGATCTCCATCTTCAGAGGGCCACAAATGTCAAGGACAAAACTAAGTTCCACTGAATTTAAAAGCAAAACTAAGGACATTTCAACACTAACTAGCAGAATAAATGAAATCTTTGTCTATATTCGACATTGTACCTTATAAACGTCAGTGACATGGCAATGTGGCAAGGAAAGCGGTGACTAAATGATGAGAACTCACAAGAAAATGCTAAGATTTGGGTCAGCAACATGTATCTGTACTTTAATAACATTTACACTGCAAAAAAACTGAATCCAGCACATCTAATTACATTTACTGATATTGAAATTCCATCTATTAAAAAAAACAATTACACTGTTAACTGGCAAAGTCATACACATGCAGAATACTCCATGACAACAACTCATATATCATGCACAATAAACCACATTGCTTGTTGCTTTCACAATTTGACTGTACTGTTATATATACCACTTCTCTCTCCATAAAATTTATAGGCAGGAAATCCTGTTCTTTTGTAAATGATCACATTCACTCATTGTATACAGGGATTCATTTGGACTGGTTCTAGTGGCCCACCACAATGAAAAAAGCAATGTTCCATATGCAGGTTTTTACAGTATTATTGGAGGAGAAACATTTCATTATTCTTTGACAACATAGTACAGAGAAAATATTAACCTCTGATGTACTGCAAACATCCATCCACTCAACCTGGCTCATGAACTGTCAAAATAGCAAATGAGATTTGCAGTAGCAACAGAAACCTCACCGGCACAACCAAGAACATCCACGAATTGACCAAGTTGGCTCATGCACTAACATGTATTTAGGATGTTCCCAGCTCAATCTCCATCAAACACTCAGTATTCATACAGTTTTTCTTCACCCTTCTAAGTTTCTCCAAATAAATATCAGAACAGTTACATAAATTATACTGCAACCACTTGCTCATGTTCATCCAGTTATTTCATGACACAGTTTGACTTAATTACAGCGTCATTTAATAACCTCTAAATACACGCTATCCCTGAGGAAGACAATATTACTTTTGAGAGAGAAAAAAGTGCATTAATTAGAGTGAATGTGTTTGCACATCAGCTGGTTGGAAGGTCTTTAATAACCAATTTAGTCCATAACTCTGGTCATATGGTATAGTTGTAGAAATCGTGTGGCACCTGGCTGCTGGGCCACTAAATTTTGTGTGGTAGCATCTAATATTTTCAACACATTTACTGCACTTGTATTCTCAGTGTCCTCAATATGAAACCTGCTTCATGTCACCCTTCTGGCACCAAGAATCTGGACAGAGCTCCTTTTGGCATATTTTAGATCCCTGCCATGTGGTATCAAATGGTCATTTTCAAAAACTGAGACTTGGAAAGGATGCAGAATGAAGCAGCTGAGACTGTTTAATATCAGGTACTATCCAATCATATTGCTGGTCTCCAGCCTCAGATTTAGACCCACATCTTGGGAAAACAAATCACTGTTACTATCCACCCAATTGTGATGCCTTTTTCCTATTTAAGGTTAACACTGAAGAACTTAGAAGCTAAATCATATATGACTACAATAAATTGGGACTTATAAGCACTGCTTGTTCTAGCCACATATGTCCGACTGAGCAACCAAAAAACCCTTCAGTTGCAATTAAATGTTCAAACCATTGTTAAAACTGCCAAACACATAATGCTCTCTCTGTTTTCAATACACACCAGTTATCAGTATGATTATACTTGAAAAGTGAAAACCCAATCTAACAGACAAACAATTAAGCATGTAACAAATTTGAACATTTAATATTATTCTTTCCATGCATTGTGCTTGCAATCATGTACGTACACCAACATATGCACACAAAAGTACTGTCTGTTATACATAAACTTCACCCTCCTACATTCTTCAATAACAAAACTGCCATGCCAAAGGAGATGACAATGTACATGTGAGACTGATGTAGCAATATTTCCTTTGTAACCATGGCTCCACGAGCATGACGAATTATCACTGAAACATGTAAGAATATGGAAGTATATGTACAACTTAAAATACTGAGTACGTATGCTGATGTATACAAATGACTGCATGTAACACTGTCTGAGACCCCTCTTTGCTGTGCAATAGTCCCACAGCACTAACCAACCATGACAGAAAAATGGTATATTTTTTGTAACTGCAAACAAAAATACCTGGGAGTGGAACATGAAAAATTCTGGTTAACAGGCCCTCATGAATGTCTTCTGCCACGTTATACAAATTTACTGCCATGTCTACCAGTATGCACATTTTCTCTTCCTTGTTTTTAATTCTTATTATTATTATTGTTATTATGCAAGTACTGTGAAGTGGGTACTTAGGCTCTAAGCAGTTATACTTTAGCTCTGAGTGATGGCATTTTCGTATATTACCCTATACCACAGAGTTACATTTCGGTGATCCAGATTCCTGGGTAATCTGGACCAGCCCTCCCCACAGCCTAGATGACTTGAATAGTATACTATGCATCACCACACAGTACAATGAGTTATTTTTCAAATTATTTGCAAATGACAGCCCATCCTGTTTCATTTTGTAGCAACACACCCATAGCTAATCATGAACAGAGAACTTTCACTGATGTTCTGCAGAGGATTTTCCCTCATCCCCTTTCTAGGAATAAACACCCTCCCCAGGAAGCTTTTATCATATTGCTAGCTCAAGGTTGACTTGTTTTCTTCATCCGGTCAATCTGCTGGGTAAAAACAACTCTAACACAATGTGTAGTACTCTTGTGGGACACCACAACTGTGATTTATTCAGATTTTGCTATTCGCCTATTTCCGTGCTATCCAGGCAGACTGCCTGACTGACGACACAATCCTGTGCAGCATCTAAATAATCATGCTGGTAATCACATGAGTGGGAGAACATCTGAAGTACAGAACTGCTAGCAAAATATACTTATTGAAATCAAACCAGTAAAATGACAACATATCATAAATGAACAAGTACTTGAATTAGACTTCAGTCCTCCAATTTCTTGTACTTGTGTTCCGAACTGCAGGGATATTATACCGTTAGAGTCTGGGGTTTGCAGACAGCAAGAAACCACCAGTATAACTTCATTTATCATTCTTACAACTGTACTTCCTACTCTGCATACATGAGTACAATGTGTAAATTAATTTCATGAGTCATAATACACTACAAGAGTCTGGATTCTCCAGACTTCCCAATAAATTATGCTGATGTTTTACTGTAACTCAGTTATACAAATGAATATGATACACACTGCATGTGAAAGGTAGCAAGACACATTTACCTACATTCATATGAATACAGCCAATACATATCAGCCATGCAGAAACTAAACACCTATTCTCCCTCTTTGAAACAGAAACAACAACATCCAGTTAGCTCTACGATTTTTTACTTCTGAAGGCATCACAATGGAGCAGCGTTACAGTATTAATGTTCGTGAAAAATTCCACATTGAAACATGTCAGAATTTCCTGTTTCAGACTGGATTGTTGCAAGCATCATAGTGGTGCTGCCTGATGTATGGTCCACAGACTACGCACCAAAGCTCTGATTGGTGCTCAAAATAACAGTTCCAAAAATGAAACCAAATGGATTTTTTTTGGAGGAGGGATTTGAAGAGGAATCATTCACAGTAACATTGTTCCATAAGGGAAAACAATACATGCATAATTTTACTTACAGCTGAATGGTTGCTGCATTAACAAGGTGCCTGCACATTTCACACCAATTCTTCAAAATTTCTTCCACAAAAAGTAGATAACTGGGATTAACCCAACAACTGATGGATTTGACTCCAGGTGAAGTTTTCCTTGCTGTGGTTTAAAATGATGTGCATGGGAAACAATTTTGTAACATCCAAAGCCATGTTAATGCTCATCTCCAAGAGATAACTTTGCAGGAATCATAATATGTTTCCAGAATTACAAGTGTGGTGTACCAACTGTACAATCCCACTGTGACTATTCTAAATGGGTTTCACAAATTCTTCTTTTTTTTAACATCTTTTCAGAATTGCTGTCCTGACTTTTCACATGCACTGTGTATGCAGGGGTGTGCACCTGACTTGGTCATCCATGTGTCACATAAAGATGAAAACATCTATGTCTCATTCTGTCTTGATTTATACTGTAATAAGATAAAACATACTTTTCTTACTACTTATTCTTGTCATCAGATAAAAGAATGCCTTGAATTACTTCTTCTTCTTTCCACGGGTCTTGGCAGCTGGGGATCCTCTGGTTGCCTTGTTTCGATTGCTGGCGCGGCTGCCCCTTGTGGCAGAGTCTGGTTCCTGTTTCACAGTTAGCAACTCTTCCTCCATCATATCATTCAGACTCTCTGTCTCAGCTTCACCATCAACAGTCTCTAGAAGACTTCCAATGTCACGATCCACCTCTGCCCACAAATTATCATCTCCAAGAGTATCATCCTTTATCTTCCCTTTCTCTTCTTCCTCCTCCTGCACTGGCATTTCAGACTGTGCATCTTTGCTCTCATCTTCTGGATTAGATTCCTCTGCATCTGCCTCCAATGGATCATATTTCTCACTCCCATTGGTTGGTACTTTCTCTGAAGTCTCTTCTTTCACTACTGGTTTTGTAACTACTGTGTCAATTACCCGAGATTCATCAGGTGCCGTACATACGTCTGCATCGGCATCCTCATCTTCTTCTTCAGCGTTTGCCACTTTGCGACGCTTCCAGTTTCCTTCATCATCCACTGTGCTCGTATCTTCTGTACGTTTGACTCCCTATAAATAAAAGTCAAATGACTTACAGAGTAATTCCCAACTGACTATCAAATTCCACCATTTTAAAATAAAGCAACAAACATATCTACAACTCATTATCCCTGTCTCTGCTGCTGCAGTGTACTTTACTTATCAGAACAAAAGATTACAAGAACAATCATATTCTAAACCTCCTCACTGATGAACTCATGTATGAGGATCCTGGTCTTGGGCCTTGGACCCTTGTACAAAGGTGTATCTAAAAGTCCCAGGACAATGCTCATAACACGCAAGTCGCTTGTAGTTCACGAGTTTCCCGCTAGGGTGTGTTGCGGTGGTGTCTTGTGAGTGAGTGTGCCGAGTGGCGTGGTTGGATGTGGAAGAGTTTGATTGTTGCACGTGTCTTTGTGTGTGTATTGCATCAGCCGTCTGCGATTTTCTGATATCAGCAGTATGGCGGAAGTTGACAAACAAAGGGTGTGCATCAAGTTCTGTGTGAGATTGGGTAAAAGGGAAAGTGAAACTTTTGAAATGTTGGAACAGGTTTTTGGTGATTCGTGCACGAGCCGTAGCCGAACTTTTGAGTGGTTTGGACGTTTCAAGAATGGCAGAACTTCGACTGTTAATGATGATCGATCAGGTCGGCCAAGCACGGCAACAACCCCCTCAAAAGTGGAACAGGTACGGACAGCTGTCAACCAGGATCATTGTTGTACCATACACCATCTCTGTGCAGAGGTTGGAACTGGTTACGGATCTTGTCAGCGAATTCTCACAGAACAGCTGAACATGCATCGGATTGCAGCGAAGTTTGTGCCAAGAGTGTTGACCCAGGATCAGAAAGACAGTTGAGTAGCGATCTGTCAGGAACTGAAGGAAACTGAAAAATGATCCCACACTCCTCTTGATCATCATCACAGGCAATGAAAGCATCGTTTATGCTTACGACCCAAAGACAAAACTGCAATCTTCGCAATGGAAGAGTCCTGGGTCTCCAAGACCCAAAAAAGCACGTACGCAAGAAAGCAAATTGAAGATGATGCTCATTTGTTTCTTTAACCAAGAGGGGATCGTACACCGGGCATTTGTCCCACCTGGAATGACGGTCAATGCAGACTTCTTCTGTGATGTTCTAAGAGGGTTACGTGAAAATGTGCGGTGCAAGAAGCCACAGAAATGGCGAAACCAGAACCTCATTATCCACCATGACAATGCCCCAGCTCACAGGTCCTTTAAAGTTTCGCAGTTTTTGGCCAAGAACAACATGACGGTGATCCCCCATCCCCCATACTCACCCGATCTGGCCCCGTGACTTTTTCCTCTTCCCCAAGCTGAAGCTTCAGATGAATGGTCGAACATTCGACACCATTGAAGAGATTCAAGAGGAATCGCAGCGGGTACTTGATGTAATTCCAAAAAGGGACTTCCAGGGATGCTTCCAAGCATGGCAGAAACACTGGGACCGCTCTATTCGTGCAAAAGGGGAATACTTTGATGGTGATGGAGGAATTTAACATCCAAGGTAAGCAAACTTCTTTTTACAAGTACTGTCCTGGAACTTTTGGATACACCCTTGTAAATGAAAGCACTATGTTCATTCAGGGCATCAGGAACCACCCACCTAAAGACAGTGTCATACCCTTGAAAACAACCCTGTGGATGTCTCAAATCTGTGCACTTTCTATATAAACAAATATTATAAACCTAAGAAACAGAAAAATATTATAAAATAGTGTAGTTATTTCATCAGTTGAAATGTATCATGGTGTGAAAGATCTTAAAATTTAATTTCCTCTCTTCTTAAAATGTTACCTTCTCAGTCTTTTCTGCACTTCCTTCCCTATTCTTAGCCTCAGCCTTAGCTTCTCTTCTCTCCTTGGCTTCAGCAGCCTTTGCCTATGGACACAGTAAGAATACCTGTAAGATACACATTGCTGAGGAAGCAGAAAGCACTTGTGGAAGGTAGTGTGAAGGACAATCTCTCAGATTCCAGTCCAAATACTTCAATGTTAAATATCACCCACTTTCCTCAGGCTTTAATGTCAAGATTCACCATTACCACCCCACACAACCCCCCCCCCCCCAAAAAAAAAA
>Ga0131853_10017861_pt1 | contig 12919 bp, 6 predicted proteins | sample TergutLab28metaG_FD_92764 | JGI IMG/M metagenome (GOLD analysis project Ga0131853, IMG submission 92764) | Labiotermes labralis P1 segment gut microbial communities from Petit-Saut dam, French Guiana - Lab288 P1 (version 2) (version 2) | ecosystem: Host-associated > Arthropoda: Insects >...
GTGTGTGTGTGTGTGTGTGTGTGTGTGTGTGTGTGTGTGTGTGTGTGTGTGTGTGTGTGTATATGTGTGTGTGTGAGAGAGTGTGTGTGTGTGTATATATATATGTGTGTGTGTGTGTATGTGTGTGTGAGTGAGTGTGTGTGTATATGTGTGTGTGTGTGAGAGTGTGTGTGTATATGTGTGTGTGTGAGTGTGTGTGTGTGTGTATATATGTGTGTGTGAGTGTGAGTGTGCGTGTATATGTGTGTGTGTGTATGCTAACTCAACCTCATAATTAAATTCTGTTATTTTTATTAATTTGCTGATACAACAGCCAAAAGCTCAATTACAGTAGGAAAATAAGAGAGAATAAATGAAATTAATAACCACAAACATAAACACGTGGAAAATAATAATACAAACACAACAGATTTTTCTACCTATAATTAGCATATTTTATATAAGAATTTGTTAAGCAAAACATACTTTCCACTTAATATACCAACATTCCTCCTGATGGCATTATCCGCTGATGCGCATCTAGTGGAAGGACAGTTGCGACGTTTGAGATGAACATTACACAAAGTACAATAAATATTTCGATTTGACACACGAAGACCTGTTTTCCCACAGGAGTAGCTGAAAATTTTGAACCACTTTAGACCTAATTAAAAAAGGTGCGTCTCCCAGAATAAGGCACTAGTATACTATTGGAGCAGTAACAGATTGATGGTCATCCATTCATAAAAGAATACTCATATCCAAAATACAGTTGTGTACTTATTCCAATATGACAATAGTTCGGAAATATTTGAATGCATGGGTTGTTGACACTTAAGAATGAGAGTTATGAGTGGCGTTTTTAATAACAACAATAACGTGTGTATAAATTACCATTCTATATTCTAAAATAATCTTTGTGCGGAAGTCGGGGTTCCGTAGAACACCATTTGGGGAAGTCTGTTCTTGACCAAACTCCTGTTAACACTCAAAATCTTTCTTATATCTTGAGTGTTTTCGTGTTTGACACAAATTAACATCAACGTACACCAGAATACGAAGTAAAATAATGCGTTATTGTCTGAAATAATAGTTATTTTAAAACATCCCCTGTGTTACATTCAACCACAAGAAAAGTTTACAGGAAATCTGGTGATGTGATTCAGACGATTCAGGAGTTCCTTCTCTCACCGAATTTTGAGTGTCATCGTTTGTCGGCAAGGCAGAGGCAGATGTGTTAAACTCGCCTTTAAAGGGTGTTGTTCAGAAGCAGCTGCGAGGAATTTAACGGGGAATTATTACTGTCACCACTGGCAGAATATCTACAAATAACAAGCTCAAAGGGGAAAGAACAGACCTGTACCTCATACACACTAGCCCAGGTAATTGGCCTTCTACAGGCCTCCCGCTAAGTGGATAAGCTGTCAGGTCCCGAACATTTAATGCATCAGATTCCACGAGAATTTTCTAGCCTCTGTGGCAATGACTTCCATCGGTCCTAATTTCATTTCACTATTAAAATAAAATTCATAATTGAAATTGAAGTATATCCGAATCAAACAGTCCATACAGGCCGCAGTTGTTCAGTACGTGCACTGTGCCCTTGTCTACCGTCTTACCAGCTGTTGTCACTGGTGAAATATATTGTTCCTAATCCTCTCCGACCAAATGAAGGGACAGAAATCTACGTTAAAACTGCCCAGTGTCTTCAAGTTCAAAAAACGTGATAAAATTTCCAAACAGTCATTGTTTCACCTATTCACCCCACATTAACCAACAAATCAAGCAACCAACCAACGAACAATTTAGTCGTGGTTTCAGGGATCTGCCGCAATGTGAATAAGATCTTCTCTCGTCTGGGAAATTACACAGCGTATATGTTGTCCCGAAACGTCGGTGACTAACTACCTATCAACGACGTGTCACGTCCCAGAAGAGCGAAGGTTGTATAACCAGGCAAACAGCATCTGAATTAATGGGCCGAACAGAATAAGCAGGGCTACTAATATACTAATTTATTCCCTTACTATTTTATTCTCACTCTGAAACGTAAGAGACCAGTTAAGTAATCAGCAGTCCGGGGTTTAATTCCTGCCAGAAACAGGGGCTGCTTTCTTCGATGTCAAAACCAGGCCGGCTCCTGACCCTATCCAACGGGTTCAGTTTATGGAATTTCTTTTCACTTATTGCAGTCACCTCCACTTGGCGCTAGGAAGTCACCTCCACGTTACTAGTTCATTCATTATTAAGATAACGAGCTTAGTGTGCGGTGATGGTGACGTTTAAAATAAACTGTATTCACTCCTAAGTGTTCACGTGTGTAATTTATGAACTTACTTAAATCTCGCAGTCCGAGAAAATCAACAAGACAAGCTGACCGTCATTTATGCATGCTACATTCAACAGTGCAGATAGTTCTTGCCCTTGAATTTTAGAGCTATCACACGTCAGTTGCTTGTAAGAGGCGAAGAAAACGACATTCGCTGCACATTTTAATGTGACATTAGTTCGAAACTTGAAGGCAACACGCAATTTTATGGCCAGAAATTTTGTCAGTGACATACAACTTTCCTTGTGTCCAAGTATGTTAATCGACACACTGTTGGTATCTGGGGGAGCAACAGTCCACCTTGAATGACTGAAAACATAAGGGAGAGCACCAAGTTTGATGTCTTTTGTGCTCTTCCCAAATAAAACAGTCTGTTCGGTCCTCCTTTACTTCCGAACGCATTTACTGTGACTAATGAAGCGTTCCGAGATGTTATGGAGTAATTACTGACGATGATTTTAGAAGAAAAGGGTCCTAGGGACATGTTATTCCGGCAAGACGGTGGCAATAACTCTGCATTTTCACGTTGCATTTCTTGCAGGGTATATTGGATCGAAAGTTTACATACAAGTGGACTGGCACAGGTTGTCCTATCACATGGCTACCTACTTCTTCTAACATTACACCACTCTATTTATTCTTCTAGGGGCATTTAAAAACGTTGTTTGATTTCAACCACTGCCAACCACTTTGCCGGATTGCTGGGCTGTTGCGGTCTACAGCGGCTGTAATTGCACGAGCAATGTTTGTAGATGTGCGAACTGAACTTTAATTCAGACATATGTGCCTGGTTACGTGTGATTCTTCACTGAATACCTGTAAATTGATAAGCGTGTACCCCAAAAACTTGATAATATATTCTACCAATATAACCTTACTACTCATTCCTATGCCTCTTACTGCCGGAGTAATGTTATGTTAAAATCATCTGAATTTCACACACTAAGTCGGTAGGAGATCCTGCAACAGACGGCTGCACTGACACCGGACTTTATGTTTCTCTGCTGTACATTGCCGTCTATAATTTTTCAGAAATATGGCGAGGCACCGAAATAATCAGTTACCATTAGTAAACAACTTTCAGTTTTAATGTACCAAGGTAGCTTACATTATTAATTGCCAGTATCGTGATACACCTTGACAGTTACAGCGGACAAATATGTTAACTTTATTTCTCAGCAAATATATCTGGGCTGCGGAATGGACATTTAACACTATCATCCATCTTATGTCTCGGCAGCACTTTTGAGAAAGATGCAGCAATGAGCGAAATTCTTGGCCGGTCATGTCTATATCTGAGCCTCGCTACTCGTACGTTGCCAGGATGTGATGAATTCATCGTGTTTTCGTAAGGTGAAAATATAGCTTGCATTGGTTATTGTTCATTCCCGCCACTATCCATAATACCGGGAGTTATTAATAAAGTGGTGTCTAGTGATATCAGCTAATTCTTCGGGTATCTTGCTATTCTGCCGGAAAAATGATCAATTTCAGCATGTTGTACTAAAACGTGAAGTTAGCTGGTATTAGTGTCCATCTATTCAGGTGTCTCGCTCTTTTGTCGGGTTATAATGTCACACGTAGGTGGATGGTGACAGTAACTGCTTTTTTCCGTAGACTGCCTATTGTACTGGAAAATAATAATGTTTAATTGTCGAAAAATGGTGGCTGGTAATGTTAGCTGTCTGTTGTGACATCGTCCCACACTACTGGGAAAAAGAGAAGGCTACATGTTGCACTAAGGTGAAAAATTTTAATAATTGAACTGCGCTTGTGCATAATGCATAACGGATATGACAGGTATGAGCCAAGGGTGTTGTGTCGTGTTGCGCGCGAATTACGTGAAAAGTGGCGAGTTTTGTAGTTTACGTAAGAACTGAAAGAGCTTCTGTTGAACTTCAAGGGCCATTGGAGACTATATTACTGCTTGTATTTTCACGCAGGTTCCGTGAAAGATTATATAAATTCCTGTGAAATGATCCATCCGAGAACACGAAGTACATTGCAAAAATGTTATTTGTAGTAAACACCACCTTAAATGCCCCTGGTAACTTGTATCAGTGCCTGGTGCAAGAGGAAAAGTAAAGATTCGGTTCACCCTATAATCTGCCATGAAGACACAGAGGGGAGTAGAAGTATAGCTGTACTCTTTCTTTCCCTCGGCGCTAGATGGGGTGGGTGGTTAACGCCACGCCCCGGCCTCTTTATCTCCGGGAATGACCGGATACCCATTGCATAGGAGGCTGGGTAGGTCCCAAGGCCGGTCTGGACGATTGCGAAAAATGCCGAATCCCCTACCGGGATTCGATTCCCGGACCGTCCAGCTCTGGTTCAAAAGTACGGCCAATATTAAGGACTGTAGGTAAAGTTATTTACAAATTTAATTAATTAATTTACCACAACATGAAGATTTGTTATATCTGTGCGGGAATATATTATTGGAGGGGAATTGTTCACTTCAAACAAAATAAGCACTTCTGTCAAAGCTCACTGCTCAAAGACATAAGAAAACGTTTCCTTTCATTAATTTCAGATGTGACTGTTGTGTATAAAACAGGCATTAAATCACAGCTTCTTTTAAATTTATTTATATCCAGTGATTTCTAAAGGTTCTTTTAAAATGTTAGCAAAATAAATCAGCCTAGCTATACCGTGACAGCAGCCTAATAAAGTCACAGTGTACCCTGCCCTTACGTACACAAAAATATAACAGTTTTCGTTTAACAAACTAAAAGAGAGGAAATAACATAGGAGCGTAAATGAATTATCATAATCTTGCTCGGTGCCTCTCGTACATGGCAGAACACCAAGTGAATTTTATCCAGACAATTTTTTTACCGCCCCTTCTCTTTCCACTCCTCCCTTCCCCCCTTTCCAACCTCACCAACCCTTTTCCAAAAAGCCAAGTAATGAAGGATTTTCACTAATGAATGAGAGGCATCCCTACCTCGGAATGCAAACACAATTATACTATGCCTGGTACACTAGACGAGGAGATAGCACTGCCTCCCGCCATTTTGGTATGAGTGCACACACACAGCCTAGCACTTCTATCAGAGTGGATAAACCGCTTTATGGACATCATAGCTTCATGGCCTGAACTGAAGCAAAACCAGGTAGAGAGCGACGAGACACAGTGTATATACATATATAGCCTAAATGCTAATAAAAAGTGAAACGCGACGGGGAGGTGGTCTGAGCTAACTAGGAATGTAATTAGATGAGGATTCTGTTTGTCGCCGACTCCCGGCCAGTATAAATACATTAACATTGAGTGGAGTGGCAGAGTTATGTAGGTAAAGGGCTGGAAAGGGGTTTTATAAGAAGAGTAATAATTAAAAAGTAAATTATCCAAAGCGTTTAGACTATGTAGTGAGTTGGTTCATTAAAGTAAAAAATGCGAATGTTGTAACAGCCTGGAATATATAATTCACTGCAGTAGTAGTTCAATTCAGAATGGTGATCTCCGCTTTAGGTCATAGCGTTTGAAATAGACGAAGCGTGTAATTTTTCTGAATTTGCTTGAAAATGTCTAGAAAAGAGTCGAAAGATGTCGGGTTGTGTTACTTATAAACCACTTTGGCAAAAAAAATTGTTGTATACTTGCATTAACTGCAACCGGAAAATCTGTACTGTAATATTTCTGCTCGGCTTTTCATTGCATTTTAATTGTTTGGTCTTTTGCGATTTGAAGTACATTGCAAGTCATGGTGTTCCATAAAGAATTCCTAGAGTGAAAGTATCATTCTTCAAATCTCATATAAATTATATATACAAATGTTCTTTACAGTAGCAAAACTTACTACTCCAAATTATATCAACGTTTATGTTTATTACAGTCTAAGCTTGTAGTCTGGAATCATCTGGCTTAGAATAAGCCCAGGAGCGGGTTGTTGTAAATTCGGAAATGAAATCTCCATTACATAGAAGACTGCGACTTTCTTGACCAGCTAAGCAAATATGTTTTCAACGAAGACGTTGCTTTTTCGAGTAAGCAGATACAAAGCATATGCAGCGATTACGGACTTATTACTTTGTCAGACGTAAGTATGAGGATTCTAGTCGTGGCTGATGTTACAGTAGGGCAAAACTTGAAGTAAACCGATGCAAAGCACAACGCATGCAACTTATCACATACTCTTAGTTGGGTCTGCAAGAGTTGGACTGGAGCCACGACGGTAAAATTTCATGGCCCTTCTTCATGATTTACACAAGAGTCTGGAAGTAGAAATGCGATATAACAGTCATAATCATGACTGTGGAGAACTTTTAAGCTCTGTTGTTGCCACTTTCTTCGTAAAAATAACGTTATTATCAGTCTTTGTGGCTAAAAACCCCGAGCCGCGAAATGCGATATTCGGAAACGTACAGTCTTTAAACTAGCAACAGAGTTAGTTAGTTAGCTCGTTAGTTAGCTTTAAACTAGCACAGGAGTAACATTGCTTGGAACAACAGGACAGGCAACATACGTAACGTAAAACTGAGGGGCATTCGTGCCAACATTTATGACGTGGAAAAGCAGTACTTATTATAGAGCATGATTGTGATTTTTTGTAGTCTTAGGTATCCAGCATGCAGTACGCATGCTCCCTATTGTTTTGTCATTCGTGGTCTGTCTGGCTGTATCATATTTTTCGACGTTATCTCACAACTGTCACGAGTTTCGGGAGGGGGGGGGGGATTTACTGAATTCGAAAAGGTGTGCTTCCATTTTCTCTACAACTTTATTTGGAAAGTTTTTCAGTCTAAGAAGAATTCAAATATACTATCATAAAAGTATAAAGATCTTCATAAAATTAATCGTTATTATTGTCAGGTTTGAATGGCACTTGAATTTTCTCGGCAGATTATCGAAATATACTAAAAAACTCAATGAAAATCCGTCCGTTTCCATGCAGACAGACAGATGGACGGACAGACAGATATGACGAAGCTATTAGTTGCTTTTTGCAGTTTTGCGAACGCACCTAAGAGCGATTTGAAGATAACTGTCTTCTCCCTTGTGACGCAATGTTGTCTAGTAATACTTCAACATTATCTTGGAAATCTTTGCTGTCTGAAACTTACGGTAGAAGAAAATTTCTTCTTTCTGCCCAAAATTTGAGTCCAAAGCTTCTTCGCATAGGCCCGTTCGCCGTACTTCCGCCTGTGTAAGCCTCAACTCTCAGACAAGAAATAAAGATTTTGCCTTTTAGATTTGTAATATAACCGCAGGATGTAGGTGTTTTAACGTTACAGTTGACTTGTAGTTTGCATTGTGTTCGTCATCATGATCAACGTCACGGATTAAGCTTTTTTCCTTGTTCGGTTGCAAGGATCATTGCTGCAGCTTCAACATTGCTACCATACGTCCCTGGTGCCTGTTGTCATTTGGTTTATAACAGAAGACCTTCGGAATTCAATACTCAGGTGTTACTTCCAAGTGTCATAGCAACGTTGTCATTGTTTTATTTACAGCACTGATAACTGACGATGCATTTATTCTCTAATATTGCTCTAAAGGAACTCTTTTTTGCTGACTCCTTTCCGATCCACATGACGGCCGCTGTAGAAGGTCCCAGTAAGTTTTGATTTTGACACTTCCATATTAATGTGTGTTTTATAGTTCCACAGACCTGTTGGAATATTCTGATTTTGTGTTAAAATTGCTTCTTATCTTAAGAGTTGAGTTGCAAACTAATTGAAATTCAGCCCCTTTTCAAATATTGTGTAATGTTTATACTGTATTTTATACAGTATAAAGTTAAATCAAGAATGTAATAAGGCCTCTTACGCATACGAATATTTATCAGGAAGTACGACTATTTTGACAACGTAAATATGTATGAATAAAGCCTGTCGTCTTCAGATGTAGATCTAAATTCCGTACACATGAAAGGTTATTCGAATTTGATTTGTTACGTAATAGGTATTTATAGAATCGTCTACAGCGTTTACTAGGACTTGAACGTTGGAAATAACGTAGTCGTGAAATTTCCTTAACAGACCTGTCTGTTTATGGAGTGTAACCCCACAATTTGTCTAGCTTAATGCGACAGACGAACATGCCACGTGGTCTTGGGACAAAGAGGACCAGCGCAGCGCGTGTAACGTGGTTTGTTATTAGTGAGCTTTTGACAACTGTAAAGATCGCAGGGGTGGCTATTGTTGAAACCCCTACTCGAGTACCAACAATATGTGCACCTCGAGGGGCAGCCAGAGCTAATCCATACCCTATCCCTCCCTATCTGTAATTCTCATTGTAACAACAAGTTGTTCAAAATATGTATGGTTGGGGGTGTGGAAGGGAGGGGGCGTGAAGCGCTGTACAATATGAAAGAGAATTTTTGGCATTGTTGTGTAATCTTTTGACTTTATCAAATAACAAGGCTGTTAACCCCATTAAAGTTCTAGTGCAATCGACTTACATTGATTTCAAGGAGGTAAGGGGCATTTTCATTGTGAATCAACTTCTTGTAATTTCGTGTAGGCTATATTACACGTTTTATCATCTCTCTTTGATGTAAGCAGTACCGGCATATATAAATAAACACTCTTCAACGCAGATATGACCTAGATCCACTAGAATGGGTATAAAAAAAACTTTGGCTTAACTTCTTATCGTCTCTTACGGATTAGGCCCTATGATAAATCGCGACTCCGAATTAATTCTTAAAGTGTGAATCTGTTTTGTAGCCGAACATTTTGGTAAATTTGTTTCTTAAGTTTGCTTGCGTCAGTTACGGGCGGCTCATAGCCATACGTTATAACTCTAATCTGTCAACGTATGTTCAAGAAGCATTGGTGATATGTAGGAGGGGTTGTGTACAGAGAGAGATTTAAGTGAGGAAATGGGTTGAAGCAGACAATGGACGCTAGCAGTCCAGTGAGAAAGCAGTCGCTTACGAGAGTGATGTGAGGGAGTACAGTGAAGTGACTGTGTTATTTTACTAAAAATAATGATTTGGTTGTTTGACTGGATACAGCATAACATTTTTTGTGTCAAGAATAAAATGAATAAATGAAATATAAGTAAAAAGAAAATAACTAAAACTATATGTTATTCGGTGAACAACACCCGTCTCCCGAAAGAAGTTCTCCTACCAGACTGAGCACGTCGGGATATGCAAATTAAAAAGTGTGATCGTATACAGTTTGTTATTCGATAAGGCTGTTTGAAAAGGGGATCAGCCCGTCGAAAACGTAAACCTCACCTTAAAACACAACGCAATACATCAGAACACAAGACACCAAAACACAACAAAAACACATCAAAACACAACAAAACATAGCAAACTTCGCAACACCGCACATAAAACACAACACAATACAATACAGTAGAACACAGCGTATCAAAATAAAACACATAACAAAAAGACGCAGGGACGCTGTTATACGCCGATTATTCGTGTTACAAAACGTAATCATTAAAAAAGGTGGTATTTATTTCACCTCTTTCATTCGCCCGCAATAACAGTGCTGTAGAATTCAAGCATTCTTTGCTCGAAGCGTGAATTGTGGATCATACCCAAGCTACACATGTGGAATAAAGTAACTATATTTTCTGTGAGGTGGCTACATATTTACTTTTGAGCTACTTTGGATTAAATGGGGATGTCAGCTTGTTTCCAGCTTGTTTTCTAGGCCCACTTATATTCAGTAATGTCTCTGTGATCTGATGTTTATTGGACCGTGCATCATTGTGATAACTGAAGAATAGAAAAACCAACTAGATGCCACTTGCTATTTTATTGTACTTCTTATAGGCTCAACATGTTTCGGGCACTACTATTTCCATCATCTGGAGCTCGCCACTATGATGTTGATTACCGCATTGGTCGTTTCGTTCTTGGTTTGCTGTATGTTGGAGGTTAGGTGCAGTTAGGCTGGAGTAGTGTCCGGGTTGTACTTGAGCCTACAACCCGGACACTACTCCAGCCTAACCGCACCTAAACTCCAACATACAGCAAACCAAGAACGAAACGACCAATGCGGTAATCAACATCATAGTGGCGAGCTCCAGACGATGGACATAGTAGTGCCCGAAACATGTTGAGCCTATAAGAAGTACAATAAAATAGCAAGTGGCAGCTTGTTGGTTTTTTATTCTTCGGTCTTTGTGATGTTAGAACAGGAGAGTTCAATATCGCTATTGCCAAAGCCACTCGTAAAGATACTCACAACACATCTCTTCATATCTTTGTATTATCTCCTCACAAATTTCAGTGACCGAATTCCAGGAGGTTTTACATTCAAAACTGTGTAAATACTCACTGCCTCCCATCAAAGCTATATTGTATATAATTTCTACATATAATGATATATATAGTCAATATTTTACATGAATATTTGTTCTAATAGTATCTGGCGACCTCTAACATCAACGAAGTTCTTCTTCAGTAATATACTGCATTTTCCACTTCATTTATTCTTATTAGGCTTAAAATCTTCGAGGATGTTTTATTTTACAATACCTGAAATTTATGCTCTTCCTCTGTGAAAATAAATCAACAAAATCAACTTATTTCTCACTATGAAAAAATATAGTTTTGACTATTAGGATCCGCAGTTGCTGTTGTTAAGGCATTCGGCATTTTTTTTAAAGAATGGTTTTCGGGTTTCATAATTACACAGAATAATAACTACAGGGTACACGGGATAAAGTTTATACAAGAATACAGCAGAGAATAATTCACAAGTTTAAAACATTAATTTTAAAAAGGCGACAAATTGTAGATGTATGAATGTAAATATATATATACATAGCTACATACATACATATATGCGTACTTGCTACGTACATACCCACATACGTACGTACATACATATAAACATACCTACCTACGTACATAAATACATACATACATTCATACATATACACATACATATATAAATACATACATACTTACATACACACACACATACATACATTCATACATATACACATACATACATACATATATAAATACATACATAAATATAAACTTACCTACATACATACATACATATACACATAATACACACATTTATACACACATACATACAAACATATACACATACATACATAAATATATACCTACCTACCTACCTACATACATACATACATACCTACCTACCTACATACATACATACATATATACATACCTTCCTACATATAAACATACCTACCTACATACATACATACATATGTACCTACATACATACATACTTACATACATACAGACATACATACATACATACAGACATAAATACATACATATATACATACCTACATACATACGTACATACGAATTATTTATACATACAGACAGAGTAGGCTATGTTTTTCTGAATTAATATCACGCATCTCATACCAAGCCCCACTCTAGCACTGTGTAATGCAAGGAATTATAAATCATAAGTCATTAAAAATATTATTGATTTGTATTTGTTCAATCCTCCACCTGTATTAGATTTGCAGCCTCTTTCTATATACACTAAACTTCTTATGCAGAAAGCAATGCCCAAGTAGCCGAAGTCAGTCTGCAGGCCTACACCTTGGTGACAACCTGTTGTTTCTAACGTAATGACTAGCTCTAAAGTAACTCCTAACTTCATTCGCAGGTGCAAATCACCACCCTCAATTAACTGCGGCCGACTAACTTAGGCTTAATTTAATGTCATTTCCCTTTACCAGCGCAACCCTCTACGGTCCTGAGTCATCCCATCGCTATCATATCCACACGGCTTACTACACAGTATTTGTATGTCGTCATGCCACGTTGGCACGGTTACAGCAAAACCAGGGATAAAGTAAATTCCTCAGATACTTAGTTTCATTACTTCCCACACAACGCCAGCACATTCTCTTAGTCCATTTGGACAGGTACGGGGAATGGGAGTGTTGGTTAATTAATTCAATTGTGATTTTAACAAAAGTCCTAGCGAAATTTTCCTCCTGCGGTCAAACAATTACGTTAAACTAGAGATAAATACGTATTTATAGACATGTATAAACATACACTACCCACTTCAATCCCCCACCACCTTTCGTCCGTCCAACTGGCTTATGGTTTTACAAAATTTCATCCACCACACCGTCAGGAGAGTGGTCCAATGGCTTCATAATCATGGCAGTTGCATTGTTGTAATGGTTAATTTAACCAGTGACAACGATTACTGTTACCGTTACGTCTGCCGCGAAAGGGAGGGTAATTTATCAACGAAAAAGATTTTTTTTCGTATATTCGTGTGGAAAAATGAATTAATTAATACAACAACTTTGTTGTACCCTATGATGTAGTTGGTAATAATGTATTTGGTAGTTATTGACCACACAATTACAAAATCCATACCACCACAGATCCCGTTTCGACAAGTGAGCCTGAAACTTGGAGTTATTCACAAGGAAGCTACGAATAATTACAGTTAAAACAAATTAAATAATTTCAACTAATAAAATATAATTCGTGAAAAACAAGCACTGTGGTTCCTCCTGTCTCTTGCAATGTCATGCCGTTTAGATGGGTACATACAAAGCTATTCAGAGTCAACCTACAAGAAAGCAATCTCTAAATCCATACAAAGCTATTCAGAGTCAACCTACAAGAAAGCAATCTCTAAATCCATACAAAGCTATTCAGAGTCAACCTA
>Ga0131853_10017863_pt1 | contig 12918 bp, 7 predicted proteins | sample TergutLab28metaG_FD_92764 | JGI IMG/M metagenome (GOLD analysis project Ga0131853, IMG submission 92764) | Labiotermes labralis P1 segment gut microbial communities from Petit-Saut dam, French Guiana - Lab288 P1 (version 2) (version 2) | ecosystem: Host-associated > Arthropoda: Insects >...
CGCTAACCTCTAAAGTTGCATTTTATATATTTATTCAACAAATATAGGTACTGAATATTTTAAACACGGTATATACTCTCCTTTTTTTTTCTCTTCAAAATGCAGTTTGTTTCATAATTCTAAAGTATTTGGTTCCGCTATTTTTCACATTTTATATACAGGGTGTGCTAAAATTAAAAAAAATAATTCCGGCGCCAAAATGTTAATATTGAAATTACTTACCTATATAGCAATTAAAGAGAAGTTAAAATATATCTTGGAAGTGGTCAGGACAGTTGCTATAGAGTCAGTCAGTCAATTGTAGGTACTCAGAAATTTTAAATGCTCTTTATATCTTCCATGGCCGTGCATTGTTTGTTCATTACGTAAGCATAAAAAAGACAGTAAAGTAAACATAACGTCACACTGAAGCGCGTTTTTTCAACGATTGTTGCAGTGGAAAATCAATAGTTATTACAAATACCGAGCGCGCATTTGTAGCCTAAGGTATCCAGCATGCAATGCGCGTACGGAATATTGTCGTCTGTGTCCCTCCCGGGCTCTATAATATTTTTCCACCTCACCTCATAATCAACATGACTTTCGAAAAAAAGTTATTGAACATGTCATGCGTGTCTTGATTTATTCTACAAATTTGTTTGAAATATTTCTCATTCTATATTGGTCTTCATATAAAGTACCTGCCGTTCTTGACCGATTTTAACGAGACTTGAATTTTCTCGAAAAGTTTTGCAAAATACACAAAAGTAAAATTTTATGAAAATTTGACCAGTGGCAGCCGAGATTTTCCGTGCAGACAGACGAAAAGACGGACAGACATGACGAAGATAGCAGTCACTTTTCGCAATTTTGTGAAAGCGCCTAAAAAATTAAATTATGTTTTAATGTGTGCAGTCACAACAGCTTCATTTTCAATTTAAATTTTAATATTCTTTCACCCGAAATCATTTCATTCCTTTCAATATAGCTATACAATTGGATCCACACAAATGATAACAAAAACAAAACATTTTTTGAACTAGTAGTACTGCTGCTTATGGAAATGACAACCTTCTCTCGAATTCTTGATTTTAAGCTTTCGCCGTGTTCTATATGTAATATGTTTTCTTTTGGGTAATTCCCCGGCGTCTGAGTTCTAATAGCCGAAGTTTCGGAACCCTCTATCAGTTCCATCTTCATAGGCAGGTGGATGAAGTATGGCAGGGGATGGGATGTGTGGTGTATTTATACCTGACAGGGTTCTGGCAGGCTGGTGGGGGAGCCAATGGAAGGCGAGTGAGGATGTGGGCTGGTAGGTGCACAACAGTTTGTGGAATGGGGCAGGTATATAAGTGCGAGTGCGGGTGGGGTCACTGTAGTGTACTGGGTGGATGTCTCCTTTTCTTGAGTTTGTGTAGCAGTGGTTTCCAGGATCTGCTGAGGTTGAAACCCCCATCTCTGCTGAAGTTCTCTCGTATTGTATCCGTTTTAGATCATTGTCATTTTTACACGAAGATACAAAGAGAGATGTCTGAAAACGTTTTCACGAACTGTGTAATAAATGCGTGTGATTATGCGTGCATTTATAAGGAACTTTTTTGAACCCCTGTTGAATATTTACAAATTTAATTTATTCACATTTCAATATCAGTAGTCTTAGATATTCAATTATACGCCTACGGAGGGAAAAATATTTGAGTCGTGTAGAAAAAAAATGGGCGATGACTGTTAGCTTCTAATTACAGACATTTGTTTTCTCTTGTAGCTCAGGACTCGTGCGGTACGTGTAAGATTTGCGATACATACTCTTCACGGCCGGGTACAAGGTGGCACAGTTTGCTGAAGCACAGCTTTAAGAGCCGGAAGGTGGCGGTTTAGATTCACGATGGGGTAATTGGGATTTTTCATTGACTTAATCCTTCCAGCCGCAATAAGACCCTCGTCTCGATTCAGCCTCTAGGAATATCTACTGGGGTTAAAGATAGACTTCACATGCCGATTGCCTAGAAACTGTAGCAGACTTGAACTCCAAGAGCCACCAGGGCCTGTTTGTGCCTGTACAGAAATTGAATTACCTTTTACTATTCACGACCGGGTGCCGTACAACACATGGTCCGATTTCTGTTACAGCAGTCTGGCCGACTGCCGCTCATATTCGGATTGTTGCATATTTCAGTGCCCAGGGTCGTACGAGTTCTTGAGCACGTAGACTACTGAATGTCGTACCAGTTGATTGTGATTTTCTAACTTGCAGGCTGAAAAGCTTACCTGTACATTATTCATGCTGAATATCTTAAATAAAATATAATACCATATTTTGAAAGTATAATATCTTTCAGTGATTTAATAATTTACAAAATAACATAATTGCAAAATATGTGACATTCTTGCAGTTAACGTTTCTAGACACAAACGTGTTGTTTCCTTCTCGGCCGGCAAATACCTGAGTACAATCTTGAGCAAGTACCAAAACTGTTAACAAAATCTCTTGGAGATCATTAATATATGTGATGATTTGTTGGCGTTCAGAAATCAAGGAAAGCTGAAAAATTATAATAATTGCAGTTTCCATCCATGGTACACTATTCTTGACATGCATCGGCGTGATATCCTCAGTTCTCAGTCCTTTACGCTAATTAATTACAATAAAAAATGTCAGAAGAAATCTTACAAACAACTCGGATTTATGAAACTGTCTTTAAAATAACAGAAACTTCGACATAATCCACCAGTATTTTGTAAAAAAGAAATTAATTATCGCTACAAACCAGACGCAATAACGTGAACATCAAGAGGTAAGCTGCTTGTCTGCAATGTGCAAATGATTTCTGCTAAAAAAAATACCTGACGCTCAAGACAGCTCGTCTGATGCCGTATAAATTAAACACGTGGCTGTAATTAAAATATGCCATTTACATGGCTGGAAGCTTTAGTATTCGATATGATGTCTCTCATTTTGAGTCCACGTAATTAACATCTCTCATGAACAAAATAGAGAGAGGGTCAAGGATACAAAGCCGCTGGAGTACATTGAAACTAACCTACCAAACAACCAACTCCATGGAGAGGAGTCGTCCTTGAAAAACAAATATTTTCCAAGTTAAACTAGAAATTCTTACATTTTATAGAAGCCAAACGATCATTACGCTGGTTACGAAAGTCAGATATTTACCCCTGTCATACGCCGCACCAGTCCAGCCCATGCCCTCCTATCCTATTTATTCAAGATACAGTTTTATACTTACCTTCCTTCTACGTCTAGGTTTTCCAGGTGGTTTAAGTACGTTGAAAATTGAAACAAAATTACTTCTATATTCTACCCACAAACAGAATAGCTTTGTTACGCGTATTGGACCGTGCATCATCTTGATATTTGAATTAGGCAGACCAACTTGATAACACTTGCTTTATTATGTCAATTTACTGCTCTAAATGTTTCGGATGTTAATACATCCATCTTCAGGAGCTTGCGACTACTTGGTGCGTTATTGTATAGGCTGTAATGATAGAGGTTTATGTGTTCATTTATTTATTTAGTGGTAAGTGCTATACGTATATTATATGTCGTTTGTGGCTCTGAGTGAGTGTGTTCCTGCAAGCGTGTGGTGTCCTGTGGCTCTTGAACATTTTGTGTGTGATATGTTTTGGTGTTTTATGCATCTGTATTGATGACTATATGCATGAGCTGTATATAACTGACACCAACACGCCTCAAGTCAGGTATATACAGCCTACACAATAACGCACCAAGTAGTCGCAATCTCCTGAAGATGGATGTATTAACATCTGAAATATGTTGAGCAGTAAATTGACATAATAAAGCAAGTGTCATCAAGTTGGTCTATCTTTTATTCAGAATAGCTTTGTGTTTAAAACAAAGAAATAATAAAGTAAATTAAAACTTCGTAAAGAAAGATAATGAACGTAGGTTACAGTACGAAAATGGATACTGGGAAACACGGTGTGAGAGTTTGGACTAGATTCATCTGTCTGTGAAAACGGACAAGTGGGTAGGCGCTTTTTAACACACGGAAAGAGACCTTAAGTTTCTATATGAGACGGCTAAACCTTTGGAATATTTAAGCAAATACTAGCTGCTTAATAATAAATGTGATCTATGTGGTTAGAATTTTGTGGACAGATTTGTGTTGTATTCTCGCTGGTAAACATTTTCTTAGTGATTGGTATTTCACGAGCCACACAACATTTGAAATTTACTTAAAATACTGAAGCATTATGAGCTTTAGAATAACAATGACAAGTTGGAATATGAAATTGTTGGACAATTTATATTGTCTTACCATAATGACTTAGGGGCAAGAAGCTTTAAACTTCGCAAGAAAATGCTACTTCTTGAAAATGACTCTAAAGTGCGTCAGAATGCCGTCATTGGTTCATTGCAGCAGTGAGCAGACAAAGGTTAAATCATTATGGAAAATAGCGTAAAACGCATTGTGTTTTATAAGGAAAATAAGAAGCAAAAATATTTGTGCCCATTTCAGCACCAAGTGTGCTCATGATAAAAAGGCTATGCACTGACCGGTACGGAAAATTCGAGAGGAAGTTTCTCTAGGAAGGACACCAGCTGTGCTTTCTAAGCGTTTGGTTCCTGGTGTGTTAAAACACCTCTCTAGGCACATTGTAAAACGACTGACCTGCCACCATCGTAGGATTACCAGAACTCACGATGTCAAAAAAGGCGTCTCTCCCCCCCGCAACATCGCTTACGGACCAGTATTTCGAAGGGAAGTGGGACTTCATTCTTCAAAATGAAGGAATTGTCTGCATACATTTATACATGGCCTCAAAAGCCGGTCGACCATAGTTCGAGTCTATGCTCTGGCTCAGTCAGTTTTCGGCTTCTCGCGACGGATGCACTTGTACATATATTCGTAGCAGATGAGAGAGGGGTATTACACAAGACACTTCTCTTTCTCAGTTTACACTACCATTTAAATAATTTTTTTCGGGATTAATTTTTATCACATATATCGGTCGCAAAATTAAGTCGATTATATCATACAGAATAGACTGAAAGTATATTTTCCGGAATATAGTGACCACTATATTTTGTTACAATTTAATCAGAATTTTCTCTTCCCTGTTAAACTTAGAAATATGGGTTGTTGAAACTGACCTAGAGGAAGGGAACAAACCATCTGCTTCCTGTAGCATAATAATTCCGGGCCTGTGGACCACAAACTGCCGGCGACCACGTATTTATTTCAAGTGGGCCACGATGTTATTGCATGGGTTCTCAGCAGTTACATAACTTCACAGCAAGACTTGCTTCTTCGGCTTGCACTAGGTTTCTTCTTGTACAACTTACTGTTAATATAATACTACTACTACTACTACTACTACTAATAATAATAATAATTATTATTATTATTATTATTATTATATTGACTCTAATGTGAATTCTCACAGAGGTTTTTCGAATTAACAACTTTCGTTATTATACATTTTCTTAGTTAAAGGAATCTCGAAGTATACCTGCAAATATTTTCCAAAATATTTGGAGATTCAGAAGGGGTCCTCGTACATGTAAAGTTACGGAACACTGCTGTAGAATATCGTTTGCTCTGCTTGTCTAGCCACAAGAAAATAGGTTTCCTAATCAAAACACATATTAAAATAAATAAATAAAATTCCCGTGAAAACAAAATATTGTAGCCCAGTACATTAATAATTTGCTTAATTTGCATGAATTCCGAACTAGTAGTGAAACATTTAATCGAAGTCTGTAATCTTGAAATATTTTTAAGACGTCCGTATCTGAACTCTGTAAATACACCACGGTATTCAGAATACACGTTTGTTGCTGTTGTTATTATTGGATTATCAGCATGTGAATAAGGGGGTTTCGTGTGCTTAGAGTAGCTATAAAGGCTTCTAAATACATAATCAGTGGAAAATGGGTGTATAATATGTTTGGAACTGGGATGCAAGAATAAAATGTATTTATCTTAAAGTAACACAAGTTGCATAATATTTTATTGATTCCATTTATCCAGCTCTGTCGTTTAAAATTAAATTCCACATTTAAAACGTTATAACATTCACCTTAAGGGTCTGACTCTGTGAAAATACAGCAAGTTGACTGAGTGACACGTCTGTCGTCATATCTTCTCTGAGGTCATCTATAGACATGCTAATAATTAAAATTGCTGGACACAAATATGCATAGCGTACATCCAGGAAACCCTCTCACTCTGTACACAGATTCGGACTCAAAATAATATTGAGCTCCGGTAGCGACCAATTACTGTTTAAATAACATTGTTTACATTGCCGTCAATTATTCCAATATTGACCTGCTTAAGAGGAACAATGTCATGTGTGGTTGTCGGGAAATTCTATTGTTAATACATGGATCCTATTTTATGTACACATTCCCAGCACCACATTGTTTGAGGGATCTCCAGTTAAATACACTAGTATTTTTATGTCTAAATTGGTAAAACTGTGACCTCATTTGTGTAATGTTCAAAACATTTAACAGTTAGTTGCCAAGTAAGCTTTTCTATCAGATACAGCTTTTCCTGCTGCTGTTTGACCATAATGAGCAAAAGAACGTAAATCCTAAAAAGAAATTTCCTGTGTAGAGGTCTTCTGCTCACCAAAATCATTACGTTTCTCTATCATCGACGTAACATATTTTCTGTAGATGAAGAAGCCTCTCTGAACAGCATTTATTTATTATTTACATATTTATTTTCGTATTTACGAGTATGTAGATTGTCTTTCTGTGTTGTAAATTTGCAACACTCATGTTTTGTAGTCAGAATGTACGAAGTCAGATCTTGCATCGGAAACCGGCCATCCCATTTAAGACTTTGGTTTCTTCAGTTTTCGCTGGCAGACGCCGAGAGAGTGCCTAACACTAAGCTACGACTGCTTATTCTCTCATTTAAAATTCATAATTTAATAACCATTTTCTCATTCGGCATTACATCCTCTAAGCCAATGAGAGGTTTGTTCAATAAAAAGTAGAAGTGAGTAAAATATTGAAGTAAAGAATTTGCGTGAATATATAAGGTAGTTAGAGAGAGGCCTATTAAATAAGGGAAGTAACATGAGAAAGAAAATTGTAGGTTATGCACAGGCTTCCTTTCATATACGTTATTAAGAAGTTACAGGCTATTTAAAATAAGAAAATAATTTGTGACGTTAGTGCGTACCATCTTGTGCGGGCCCATGTCACAACGACAAAGTGCATCGGGTGTTGCGGATGGAGAATACTGCCTCCAGGTACTCATACAAAGGTAGTTGCTGTGTATAGAGTAAGAAGCCGTACACAGCCGACAAGGGCTGGTCTTCTAGCTTGGATCTCGGACGTGGGCATGACTACTACTCGTCATTAAGAACAAGTTACAAAAGGTTACCCAGAGCCTCGGACTTCAAAACAGACGCCTTGAGAAAATATATAGAAATAAACTGCTGAAAACACGGATTGAACATTTGGGTTCTTTAAAATTCAGGAAATTTCATGACTTAATGCGGAAATCTTAGCTTTTCAAGAAGGGCTCTGTTTCACTGAATTAGTGTCTTTATCATTTCTCACAAAATAATAAGAGTAGTGAGTTCCTGCACATTAAGACACACATACTGTCTTTCAGAATGCACCTAATCCTGTTCAGGCTTCATGTTTCTTTCATTTTACTAGCAATAATATTTCACTTGCAAAGCCGTAAGTTTTAGTGCGGGAAAAATTAGCAACTTTTATTTGCACAACAGTGCAATTCACTTGACATCTCCAATGAATGACATCAACTTGGCTACCCAGTCAGTCCAGTTCTATTCGCATGTTCTCGACAGAAGTTTCTAACCCAAGACCTGCGCCATATCTGTTATTTTCTAACTTTCCAGACATCCGTTTGGAGCTTTAAAATTGCTTTATTCAACTTTTCCGCTTTTTTCTTTATTTCTGCTTGAAGTATTTTTAGTGAACTGGAATCTCTTCATGTCGTACTTACAAATCACTCCAACGCAATTTTATTGATGTCCTTTTCTCCATTCCTTCATAGTTTTTCTTTCAAGAGGCTGTGCGCATTTAGTCACCTAGTCACCCATTTCTTCTACTAACCTTAATTTTAACGTTTTGTAAGCTTGATTTCTATTAGCATTGAGCTTTTTGATGACCATTTCGGCACTGAAGTTTGCGATTACGTTTGATTCCTTCAATTTCGCGCTTGTAGTCACGGCCCATTAGAACGCTATACATACGGTTAAAATCCATCTCCACTATTGCGTCGTAAGACGTAATATTATCAAAGAAATTGACTGGATCCTACACGTTGAAAACATAATTTGGATTTCATAAATCTCTGTATAAAGACTCTTAATAACCGTTTCGTGCCAAAGACGTGCGTGCGAAGATTTTACGAAATACACTACGGACAGACTTTCACTTTCAACACCCCTTTGATTCAATATTCACACGTACATTTTACATGGAAGCTAGTCGTTTAAATCATTTAACTTTTCACGCTTCACTGTGTGGGAAATATGAGAATATTATACAAAGTTCCAGTTCGTGGATGTGAAGGACAGAGACTACTTAAAAATGCACAAATGCATTAATAACGCCACAGGATGTGAAGGTCTGTACGTAACTCATCTTACCCCGGACATAATCCTGTGATATGTTTTTCTGAACACGGCGTTGAACCCTGAGTTACATAAAATGCAAGGAATTTGAGGAACTCAGTGACTAGATTATGAAGACCACCCTATTCCTTGGAACGAGAAAATTAATTAGTTTGGTGGATATAAATTTTATTTTATCTTCCGTCTTAAATTTTCAGCTCTTAGTAAAAAAAAAAATTTTTTAAATCTCACATTCTTTTCGCATCAGGAATATTCTATGAAAATCTCTTTTCCATTTTGTGCATTTCTCTTCGTAACTGTCCTTAGCGCCTTTAGATGCCTAATGTCAACTATAGTGGTCGTACCGCACCGCTAACCTCTAAAGTTGCATTTTATATATTTATTCAACAAATATAGGTACTGAATATTTTAAACATGGTACATAATCTCAGTTTTTTTCTCTTCAAAATGCAGTTTGTTTCATAATTCTAACGTGTTTGATTCCTGTATTATTCACATTTTATATGGAGGGTGTGCTAAAATGAAAAAAATAATTCCGGCGCCTTTATTAAGGGTACCAGATATCCAATAATAGGAATAAACAAACTGAAGACAATAGTTACAGTTTCAAGCGTAATAATGTAATATACGAATAGACAAAACCCTACTTCTTTACTCTTTCTGTTTGGTCTATCTCACTGTTGACATCCACAACAACTTTCCTTGTTCAGATTAAATCTTGTGCTTTATATCTTTTAAACAACGCAAAATATTTTCCTTCAAACAGTTTTTTATATCAGTACCGGACTGCATCATTCTTCGCACGCACACACGAATATTTTAACACCTCACAACCATTTGTTTCGATTTGGAGCTACTGAGTGGAGACTTATTCCATTCAATACATTTTCCAGCACGAAAAGAAAATCGGGAGGTGATGGATAAAGGAAAGCAAAAAAAATGGGGGGGGGGGGAGAGCAACAAAACCCAATGGTATCTCAGCAGGTTATATTCCAAGAGGATCCGACCCTCTGGAGACTTGACATGGGGCTTTTTAGCCGTCAGATCCACAGCAATGCCGCTCGGAACAAAAATGGTGAATCCCTCAGAGACGTGAATAGCTTAAAGGAACGTATTCTTTTCTTCTCGCGACAGTAGAGCCGAGCTCCAGGGAAGAGTACAGAATGTCCCAAAGATAAAGTATCATCATTTCGTGTACAATGGTGCTAGTGTCAGGTGTTTTTATGTAGGTGTGTATGTCACGGACGGCGAATAAATCACCGCCGAGTTGGTATCACTGTCCTCTCGTATGTAATTTATCTGCGCATATTAATGCTTGTGTTATCAGTATTTTACTTGACTCTATATCTTCTGTGGTGGGTCTGTATTAATGCTAAAATAGCCATGAAGTGATATTTGTGACATCTCAGATTTTACTGTCTACGGACTACAAGTTACGAGATTACGATGGTCTAATTGTGACGCCTTGTAGTTGTGTAGATAAAGGAAGCAGGTTCCTTCGAAACGATGGGTCATATCTACATTATTAACTGTCTCAATTCTCAGAATACATATATAATTTCTTTAGGGGTCCATTTTAACAGTGTGTTATCTAAAGAAAATTGATAATAAAATCGTTGTAGGAATATATGATATTTAGGGAGTTTAACGACGCTTCCCCTGCTATTGAATTTATGTAGGCTATGTAAAGTTAAGTGGGAGAAATGTGGAAGAGACAGCAGTGGCTTGTTCTAAATAATTACTCCAGCTTTAAGCTGGAAGGGCTGTGCAAATTTTAATCAGGTTAACCTTGCTTTGCACCGAGAATTTGTACAAACACTAAGGAGCAATGTTCTGTTCACTCAGCCGTTGCATTGATATGGGATTCATGCTTGCATACTGCTGGCCATGCTTGCCAATTTCAACCCGGACAACGGCAGTTCTTGGAGCTTTATGTGGTTTTGCCGCGTCTTGAAATCTATCGAAAATTTTTTTCTTTTCATTTCTTGCCAATTGATCATTTATGACCAGCCGAAAAGATTCAAATCCCTGGAGGTGTGACGTCATATTTATTTTTAAATGGCTGCCGATATTTCTGGTTATAGCATGCTATCTCCATCTTCAGGATCGTAATAGTCTAACTGGACCAATCGAACTCTGAATAATTCAGCTGGGTAACTTGCCTTGTAGATGGAGTCACAATCACCACAAAAACATAGGTAACGGTTTACCAATCGACACAGCATCATATTGCAGAACAACATAATATTTATTTTCACCGGTGTGAGGAACCTTAGATCTCTTACCGTCCTACAGTTTAGCACTATGTAGGTGAAAAACCTAAGTAAAACAGCGTCGTTACGTAAACAAATAGGCAAGCCTGTCAACAAGGTTCGCCCTTTGCTAATATATAGCCATTTTTCATTTTCACGTACCATGCTCTAAAGCTTATTAGAAGGATTTAAATAAATCCGGATTGAAGTCTGAAAAAATTACGAAACATATTCTCTAATTTGAAAGCATTATTTAGGTGGCCAGCCTTAAACGATTCGATAAACACCATCCATAAAAATAACATATAAATCTCTTTCCAATCTCCGAACAAAAACAGTACTTAAAGTAACAATATTTCTTTATTTTCAGATTCACAAAAAACGCAGATATTTTGAGTTAAAGCAGGTGGGAACATGGAATAAGTATTGTCTTAAAAAGATTAATGTGTCCTTTACAATGGACACAATTTTTTATTTTCGGCAGTGCCATTCTAACCAGTTTGTGGACATAGAATTATGCGCAAGCAATCCCGGGATTTGCACTTACACACTACAAAAATAACTCTGAATAACTTCATACGCAGCTTGCATATTTGTTTTCACATTTACAAAGAATCCAGCTCCTTGTCATACTTTATCGTGTAATATTTCAATGGAAGTCGATGACGTAACTGAGACGATATATCCAAAGAAAAATGTAGGAAATATTCGATGACGTCCTTTGTGGTGTTTACCGATGTGTTCGTCCAATACATCCTTCAGAACCAGAGTAAATGCCGTTACCTTGCGATATAAAGTAATATGGACAGTCGTGTACCTGAAATTTGACTTATGAAAGGGATCACCTTTTAAGTGACATAGACAGGGTAAAGATCCGTGAGATTCTGTCCGAATTAATTAATTAATTTAGTTATTTTAATCGGCACAGACGTGAAACCTAAATCGAATTTTATCAAACGTCGTAAGACAGCAGATTTGCTCTTGTCAATATGTCTTTTTATGTTCGGAAGAAATTGTTTTCTCTTTGTACATTTTTTAAGCGGTTTATGTAGCCCATCTGTGCTATGTTTACTGATAAATTAGGAATACATAATAGTCTTCTGTAACACATCTTGTAGGCTGCCCTGAAGAAACAGTGTGTTAGAACGCGACTTCGTAACCTACTTGCAGGCCAACGGCTTCATAAACAAACGGACCACAATACGTGTCTTCCCCCGCCGTTAGAGCCTCAAACCTTTTATAGATATTGTTTGCGTGATTGTGTTTGATAACGCTCGTGTTTGCAGGGCTGGTTTGTCAAATACTGTAGCTAAAGCCCTCAACTGAAAGAATTCAGTGAAGCAAGGTACAGCGTTTTTTGTTTAAAATGCCTGAACAAGTGCATGTACAGAATTCGCAAAACAATTGATGTGTTACAAGTAAAACAATTAGAAGGTTTACATGGCGTAGATGTCCCAGACTTATTCGGAGGTATCGATTTGTATTTTTTCAGTTACCGGATGTCGTAATATGTACGTGCATGTATGCATGCATGTATGTATGTATGTATTTTGTATGTATGTATGTATTATGTATGTATGTATGTATTGTGTGTGTATGTATATATATATATATAAACAGTAAAATTGTAGGTTGTGTTACCGCGTAGTATTTTAGGTGGGTACCAACATTTCCGTGGGAAATTCTCGCAACATTTTCAGGACCGAAACTGATAACCACCTACAAAACTGCACGCTGTTACAACACGGGTGGTAACAATTGGCTTCCTTTTGACATTTTTGTAAATGTTTACATGTACGGGTAAGTCCGACCGCCTCTGTGGTCTAGTGGTCAGAGTTTCTGGCTACAGATACAGAGGTCCTGGGTTCGATCCCCGGCGCTACCAAATTTTCTGAGTAGTAGTGGGTCTCGTGAGTCCCGTGAGGTCAATTGAGGAGCTACTTGAATGAATAAAAGTAGCGGCTCCAGGTCTAGAAAACAGAGATTAACGGCTGTGGGGACCCGTTGCGCTGACCACGTGACACCCGTCTATCCGCAAAAGTTGGCACTAACTTCGCCGACCGGCGGCGGCCGC
>Ga0131853_10017864_pt1 | contig 12916 bp, 11 predicted proteins | sample TergutLab28metaG_FD_92764 | JGI IMG/M metagenome (GOLD analysis project Ga0131853, IMG submission 92764) | Labiotermes labralis P1 segment gut microbial communities from Petit-Saut dam, French Guiana - Lab288 P1 (version 2) (version 2) | ecosystem: Host-associated > Arthropoda: Insects >...
ACATACATACATACATACATACATACATTCTTCCTCTACTGCTGTAAGGAGCCCCAGTCTGGATAGACGCAATGAAATACACATGCAACAGAAGAAAGTACATTAGAGTACAAAGAATGATAAACCTAAGGATTGCTAAAGCCTTCCTACGACGTCTAACGAAGCACTGTGCATTGTAGCAGATACGACACCCATCTTACTTAAAACTGCAGAGGCAGTCAGAATATACAACTTAAAGAAATGCAGAGGGAATCAAACACACGCAATAGACAGTGAAGTGGAACTCAAAAACTGGAAACACCCGGCAGACGAAGCCAAAACCCTAGAAGCTGATGAACATACGGATAAATTAATCCAAGTTTACACTGACGGGAGCAAAAACCACCAAGGCTCTAGAAGCGTTAGAAAAAAATGACATCCCACAGAACACTCCCCGAGCCGCTACCATCTTCACTGACAGTAGGATTACAATAGACTCAATAAGCAGTACCAGAAACCATAACCACCTCGCCGAGGAAATAAGGAAGAAGATGACCAGTCTAGAAAGAGCGGATTGGAACATAGAAATATCGTGGGTCAAGGCCAATGTAGGAATAGTTGGGAATGAACTAGCAGACCGGCTTGCAAAGGCCGCGGTGTGCGATAGTGCTGCTAAGATCGTCTTCAACAGAATCCCGATGAACACACTGATCAGCAAGATAGAACACGAAACAAAAGTACAGTGGCAAAAAGAATGGAAAGAGTGTACAAAGGCCGGTATAACAAAAGATTTTTTTCCAACGGTGAATGACAGACAAAAGATAAATATAAATATTACCCCTATCTTCACAGCGATGGTGACAGGTCACGGAAAAACCAGGGCCTATCTCCACCGTTTTAAAATTCTGTAACACGCAAACTGCCCCTGCGGCAACGGAGATCAAACCATAGATAATTTAATCTACCGGTGCTCGATACTGCATACGCAAAGAGAAATATTTAAACGCATTGTTTTAAAGTCTGGGAAATGGCCGGCACATAAGCACGAGTTAATATCAAAGTATCTAAAATCATTCTTACTCTTTATAAAGTCGATAAATTTTGATATACTGTAAGGGACTTAGATTCTATATACCACTTGATCTACTTGAACTACTACAAGGGCTTTACAAATTGTACACCTCCGGTCTTTAGGTGTTCAAAGTATTGTAAATGTAAATGTAAAGGGAATCCACTGATTGTCCAGGTCACTGCATTCCCTATGATGAAAAAGTTACAAAATGTACAATGAACCATGTAGTATTACATTCTTGTAATGGAGCACGCCTAAATAAATCATTATAAAAAAATTCATACACACATACATACATACATACATACATACACACACACATACATACATAAATACATACATACACACACATACATACACACATACAAACATACACACACATACATACATACACACACATACATACACACACACACACATACATACATACATACATACATACACACACACATACATACATACATACATACACACACACATACATACATACATACGTACATACAAACACACATATACATACATACAAACATACATAAATACATACACACACACACATAATACACACATACATACCTACATACATACACACATACACATACATACATACATACGTACATACATACATACCTACATACACCTATGTATCTCTGACTGTATGCATTATTACACCTAACTTCCAGTTCCTGTTAGCGGACTGTTGTGTACCTAAACGTTTTCCTTGCTGTCGCTGCTGTACCTGTCCATAAGTAACCCCTTCCACACTAAGACGCCTAGTGGTGGAGCTATACCTCCACTGGTTTCCACACCCCACGCAACTGAATGTTCAGCTCCATGGCTGTTCGCTTTGCCGTTCGATGAGAGACGCCGATGTCCGCTGTACAGGAGGCTGACATGGCCTAACTACTCTCTGTAACTTGCGAACTTTCTGCCGGGGATCGACTCGCGACTCTCGGTCTGGACTGTAGCATAGTCACCTTCCAGGCAGATTATCTCGATTTCCTGTCGACTCGCATTACCAGGTTCACGTCATTGCCGTCCAGTTCCTACGCCGTAAGGATATGACGTCCTTATTCTCCGACTGCTTGGCTCTCAAGATTTAGGCAACAGGTTCTTTCGAAACGTCGGGCAGTAAAACACCGATAGTCTAACGTAGCAGAACACTTCAGTCTGGTTATAACGCCAGTCTGACGTGGCAACTTCTCTATCACACGTGTTCACCGGCTCAGTCTACACAGCGGTTGGTAGGCACCATGTTCAGCACACTGCCTGCCTGCTGCGGTGACGTCATCTAAGTGCTTGCGGCTCGACAGAGCGCCCCTTTGCCACAAAATATACAAAGAGACATTGTCGGAATGAAGCAAGCATACGTCACCCACCCCATTACGAATGAGTGGAACTGTACCTCCACTCCGCCTCATTACCGTGTTCACAATAGCCCGCCTTTCCTCTCTTCCCTCAGCCAGATTAGTCCAGTCCACATTTTCAGACATAATTTCTTTGACTACTCAAGGTAAAGTCTGTCTGTCTATTTAATCTTGTAAATAGTAACACTAAAGAGATGGAAAGAGAGACAATGTATAGAGGAAGTACAGAAAAAATGAAAGAACAAAACGTTTAATTTGGATGTCCCAACAGCATCAGTTTGTTAGCGTCTGCTGATAGGAGCGCTGTGAAAATGAAGACGTTAGAATGGTGAAATGGTGGCTTACAGCAAGGGATGTGTGACTGCGATGTGCCGGTAGGTGCTAAGGGCTTGTTGCTGGTGCAGGTGTGGAACACGGAGGGTGTAGGCGTGGAGTGCGACTTCAGGCCGGCGTGGTGCCTCCTGTTGTGGTGTGAGCACGTGGTACTGCATTTGTGAACTGCTTGTACTGGTGTGTGTGTGTGTGTGTGTGTGTGTGTGTGACATTCATATATATATAGTCTACCTTATGTAAGGTCGCGATTTCGTCCATTCACTTTTTATAATTATGTGTAAGGCTACAGGTGTATAAATCTCGTTTCTACAGTTCTGACATTACCAGCCTGATGACGGCCACTTTACAGAGCCGAAACATGTAGCTGCTGTCACAGTAGACACAATATAGCTGTGCATTGCCGGTCGCATTTCCTTCATTGTGCATTCTACAGGCACAACGGAAATGCCACACCTTAAAGAAAAATGAGGGCGGTAATTCCGATGAATTTAAATGGGGGGGGGGGGGAACTGCATAAGAAACATGCGATAGGAATTTGGAACTTGGGAACCATCTCGGCATTTGCTTTAAGACCGAAGAAAACCAAAAACCTTACCTAAGATACTCAGATTAATCTCAATTAAATTCAAAGCTCCAGTCCGTACCGCGCAGTAAACACACCCTGTCTCGGTTATAAGAAGAAATCAGTTAATTCTGTTTATTAAAGCACAAGACCATAAATATTTATGGGTTATAGGTTATGAGATTGGTAAGCTTCACGCTGTGACCGTTCTATCCCCGTTACCCATCGTCTACGATGTTGGCCAGGACACAGCCGGTCAGTGCGCGATGAAAAATTTCACATCTTGCCCCTGTTGGGATCGAAGCCCTATTCTGGCGTCAAGTCCAGAGCCCTGTCACTGTCCTTACTGAGCTGTTTTTAAGATGCGTTTCAATACTTTTTCCTACGAAGCTTGGTCTGACAGGTTTCCTCTTCTTTCGGATTTACTAACTAGAATTTTGTGTGCCAAAGGAAAAGTTAAATGTTTTTGAAACGGGCTGTAAAAATACCTAAACCCATAAGAGAGACACGCGTTGCTATTGCCAAAAATAACCCCTTCTACTGACCAGTCCATCCCTCTGGAAAGTGATTGGCTGGCAAGGGTTGGTGTTATCCATACTCCATCTGTTTGGTGGTGGTAGACAGCTTTCCATACATTCTCAATCCAAAAGCTGAAGTGAGCGGATTGGGTTGCTCGAGGGACCAAACTGCGGCACGACGTCTTCCGTGGTGAATTTGTCTGCAGCCGGTCAGAAGGGTATTGACGTGGACCAGAAGGTGCCCTTCATGTAGCTTCGAATGTTGTGTGCTTTGAGTGTTTGTGTTCTGCCCTGCACAAGATAAGTTTCTTACTGATATGTCTTAAGCCAGCTGCAGGTAACAACAGTTGCTCGTGTTTGGCAAAGTGGGCAACAGCGTGATTGTGTCTGTGTTTAACTTTGTTCTGTGGCTCAGAACATAGACAAGCAGATTTTATGTGAATATTTGAACAAATCATCATCATCATTATCGTCGTCATCGTCATGTTTCTCAAGGACTAAGTTTTAATGGCCCGCTCCCGTCTCAGTAGAACAAACAGCACGTCTCTTTATCGGCCGTCATGTGTTCCGTTTTCCTGCCGGTTGCCATTTCAAAACAGTCTGGCGCAGTCTTGATCTGTCCGTTGTTACGGTTGTTGATTTGTACGAAAACTGCTTGTGTTTTAGGTTCTTTCGGACTACCTTGGTTTGTTTTGTGGCGAAACCGCGTATATTTTGAGGTTTGCCACTCCCCCCAAAAAAAATTTCATGTGTGCTGCACTGACGCTAGATCTGTCTTGTTCATTTGTGTCCCAGTGTCACCGTGGGCACTGCTAGTGTGCGTGCGTGCGTTGTGTGTGTGTGTGTTCAGTCTGGTTTGCTCTGGACTGTGGAAGCTGTTACAACTCGACTGATGATTCCCGCTTTCTGTAAAAATTTTGATAGTTTGTTTATAACATTTTTTTCGCTTCCGTAGTGCTTGTTTGTTTGTTCAATTGTTTCCTTTTTAATTACTGTCTTGCGCCTGGTGGAGTCTCGTCCTCAGAATGTCGTTCTTTAGTTTTGCTGGTTGAAATCATTAGTCCATATTTTGTACTAAACTGTCCAATTTGTGTACAGACTGCCAGCAATACAGGTTCATATCTGCTATAATTGGCTGATCATCTGTAAAAAGAGGGGTTTTAAGAGTTTATTTCTCGTTATTTGTATCGCTTTATTGTGTTCCATTTAGCGCCTTATGCCTTATCAACGCAGAGTATCCTAACGCCAGTTGCACGTAATGTGGGATGAACATAAATTTTTGTTTCATTGAATATAAATTCACTCCGCATACATTTTTTTTCTTCTTGTGGCGCGCATCAGAACTTGAGAAGTGGGTTGTTAAATGCTGTATTTTGTAAACTAAATATTTGGGTTTCTTTCGTCGTTATAACAGTGAACTTGTGCATGGAAGTGAAATTTGAAGTTTGCGTGTCATGTGTATGAGTCTAAATAAATACCTGAACCTGTATTTGCATGTAGTTTCGGCCCTAACAAATCACAAGCATGTTACTTCAATAAAGTTCCTTTTGGTCGTTTACTGTAATGACACGTTCTACAAGCGTGTATGTATGTGTGTGTGTGTGTGTGTGTGTTTTAGATCACTGTGCAATTTATGAATTAGTGTGTAGCAAGTCTTCACGTTTCTAATATTCTTGCCTTCTGTAGTTGTTCCATTCTTGAATTTCTTTCTTTCTGTCTACCTCGCACATTTCACTTAACTGTTATTGGCATGTTTTGTCTTTGGCCCATTTCAATTCTTGTTTACACGCAGCAATTCTTATAACGGGGAGTTCTATATAGCACGTAACGAGACAACGTTGTATTAAAAGAGAACGGCCAACGGCCAACATTACATTCATTATGTTTTGAAGGAATATTGTAAGGAAAATATATGGCCAGTTAAAGAAGGAGAGTGTGGAAGAATGAGAACAAACAAGGAAATGGGGATATATCAGAAGGGAAAGACATTTTAAAGTATGTGAAATCCCTCCGACTGCATTGTAATAATCGTGTTGACAGAATAAATATCCAAGGAATGTCACAATAAATAGCAGAAGCTACAGTGAAGGGAATAAGAAAAACAGGAAGGATATGCGAAAGATGGAGAAATGAAGTAGAAGAGATGTTAAATGTAATGGGAATAAAACTGTAGAGGTAATGATCGGAGACCGTCGGGAATGGAGGAAAAATTATTGGAAGGTGGGGTGCAACGGATTGTAGCTGTGGAAGGGCAGGAGGAGTGGAAGAAAAGAACAAATTTTGAGACCCATCCCCCTATATCACCTATCAGCTTTTAATTTTTTGTGGGTTAAATCTTGTAACTTTAAACTAATCTCTGCCTTCGACATAACGCAATGAACCGGTAAACAGCACAGAGCACCCGCGCTGTCCGCTGTGTGACGTAACTGGTTTTCATTTCCACTCTCGATCCTCGACCCCAGATGTTTGTCCTAACGAAGGCTGTTGCTCCTGTCAGTTGGGTTCCATTTTGTGTCAGTGATTGCGACAACACTTCAGTGACAAAGTTGGTATTGCTACTGAGGAATGTCTGCAAAACAGAGTGAATCTTTTTTGTTTGTACAGATAGGCCGTACTTGTGTTCAGAGATGGACACAGTGACGTCAGAAGAGAAAGGCTGTTGCACCAGTAACAGCACATGTCTCAATCATTACTGGCCTTCTTTATTATCGAGTGTGTAATTAAAGTACATTTCGCGAGAGTTTGCTACCAGAGCAGTTTCAAAAGACCTTATCCAAGCAGCAAGAAAGAGTGCATGTTGATTGTAGATGTGACGTGTACAAAGGGCAAGAAATGTGTTTGAAAGGAAGCTGTAGAGTGTCCCACACAGATAAATCCTTTGTCCCACAACTAAAAATTCTAGACAAAAATCCCAGGACATGTGGCCTATTCCATGTACCTTGGCAGCACGATGCAGTTCAAGTCTGGCAAGTTCATGCGTGCACTTAACTTTGACATACGCAGTCAGCCGAAACGAACCAACTTCTTGTCACCCATCGCCTTTCCTCGTCCTCCCATTCCAACTCCAACCCCCCCCCCTCCTCCACCAAGACCGGCCCTGCCCGGCATTCGGCCCGCGATGTGCCAGGAACAGTAGCTGTTGTGCCTTGTTGCTTGCTGTACCCGCAGGATGGAAGAAAATAGCTAGGAAACGCGAAGGCGTCCAACCCCTTAACAGCAGAGCTGGATAGTGTGTGACGTCACACATTTTCATATCTTTTACCTACGTCATGTGCAAACTTTATGTTTTCTTTCACAGCCCGTTCACACGTTCCTCACCATGCAGCTGTCTGATTATCACAATCCAGCGTCGTTGCACTTCCCGTCACTGGACTACAGCGACCAAGCCATCGACTTCTCCGCGCCAGCTTCACAGCACCATCACCAAGTTGGCGATGACGTATTGGACCTCCGCATCCGTCCTCGGAATGAACCCATCGTCAAAGCAGAACGCTATGCCGTGTCGTGTCCCTGCACTACTGCAGCTCATGACCATCCATCGCCTTCAGCAGTACAGCCTCACGTGTCTTGCCCACACACGTCGTCGCATTCAGATGCTGTCAATGCATACAACGCACAGTCACCAAACGCGGTTCTGCCACCTTCTCACCCAAATTCTCCACCTTTATTTTCACGCTCCTTTGTAGTACCTTCGTCGTCTGTTATATCAGTGCAATCAGCCGCTGCTCCCTCTGCCTCCAGAGATTTGCTACAAATTCCATTCTGTCCACAATACACGTTGTACCATCACACACCATCCACTGAAGGTTTGTCAAATCTACAGCTGGCTTCACCATCAGAAAATAGCTTTTCTAATACTGCAAGCATACAAAGATTATCCCCTACCCCCTCGGTAGGAATACAACTGCCAACATTCCAGTTCTCACCTGCAGAGAATAATTTCCAGCACTTTGCCAGGCCAAGTTCAGTTGTTGAAAATCAAGCAAAGAAACATGCCAGACCGTTCAAAGCAATATCATTAAATTTCAAACACAAAAGTGCAGTGAATGATGAACATTACAGGGTGTACAGGCAGCAAATGCTGGAACATATAAAAGCTGAAAAAAGAAGTAGTGAAAATAAGAAGAATCACTCTGTCACAAAACGTTCCTCCAGTCCTCAGTCATCATCATCATCCTCAGAAGGAAATCCTCCCAATGCGAAGGATGCTGCTTATTTGGAAAAAAGGAGGAAGAATAATGCGGCTGCAAAGCGATCCAGAGATGCTCGTAGGGCAAAGGAAGATGAACTTGCGATTAGGACAGCGTATTTGGAGCGTGAGAATACTGTGCTGAAGTGTCTTCTGGCACAATGTACACACTGCAGTTTCCAAGTGGTCAACAGTACATGTGTCAGCAACATGTGATGTCATTGCTCATGTTCTTACATACTTTAGGGGGTTTTCTGTTTCAGTACAGCTGTGTAATATTTGCTTATCTGACATTAAGTAAGTAATGACTCAACTGATTGATATTCACAAACAACCTAACTTGCTGAAGGCTAAAGTCTTCTGTGATGTGAGACGGGTGCTGGGTGCGTCATTTCCATCGCCTTGCACCAATCCCAGCTTATCACTGCCACTCATGCTGTCTAGCCACAGTTTCATTCACCACCCTTTTCATCCACACCAACGTAACACACCCTGTCTCTCTGTGCCACATCCCTTCTTCCATTGCTTGATGCTAAAGATGAAGGCAGTGCAGTCTTTAAAAACCGAACCAACAACACAACACCACATCCCAGAAGACTTAAATCTTTGGCAACCCAGTAGTGAGTACCTCGGACGTCACAACCAAACTAATTCAGGAGGAAAAATAAAACACTGTTTTTTTAGTCATTTATTGTGATCAAAACTTCTATTAATACAAAGTTCCAAATCCTGATAACGTAGGACATTCCAGTTATTCTTCATCACACTTTTAATCTTCCAGAAGAAATGTCTGTTTATGGCAACTTACATTTTTCTGCACTAATTGGCACAGCATATGCTGTCAGTTTTACATTTTACATAGACTTTTTTGCTTCAGGAAAATGAAAATTTTTGTTCAATATATTTGCATTTTGTATGTCAATTATTAAAAAAAAGTCTTTGTTACACATTTGATTTAAATACCATAATATAGTAATGCATTGTGTAATGCTGGACTGTGAGGATGATGACCAGATACAGTACATGACACGAGATTTGATTTTAAAATAGTTGATTAACAAATCTTAATGTGCAACAATTCCTTGATTTTGCAGTACAAATTTTTTTTCCCTTACATGCCTGTTAGCAGAATTTATTTTTATCACAATGTCCAGTTTTGCACCTCCACGCCCACGCCCTCTCTCTTTACTGTTATTCATTTGTTTATTAATGGGTGTGAAATTTGGTCTCTGAAATAGAGGGAAGAATACAGCCTGACCATGTTTGAGAGTAGAGAGCTCAGAAAAATGAAAGGCATGTACATTCTGAACCAGTAAGTAAGTTTCTCTTTGCAGTTGATAAATTCCTTTCCTTTAAAACTAGGGGCATGAAACATAATCTCTACTGGGATTTCTTTTCTCTTCAGTGTATGAAAAACTAATTCATTTTCCTGGTCATTGTCACCTAACAGTTACTGTCAATGAAAGCTGCCAGCATCTATTGATGTGCAAATTAAAGAGTGACACTAACTGTAAGGTAAAATGTTGTGAAAGTGTCATTTCCAACTAACTACAGACCAATACCAGCACAAAAATTACATAAGCAGCTACAAACAAGAAAAGAAATAGCAATCAGATCTTTCATATTGTGTAGGTCTGCAATGAGTGAAGAAACAGCACAAGTCAACATAATAGAATATAACTTACTGACATTCCATAGATCATTCTTTGGGCTAAGCCAGGGATGTAGAACATGTCACAATATATGTGCATAACTTACTGCACACACAAATTGAAATAACTGATTAACAAAAGCATAAATATGTGTGTTCAGTCTATTGATAGGCATCATGATGTACCATGATGCAAACACAACTACATTATTTGATGCTATTCACACTGTGCACTATTCTTACAATGACGCACATTTACCAACAGATGCACTCCGATAGACTTTTTAAAACTTGTGCACAATTTGTAATTCTATTATGTACATATGTTGGTAAATGTGACTGACTACAGCTACAACAAGCACTGCACGTGCAAAACAGCACAATACAGAAACTAATTACTGACACCACAAATGGTAGATATTCAATATGACATAAGCCAGTGTATATGCTAATCTAAGAAATAATTCATATGTGTTCTTATATAACTCAAGAATTTTCATTTGATGTAAATTCATCAATGAGGTATGAGGCGTGTAAGAGATACTGTTAATGCAGGCTTGAGCACTTTTGTATTGTATTGTAAACTTCAAATTGTATTTGAAAGATTAGTGAGTATCTGATACCTGCATGGTACACTTATGACTTATGTTGCTTCTTTTCTCATGCAGAAGTCCCTGAGTTCACAGACGCAATACAAAGTTTGGGACTCCATCACCTAAACGCAAGATGTTCAAATATTCTCATAGAATGCACTTTTGTCAATAACTAAATTCTAAGAGAAAATTGACTTAAACAGTAATCAGTTCAGTTTGATATAAGGCAAAATTAAATTACACCCTGTGTAGGTTTCAAACTGTAACAGAACGGTAAAATTTTTGAGAAATGCAAGTGGATGACAAATGAATAAACATACATATCAATCATAGATTATTTTGAAGGTCTTCATATTTTATTGATTCATTTAAGTTCTCAGAAGAACAGGCATGCAAATATAGAAGATGGCATGAAGAACTAAAAATCATTTACAACAGCCTTAAATTATAATGTAAATGATAATGTCATACTAGTAACAGGAAAACCTGTACTTAAGACAAATATATAACAAACACATTTTTCTTTTCCAAATTCAAACCTTTTAAAGAGATTGTCACACACCTAGACATTGCGTTGAATGTGTCTGCACATAACTGGACATGACAGGAGCATATTAAAATATGCAGGTGAGAATATGTTAAATGAGAATGAACTATTCAGTAATTGTATTAATATATGACATTAAAAGAGTCCAGTTGCAGTGTTATGGCACTGTATACAGCCATTTTGCCTTGACTGTAAGAGGTACTAGAAGGGTGTTGTGTTAGTTTCATGCAATTGTAGAAGGCAGATCATTCTGTGTTGCACACTATTAGCTGAACAACATTATTCTTCTGTACGGAATATTCATTCTAAACAATGGCACTATCTTGCAGGAAACCATACAGTTATCTGCAGTTAAGGAGGTGAAACAGCCTGCAGTGTATGGAAGTTCATGTCAGTAGAGGAATTAAATTAAATAAAAATCATGTATTGAGGTAAGAACACAAATCAGGTGCAATAAGTTTGTGATCGTACTTCATATTGTTTTACATCCAAACACTTACAATTAGAGTTACGTGGGGTTGTATATGTGTGAATTATAGTTCAGGTCAATGTTGTGTGAGACTCCTGAGAGGTAACGACAACCCATATGTGGCGATGACATGTTGTGTCTCTAACATTGTTCGTTTACTGCTGGCATCTCTTATTGCCAGTCACAAATGGCACAGAGTTAGCCTTTCTGTGTTATTTAGCTAATGTGAGGCACTTGTTTGCTATCAGTATATACTTTCATTTCTCTCTCTCTCTCAAGAATCTATGAAGTTCAAAGAGCCATTGCACAGATATACCAGGCCACTGACTACAAAGTAGCTACCATTTAAGTGCCCAAACATGTGGTTAATAAATAAAATCCGTACAACTTCCTTTGCTTGAAAATTTGGTATAATAGTCTGATAAGCACAAAAGTATATTTTAACAGATATGTGATTTTTCCACTTCTAAAAGTTTTCATAAAAAATTTACACTAAAACTCTAATGAATAAGACAGTGAGTACACTGATGATTCATTTTTGATAAGTGAGGATTTTTACCATTAAATGTGGATGCCATCAATCAGACAATAAATTGTAAACCCCATGTAACATGTACTAAGAATGTATATAATTTTAAGTTAGCATTTCTAATACTGAATGTATAGAGTCGTCAAAAAAGCACATCACATTTACACTGAAAGTAACACATGATATGATATATTTGTCTTTGTATTCCATTTAATGTCATGTGCGATTTTCATGTGTGTTTGTCTTGTATTCCAGTGTTATTTCGTGTCAAGTGTGATTGTTGTGTATATTTTAGTATGACACAGTTGCTGTGCAATCATACACTGTTATAATGAGATGTTTCATATCCTAAGCTGTGGAGGCTGTACGATGGATCAATTAAATGTATATAATGTAAACGTAAATTAATGTGCTGTCATGGAATACATAACAGTTGGTCGTTTACTGTCAGCTAGTGACATTGTCTGAAAGGTTGAAAAACTGAAGGCCTAAATTATGGCTGGTGTAAAAAGCATATTTTGTAATGATACTATCCACAGAGACCACACACTGAATGTCAGGAGCGGTGCTGTCTAACGCAGTACATCGATAATTACAGGTATTTAAAACTAATGTGTTTATAATTTGGCAAAACACTTACAAGGAAAACAGACAGAGCCAGTGCAAGCTATCAGATGTATTCATCACGAAGCACAGATATATTTAATATATTGGACAAAATTTTGAGTATATTTGCCTGGTGACTATAACAACTAAATGTTAAATAAGTGAAATCTCACCACACATCTTTATCCCAGAATAAAATTAGAACTACTTATATCCCATAGCCAAACATGATATTTTAATGGCCATATATGGGGAGCCAAGAGAGTCTTGTCAGTGTAGAGGCTAGGCTACGGCCCAGGTTTGAATCCCACTAGGGGCAAGAGATTTTCTGTTCTCCAAAAATGTCCCCCTCAGCTCCAGGTCCCACACAACCCCCTGCTCAGGGGGTACTGGGGCTCCTCCCCAGGGGATTAATTGGCCAGGGTATAATATTAATCACTCAGCTCTATCTAATGCCTATATTAAGAATGACTGGATCTATACCACTACACCCCCCCCCCCCCC
>Ga0131853_10017865_pt1 | contig 12916 bp, 8 predicted proteins | sample TergutLab28metaG_FD_92764 | JGI IMG/M metagenome (GOLD analysis project Ga0131853, IMG submission 92764) | Labiotermes labralis P1 segment gut microbial communities from Petit-Saut dam, French Guiana - Lab288 P1 (version 2) (version 2) | ecosystem: Host-associated > Arthropoda: Insects >...
CTCAAAATTTGGCATTTTTGACTTATTGGTATAGAAAGACACGTTCGCAGAACTTACAACGCTCATTTGCGACAAGAGTGTCACAACTCAAAATTTGGCATTTTTGACTTATTGGTATAGAAAAAAAGTTTGCAGATGCACTTTTAACAGGTATATTGTCATAACACAGTTTGCAAAACTCGCAGCTGGAGAGCAGTTGTGTCGTTGTTGCTCTCATAGAAAATTATAGCACTTCAAAACCTTTAGAAATGTCTCCTGAAAAATCACACATTTTGAGTTGTGACACTGCTGTTGCAAATGAGCGATATGTACCACTAAGGATCCCTCCTCTAAACATACGTTTGCCGGCACTGCAATTTGGCAAATTATGTAAAAAAGCAAATAGCGTTAAAATATAACATAATATATATGATACAATATTTTATATTATATTTTAGCTTATATTGAACACAGCGGGGATGTTGAAAAGCAAATAGCGCGCCCCAGGACAGCACACGGTGAGTGCCAACATCAATAACAAAACGGAACTCCAATTCTGAATGAAGGCATCACGATGTGCTTGAAAATCAATAAGTATTACACAAATGTACGTCAACACAATCTATTTATTCTATAGTATGGCTACATGTTTCGGCTAGATGTTAATCATCTTCAGGCCACTACACTTATTTTACCAGATGCTTTGTCCACTTTGGGATCCCATCGTGTTTACATGTGGATTACTTATTTGCTAGAGTTTTTAGAAAAGTTAATAACTACAGAGTTATTGTTATTTGTAGGCTGTGTTTAAGCATGAAAACACTACAGCATAAAACTCCTTCCTATATAGTGGACGTTCAACTATACAGGAAGGAGTTTTAAGCTGTAGTGTTTTCATGCTTAAACACAGCCTACAAATAACAATAACTCTGTAGTTATTAACTTTTCTAAAAACTCTAGCAAATAAGTAATCCACATGCAAACACGATGGGATCCCAAAGTGGACAAAGCATCTGGTAAAATAAGTGTAGGGGTCTGAACATGACTAACATCTAGTCGAAACATGTAGCCATACTATAGAATAAATAGATTGTGTTGACGTACATTTGTGTAATACTTATGGAACTCCAATTGCTGTGTCAACTGTGGACGCTTAATCCTGAAAAATGCACATTGCCGCAACAAGAGAAGAGCAAGCATGCCAGCCAACACTGACAAGCACGGTGCCCGGCCCGTCAGCTGACCCTACTTACATGACAGCAAGACGGTACGCACTAATCTCATGTCTGCACAGTGCAAGATCGCACCCACGACTGCGCTTCCTCCGAAATACATCCAGTTTATGGACTGTCTGCACCATCCGCAGTGCAAGAAAGTGAAAACGAGGTGAAGGACTCCCTCCACAGTGCAACTTTTACAGAAGGTCGCGCTGCTGGCTGATGCGTGCCTTAAACGCCCCGGGTTCAAATCTCTGTCAGTACAGTAGAGTATTTGACGAGTTTACTCAATCAGTTCCATGAAAATACCTATACAGAACATGGCCTCTTCCTTTCGCATCCTACCCAGTTAGCCATAAACTAATTAGCCTACCATTAGATGCTACGCAGTTTGAGCTACTAACACGTCTTAACCCTTTAAAGCCCAGTGGTCACTATATGTACCACCAGTTTAACATTCACAAATTCCACGTTCAATCCACACAGTGTATTTGTGTTTATCTCAGAACAAACAGCGATTATTTCCCTATACAGCATTAACTGGCTGCTTTTTGTAACCGAGACGGAGTGTTTACTGCGCGGTACGGACTGAAACTTTACATATAATTCACTTTAATCTTAGCCCTTAAATCCAGACCGGCCCCGAGCCCCACCCAGCCTTCTCTACAACGAGTATCGCGTCTTTTCAGGGTGTACAGCGGCCGAAGCGTGGTGCTGACCACCCACCTCCTTCTAGTTCTGGGTTGCCAATGGGTTGGAGCTATACCCCCACCTACCCTCTGTGCCTGAACAGGCATGCCATGGGGTGACCTTTACTTTCATCCAAGCCTTCCGATGGTTAGATTAACCTTTTGACGCCTAATGTCAACTATAGTGGTCGTACCGCACCGCTAACCTCTAAAGTCGCATTTTATACATTCATTCAACAAATATAGGTACTGAATATTTTAAACATGGTATATACTATCCGTTTTTTTCTTTTCAAAATGCAGTTTGTTTCATAATTCTAACGTATTTGGTTCAGTGTTATTCACATTTTATATACAAGGTGTGCTAAAATTAAAAAAAAAAATAATTCCGGCGTCAAAAGGTTAATTAATAATCAGTGACAATAATTCTAACAGTTTACGATAGATCCAACTGCTTACGGCCATGTGAATAAAACAACTGACCCTCTGAAAGACAGCGGTGAGTAAATATACCATCTGTATTGAAACCAACGAACACTATCCGTTTCGCTCGCAATGTATTGTGCGTTTGATACGGTTCGCAGAGCACACAGCACTGGAAGTTGGTGTTTGTTGTGCGGTAGGAACTGAATGTGTAAATACATTTGAGTTGCAGGCTTAAATGTTGTAAACAAACAAAGAACAAACGAAATAAAGAATAACCATAATTCTTGTGGAGCCAAAATTGGTGCATGAATAAAAAACGTAATCCATAAAACGGGAGGACGTCCAAAAATATTGCCCAAATCTTTAAACGCCGCACAGTGACTCCGCATGTGTGTGCGTTTATGTATGTGTGTATGTATGTATGTGTGTGTGTGTGTGTGGTGTGTTTATGTGTGTGTGTACTGGCGTTACACACTTGAAACAACGTACAGTGCAGATGGTACTCAGAAACATCGCGTGAAATCTGCTCAGCTTTCACCCTGACGTTACAAGGTCGCGGAAGAACTGCGGCTTCCTGCACCTCGTTTGTAAAGAATTCCCAGCCATCCTTACCCAGACAAAGAACGCGAAGACCACTTTACAGCCCAGCACAACAACCGACAGAAGTCAAGCCAAGCGTTGCGCTGGAAACAGGCCGCTTCCGAAGTGCTTCACAGCTGAAATTAAATAATATTTCTTACGTTCTTATATTATTTATTAATTTCATTCAATGTCGCTGCCAGTGTCTTAGATCTGTACAGCGTTGAATGGTGGGATTTGTGGCGAATCGTGAATGGCAAAGGATTTGGAACGTAGCGCTACTGGCCTAATTTCCGATACGAAGATCCATAACGGTCTTCTGGAAAGTGACGTCGTGTAGTCTGGTAGCCACATATTGAACTTTCAGATGGGTCTTCACCTACCCTGATGAAGGAGGCAGCAGGTCCTTCCGAAACGTCAGTACATATCTACCATTCTTCACGCCGTCAATGCCACGACAATTCCAGATCTCACCGTTACAGACTTATCAAGGATGGACTGAGGAAGGTGGCGCTGAACACCTCGAACACGGCGGACGCTGCGCCCCAGACACCAGTCGGACACCCTCGGAACGCAATTCGTAACTGTCACCGCCTGGGCCAACAGACTGGTAATGTTGCCCATTGTATTCTGATAAGGGCTCCAGACGGCAATGTTGGGTCGCGTGATTTCGCCGAAATATCGGCACCTGGGTCTGCAGAAACGCTACCTTTACCAGAAAACTAACACAACTATCCATAATAAACAAGGCAAGCAGAAACATCCCAAAACTAACTGTAATACGACAACGGCATCCCACAGTTGAATATCCGGTGAACATCAGCGCACTAAAAAAGGAAGGAATTTTATGCTTTAGTGGTTTCATGCTTAAGCACAGCCTGCAAATAACACACTCTGTAGTTATAACTTTTCTAGAAAGCTTTAGCAAATAAGTAATCCGCATGTAAACACTATGGGATCCCAAAGTGGACAAAGCATCTGGTAACGAAATTGTAGGGGTCTGAAGATGACTAACATCTAGTCGAAACATGTAGCCTTACTCTAGAATAAATAGACTGTGCTGACGTACGTTTGTGTAATACTAATTTACTTCCTTCAGTTTCGAAAGTAAAGACGTCCCTGCGCCTAATGTCAGAACATGGCAGCCGGTTGTCTGAGACACAAGTAGCATACATTGACAACCAACTGCAGTCGACATAACTGCACAAGCAGGCATGACGACGTGTTTCGGCCTTCATATCAGTATATCATCGTGCCGCATATTCATTATATAACACAAACTTATCGAAGTCCTCTAAATATTTTAATTCCTCTCGCAGTTTCTAAGCACACGCGCCCCCAGAAGACGCCACATGCAAAGTCGGAACATGCTGTTGTAAGATTTATGCAGTACAGTCACAGACATTTGTGTCGAATGCACAAACGCGGTTAACATTGTATTGTAACCCCGAGATCATTTAATCACTGCACAATGAGACCGTATTTATGAGTGGAAATATAGCTCCATGCTTTCTTAATCTCGGTAGCTGTTCAACTTGACGCTCAAGCCACCGTACTACCGACGGAAGGGCCCCCAGAACCCACTGGACAGACTATGCAGGCCCCCGGCCACAGAAGCGGGTCATTTTAAAGACAAAAATCCCTACCCAAAATTTAAACCTGTGGTCCAGCCAGAACACAATCACTGTACTTACTGAGCTGTCCCAAACCTCCATATTTAGCTACAGTTTATGTTATTTTCACTGTACGTGATTTCAGGCTTCCGTCGCGGTGCAAATGAGGTCTTCGTTCTTCTGGGATGTTACGCAGCGTAGACTGGTAGTTACTTACAGACGTTTCGGAAAAACCTATCGGTCCCACTTTCAAGGGCCAACCATTATCGGTCCTATCTACAAGGGTCAAATAGGCTGACCCTTGAAGAGGGACCGAATGTCCCGAAACGTCCGTAACTACCATCCCAGAAGCGCGTAGATCTATTTTTCACTACTTCGGAAGTGGCACTTGTTATGAAACTGACTGTAATGCAGACAACACAATAAACTGTGACACAGGCAGGCAGAGAGACAAAGTTGGCATTTGATACATTTATGGCAGTTCACACACTTTTATACGCAGACCGTGTAAAAGTGAAACTTGGATCAATAAACCGAGGTTTGTAAGAATGTCAAGGAATGCGCTGAACTGAATGAAGGTACACGGCCGACGTAACACTTCTGTTTCAGCCACAGTGCACTGGACGGGGCACACACACGTGTCTGTCTCTCCTTCCTGCAGGCTCCAGATGCCAGCACAGACGCAGCAGGTCTTCTCGCAGTGTACGCTACCGTTGAACGACTGCAACCGAAATTAGAATTTAACGATAAATTTTAGTAAATGCTTAAAATATCAAATTTGGTGGAAACTTCATGCTGAATCGCGCAGACAAGGCGAATCTAACAGGCAGCAGGCAGTACTGCAACTTGTACAGAGGGCACAGAAACCTAGCATACAATAGAGCGAAATCGTCATTTAAGTTATTCAGCGTGCAATGGGAAGATTAACACTTTAAAGACGAACCAAGCCAAGCCAAAGTGCTAACTGGGGGGGGGGGCGACGCCCCCCTGTCGGTTAGCCATTCCTGCACTTGACCGCATCGCTGGGCTCTATAACAGACACCTTTAACAGGGGAATATGCTTACGCTAACCACTTTATTTTAATGACCCAGCGCAGACTGCTTTAGTTATAGGCCCAGTCCGTACCGCGCAGTAAACACTTTTCATCTCAGTTGTATCAGTTTATGATGTAAGTGGCACAAGTCGCTGTTCTCAGATAAATAAAAAATACAGCAATACAGAGCGGGCAGAGCGTACAGTTTTTGAACGTTCAACCTGTTGGTGCATCACGTAACCAGTAGGCTTTAAAAGGTTAAGGAAGGATGAATGACAGTGTATGGTTAGTGTTGCTCGAACGACCGCAGAGTAGGCACGAGTCACATTTGGACGAGAATCCATGCAAGGTCTTCCCAAATAGTGCCTCGTAACTAATAAATCACAACGTAGAATGCAAAGGTTTAAAACATTATGTGACGTCAGGCGGCATGATGAGACCTGAGCTCTTCTGGGCTATTATGCAGCGAGTGGTGGCAATTCCTTACCGACGTTTCGGGACAAGCTATCGGTTCCATCTTCAAGAGTGACATCTACTTCGCGGCGGAAACCTTGTATGGTGGCAAGATGCTCAGGAAAAACTGCGGCATCTTAATCGAACGAGGGGAAGACGAGCAAACAGGAGCAGCCGGAGTTCTGACACACAGGAGGAAATGAGGTGGCAGCGAAAGGAACTGAAATGATTAGTGTTGCGACGAAAAGCGGCTACAGAGGTTCCAGGCAGCGTGCAAATAGGGGAAGGGGTGAATGAAGTTAGTGCCTGAAAATCGCCTAAATAATGTTCCTAAATGCAGGTGCAACCTTACAAAAAACAAAGGACCTGTGAGTTACGAACGTCACTCAGTTCACACTGTTTAAGGAAATACTCCACTACCACGCCGGGTGTCACACCGAACAGATTCTCTGTGTGCGAAATACAGAGGTTTTATTGCACGACAGGAGGTGCAGACGGTAACCACCTTGCGGAATGGGGTCTACAGAACTGCGGACAGTTAACGCCGTCCGTTGGCACGCTAACACCCAAGCAAGCCGACCAACAAAGCAGAATTGCGATCTTTGAAGAGGAAATGCGTGACGGCCTGCTCCATACAACAGCGGAAGTTACACGATCGTGAAGCGTGAAGAAATACAGACCCTGACCGAGTGGGCAGAATGCATCTTGTGATGGTAGGCAGCTACAGACTTCAGGCTGTGACCTGACAGTTCCTCAAACCGTAAAGTCGGCGCATGAGCGAGGTTTGGGTCTGGTAGCAAAGTTGTCTGGATTCGGATCTGCTTACCAATACAGCGGTCGAACATCGTACAAGAAATTTCGCGCTTTCTCGGGCCATCAGTTTTTGGAAAACACAATTTATTCGCAGAATCATTCATCTTAGGCTCGTAAGAGTCATAAAATTACCAGCTAGTTACAGAGAGTTTTGACGTCACGTGTGATACCAACTGACCATCGTTTGACGGCAGAACTGCACGTGTACGTTACGTGGCCAGTTGAGAGTTCACTGACAGGGCGCGTTGGGGGAATGGAGTTCGGTCGGGCTCTGGAAACACACACGGACTGGATTTCACAGGGGGTTTCGCAGCTGCGTCGTCCCAGAAATACACTTGTCCCCTTTATGGCGTCCCCGATTACAAGAGCTTTATCGAACAGAAGGCCAGCATGTGCCGCGATATCAAGTTACAGCTGTCATGTTGAGGGACATGATAAAAAGAAAACGCTGTACTTCGCGATAACACTCACTTTGCGTCCGTTATCTAAGCACCCCTCTTCAAAAGACAAAATATGAAATGCTTTTAGAGCGTCATTAAATAATAATTTCACTCGAGTTGGGGTATTTATGAATTAGTCAGAACACACTGCAAATACAGCGCGATTCATTCGGGCTACAATAAAATAAAGTGGGTCTTTGCTCAGGTACAGCTAACACGTTGTACGGTAAACTTAGCAGTATGGTGGGGTAACGTTGTAAAATTCTGACCTGTGCAGACATCTACCTGATCTGCATTTTTCATGCTGCATGCGAATACGACTTTCACGTGAATGTCACAAAATGTATGGGCTTCAATACAGATACACTCATAAGTAAAGTACAGATTTTGCTGTGGCGATTTTCACAAAAGTTGCATTCCACACATTTTTGTGGACATCCACTGCACCAATTCACACCCAAATTGGTAAACAAACATAGAAAGAAAGGGTATAAATTAATTTACCCCTTAAGCAAAGCATGACTATCAATGAACTAATTTTCACAAAACTCAAGCTTGCTAGATAATGTTTTTTAAAAAGCTCCTACACTGAATTTCACGAAAATCTGAAAAAATGGGTTGGTCACTGAAACCTGGTCACGGATATATGACAGGATGGTCCCAAAATAAGGTGTTCTTTTTTTATACTGTAAAGAACACCAAAAATTGTAACAGGCCAGTAGGACAACTGTGTGGGCAAGGACACAGGAAGCAGGTGACCACAGAACACTACGGTACAGGCATGAGCAAACAAAACACTGTACATTACAGCTGTTCTTATTTTTATATCATGCTCCATACAAGTATCACCTTTATAGGTTACCGATACATTCTGTACATCTGGAACATGATGCAGTGCAGCCCGGTACCTGCACAAACGCACTGCAAAATGTGTTGGCTACCATCACACTCCAGATTTGTGCACTGCAGACAATGCAGCAACCCTACCCACATCACACAGTACAAAAATGCCGTAATATTCACCCATGCAGTCTCACACACCGATTTCTATATGCAGTTTTTGCATGGGTCCACTTCTGCACCTTTCAGGTGGTGACAGAAAGTCTGCAGTGTGCAACCCTATCAATAGTACACAAACATTACCAGTAAAACAGCATTCACTTCCTATCAGAATGTGCAACATTGTGAAAAAATCATTAATTTCATGGCAATATAGTCAGAAACAATGCTATGAAAACCCTCTGAACCATGGGTTTACCAAAACCACATGAATCACACAAATGGACTAACTGAACAGAGCACACACACATTAATATCACGCCATTTGTGCCTAGTTTTCCCAGGCAGTGTCCTTCAGGGTCGCCCACGAACACCTTGCATACATGTCTCCCCTCCCCCATACATGCCACATGCCCCTCCAATCTGATCCTCAGTACAAATCTTGACGCTCACTATGCAACAGTCTCAGTGCTCTGTCACTTCCAAGTATTTCCTCACCACCCTCAGCGTATGTTCTGTCCTACTGTGACAAAACAGTATGCCAAAAAAAATACTGTCACATTTTAAGCCTTCCATACTTTGACCTCCCAAGCTAACGTTTATTTAACTTTGTCACACCTTCATTTTGTTGCGTTACTTTTGTCACTTTCACTGTTGTAACCTCTCATAATTTCCTCATCCTGTCTTCAACTGCTGACATTTTTTACCATTTCCTTGTTGTCTAAGGATATAAAATATAATTTTAAAATATATGATTATCCTTTTAGATACTAAGATTAACCTGAATTATATTTCAAGGCTCAGTTCACACTATGCCATCAGCAGGAGCCAACTAGGTTACAAAAACCAGTCAGTTAATGCTGTACAGTGAAATAATCGCTGTTTGTTCTCAGATCCATACAGAACACATAAATACACTGTGTGGGCAGAACATTCAATTTTTTAATGGTAAGTAAAGTAACTACTGGGCTACAAAAGATTAAAAGAGAAAAATCTGTTTTAGGAACAGGTATGCACAACAAACTGCCTAGTTTTACAAACAAAAAAGCACAAAGGAGGCAAAAAGCATTTCAATATACATACACAGGAGAACACTTTTAAAACGATAACTTTGAGGCCTAATTCCTTATCCCAGTATTTTTCACTTACTTTTAGGCCTTTCACTCCTTATGCTACCGACAGTGTGCTGGCAACACTGACACTGCTCACAGCTAATGCAGTATTACAGACACGTGGGTTTGCACACTGACTTAACCTCAGCTGTGTGTGTGCTAGCAGACTGTGTGCTATGCAGTACCACTTACACATACAAGTGACACTTCTGGAACTGGAAATGTAACGTGCCATGGAGAACAGCAAACAACCAGAAAATGTAGCAGTAATTGAGTTAACTGATTTTTAGGCATATTACAAAACTTGTGAAAAGCTACCATTAGCTTCGTGAAGTCTGCCGATCAGGAGAGATCACATCCAAACCATGCAGATTTTCATGAAACTATACATTTGGGATTTTCATTAATATCTGTACACACATACCAATTTTGGTTCAGATCAGACAAAAATAATAGACTCTGTACAAGAAACTGTATTCATGTTGCTGACTTCTCATCAGGATTGGTCTTTATGGGAAACAGACTGTGTTCTCTGTGAGGTAGATGATGATGCCAATGAAAATTTGAACAGCGAACACAAGCAACTGTAAATGCTCAGTATCAACATTAGGAGATGTCAACTGTAAATCTCCCTTCTTATATTATTTCAATGACAATCAATGGCAAATCTGTTGTTAAAATATGTGGCGTTTTTATAGAAAGAATTTACAAATATTGCACCTGAGAAAAATGACAGAGCAAACACACCAGACGTGTTACATTCTGTCAATATTTCTACTTTTCTCTGTGGTTTGTTCACAATTTCTCATGTAAGAAGTTGTAACTTTTTTTTTTAAATTGGATTTTCTCTTTGTTGTACTAAATTAGATATTTATAAATTACATTTGTAATTGTAAACCTCATAACCAGTCTGGACTGTGAACTGTTTGATATAAAGAGAACACAGTATGAAATGATGTACACAACAATTCCAACACGACATGTCACATTCAAGTTAATGACTTTGCTGCAATTAACATACAATTACGACTTCACAGTTACCCATACAGCCACAAATGTACACTTCCATTAATGTTCATTCACTGCAATTTTCCCTTCCACTCAGGTGGGACCAGTTCATCGAGACGTTTGTCAAGAAAATGAACCTTTGAAGCCAACTGGTTCAAGACGCGCTCCATGCTGGCCTGACGGTGTGATCGTAACTCTGGAATCAAAGACTCCACCCGTTCTACCTGAAAAATAAGTGATGAAGGCTATTTCATGTTACGTACGGTACCTACTGCTTGGCAAAGATCGTTATCGAAGATACTAAAATAAGTGTAAAACACAAAGGCTAAAGACAACCAGCCCAATATAAGAACCCATGCAAGCCAGCTACACATTCTCAAAGCCATGTACCTTACATAACACTCTTCATGTAAGTGGCTGATTAAGTGACCAAGTCACACCCTGCTTTCTCTGAGTAGCCAGTTACCATTGTTAAGACAGTGAATGTTGTGACTGATGTCATAACCAGGGTCTCCATGGTTCCCACTGTTATTGTAGAGTTAGGTTTGTTTGGTTTCCATAAAAAAAATCAGAAACTGAGTTATGTACAAAACACCATTAGATGTCAGCAGTCCAATACTTGAAATTAATCCTTCATTTGCTCTCAGTGTCATACAGCGTCATTAGCACTCAGTTTTGTGAGTGTAGTTACACCAGTGCTACAGCCAGCACACAAACAGACCCACTGCTAGTTTCTCTATAACTATTCTGTTATCTTTCCATGTTTATCTGCATCAGCCTTGCAATGGCACCTTTTGGCCAGACCTCTCAGTATTTCATGTTTCCTATGTGTGCTACATGTTCATCCCACTCGGATTCACAGTGCCCAGTCACACACTACAAGCAAAGCTTCCACATAGTCTTACCCTTTGCTCCAGACATCTCAATTTACTGCGAACAGTTTCAACGTACGATGGAGGAAAAGCAGATCGCACTGAGGCAGGAACTGTGAAAAGAGAGCAGTACAATGACGTACATGACACACAGTCAAATGTGAAATGTTGATGCCTGAGTCACTGACTTACTCTGAAAATTACTTCTATTTTACAAGTGTGGGTTTAAAAAAATGATGTCAAGCCTCAGTCAAAACCTGACAACATATTCTGTTCACACATTCACATGCTCACAGCCACAAATACATTTCTGACAGTGGGTGTATGGTGAAAATCTTCCATTCTGAAATATAATAAAAAGGGGTATTATTTTTGCTTTCAAAGACACTATCAGTTGCCAAGACTAAATGGCATCAATGACAAATAAATGAATTTGTGTGTGGAGTACTGGTGGGACAACAGTGACAGGGGAAAACTGGAGTAATTGGAGAAAAACTTGTTCTATGCCACACAATAAAAAAGAATGCCTTGTGTGCAGACCAAACCCACTAATTTGTCCGTATGTCTCTTGGTATCAGCAACTAAAATGGTTGGATACTCACAAAATGTAGTACAGGTGTTCTCCAGATAAAGATGTCAAGCAGCAGCTTCATGAAAATCAGCATATTGAGTCATACTTTATTTATACACAGACATTAATTTATATCTGTAACTTCCATATTTCTTTACCAATTTGTGTAAAATTTGGTTCAGAATATCTCCATGTGACTGAAGCATTTAACCCTGGTCTGGTACCATGCGGTCTATATGACCAAAGTCCTCTTTGACTCACTTTTTTTTTAAACTGTCAAGAATACTGACATCGTCTTTTACGTATTTTTTCGTAAGGCCTTCCTAACAATGTCACACACATTCGCTAGGTTTTGTGTCTTTCCGTTTACTTTTTATTTATGTTTATTTCCGCTTGGGGTCAAATGGACCCCATAGTACCTTCCATGTAATATAGATCATTGTCTGCAAAATGCAAAAAATGCAGTATGTGTAAAAATCTGTCACGTGTCATGTTCTCGCCGTAAAAATAGTCTACCATTTAGAGTTACAAACAAAGCTAGAACGCATTAGTCAGCTGGGGAAAAATGCACAGTTGCTCTGCATAAGACATATAGATCACAGTATTGTGAGGGGTTTAGGGGGTAGAGGGGGATCATTCTGGGTAAGCAGAGGAGAACACTGACCTTCAAGTGTCCTGCAGCATAAGAAACCTATGCAGTGGTATCGTATAGGAGTGAACAAAATTCCTCCCACCATCGACTCACTGTTTGCGACGACTTTACAAGTCATTCGGACTCACTGCGCGACGTGTTTAGAAAGTGTTCGGTAGCAAAGGGATCATGGCAAGATGATGGGGATTATCGTGCAACGACATTCTGGCATGTTTAGATGTGTTAAGTGACAATGATAGTGAGCATGAGGTCGATATTGAAGATAGTTTGAGCTGGGATGAAAGCGACCCCGAGTCCAAAGAAGTGTCAGATTCCTACAGTGAAATAAGTGCAAGTGAATGAGATTCAGAAGAGAAGCAAGATGTTGACAGTGGTGAAATTCTTGGAAAAGATGGATATGTGTGGTCGCAGAAGCCAAAAGCTGTCAGAAGAACACCAATGCGCAATATTGTCAAAGAG
>Ga0131853_10017866_pt1 | contig 12916 bp, 1 predicted proteins | sample TergutLab28metaG_FD_92764 | JGI IMG/M metagenome (GOLD analysis project Ga0131853, IMG submission 92764) | Labiotermes labralis P1 segment gut microbial communities from Petit-Saut dam, French Guiana - Lab288 P1 (version 2) (version 2) | ecosystem: Host-associated > Arthropoda: Insects >...
GTACCAGTGCTGGAGTGTGTATTGTGAGTGGTGAGTGGAGTGTGTGTAGCAGTGCTGGAGTGTGTATTGTGAGTGGTGAGTGGAGTGTGAGTGTACCAGTGCTGGAGTGTGTATTGTGAGTGGCGAGTGGAGTGTGAGTGTGTAGCAGTGCTGGAGTGTGTATTGTGAGTGGTGAGTGGAGTGTGAGTGTGTAGCAGTGCTGGAGTGTGTATTGTGAGTGGGGTGTGAGTGTGTAGCAGTGCTGGAGTGTGTATTGTGAGTGGAGTGTGAGTGTGTAGCAGTGCTGGAGTGTGTATTGTGAGTGGAGTGTGAGTGTGTAGCAGTGCTGGAGTGTGTGTTGTGAGTGGTGAGTGGAGTGTGAATGAGATACGTAAATGTGTTACAGAGCAAATGTAGGCAGTGGCTGTATGTTTGCATTTCAGTTTAGACTCTTGTAACTGATATGCATTTACTGCATGGTGGCTGTGTGGGAGGATTTATGTGTTGTGTCAACTGTCTATTGTGGGGTGGCTATTATAAGGGAGATATTGTGGGAACGTAGAGTGTCACATCTCTAGCAGCAGGAATTACATCGTGTCCTGTGTAGTGACATTTTGGCTATGTCGTGTGGTGTGTAGTTACTGTGTAGTTATGTCGTGTGGTGTGTAGTCACTGTAGCTATGTCGTGTGATGTGTAGGTACTGTGTAGCTATGTCGTGTGGTGTGTAGTCACTGGGTAGCTATCTCGTGTGGTGTGTAGTCACTGTGTAGCTATGTCGTGTGGTGTGTAGTCACTGTGTAGCTATGTCGTGTGGTGTGTAGTTGCTGTGTAGCTATGTCGTGTGGTGTGTAGTCACTGTGTAGCTATCTCGTGTGGTGTGTAGTCACTGTGTAGCTATGTCGTGTGGTGTGTAGTCACTGTGTAACTATGTCGTGTGGTGTGTAGTTACTGTGTAGCTATGTCGTGTTGTGTGTAGTCACTGTAGCTATGTCGTGTGGTATGTAGTTACTGTGTAGCTATGTCGTGTGGTGTGTAGTCACTGTGTAGCTATGTCGTGTGGTGTGTAGTCACTGTAGCTATGTTGTGTGGTGTGTAGTACTGTAGCTATGTCCTGTGGTGTGTAGTCACTGTGTATCTACGTCGTGTGGTGTGTAGTTACTCTGTAGGTATGTCGTGTGGTGTGTAGTCACTGTGTAGCTATGTCATGTAGTGTGTAGTCATTGTGTAGCTATGTCGTGTGTTGTTTAGTCACTATGTAGCTATGTTGTGTAGTGTGTAGTCACACTCGTGCTCTGTCATGTCTGCACTTCTTCAATCCACTGACGCCCGCGGTCACTGCCCTGTATGTCCCACCTGCTTCATTGTCCCAAAACTATTTTTACCCACCACGTGTATTGATGTGTTGTATGGCTGTTGGTGTGAAAGCAGCTGTTTCTTGAAGCAGTAGGTGGTTCATCTGGAGGCGGGATCGTGCGGTCAGTGTAGTGAAGGTAAGGTCAGTGTAGAGACGGTGGGATCAGTGTGGAGACGGTACGGCCAGTGTAGAGACGGTGCGGTCAGTGTGGCGAGGGTACGGTCAGTGTAGAGACGGTGCGTTTAGTGTGGCGACAGTGCGGTCAGTGTAGTGACGGTACGGACAGTGTAGTGACGGTACTGTCAGAGTGGCGACGGTACTGTTAGTTTAGTGACGGTAGGTCAGTGTGGCGACGGTGCTGTTAGTTGGCGACGGTGCGGTTAGTTGGCGACGGTGCGGTAAGTGTGGTGACGGTACAGTCAGTGTGGTGACGGTACAGTCAGTGTGGTGACGATGCGGTTAGTGTAGTGACGGTACCGTCAGTGTGACAACGGTGCGGTCGGTGTCGCGATGGTACGGTCAGTGTGGCGACGGTGCGGTCAGTGTAGTGACGGTGCGGTTACTGTGGCGACGATGCGGTTAGTGTGGCGACGGTGCGGTCAGTGTACTGACGTTACGGTCAGTGTGGCGATCGTGCGGTAAGTGTGACGCCGGTACGGTCGGTGTAGAGACGGTGTGGTCAGTCTCGCGACGTTACGGTCAGTGTGGCGACGGTGCGGTCAGTGTGGTGACGGTGCGGTCAGTGTGGCGACTGTGCGGTCAGTGTGACGACGGTTCGGCCAGTTTAGTGTTGTGCGTTCAGTATGGCGACGGTGCGGTCAGTGTGGCGACGATGCGGTCAGTGTAGCGACAGTGCGGTCAGTGTAGTGACGGTGCGGTCAGTGTGGCGACAGTGCGGTCGGTATAGTGAGTGTACGGTCAGTGTAATGACAGTGCGGTCAGTGTGGCGACGGTGCGATCAGTGTATTGAGAGTTCCGTCAATGTGGCGACGGTACGGTCAGTGCGGCCACGGTACGGTCGGTGTAGTGACGGTGCGGTCAGTATGGTGACGGTGCTGTCAGTGTAGCAACGGTGCGGTCAGTGTGGCGACGGGACGGTCAGTGTGGCGACGGTGCGGTCATTGTAGTGACGCTACGCCAGTGTAATGACGGTACGGTCAGTGTAGTGACGGTGCGGTCACTGGAGTGACGATGCGGTCAGTGTAGCGACGGTGCGGCCAGTGAATTGACGGTACCGTGAGTGTAGTGACGGTGCGGTTAGTGTAGTGACGATGCGGTCAGTGTGGTGACGGTACGTTCAATGTGGCGACGGTGCGGTTTGTGTGGCCTCAGTGCTGTCAGTGTAATGACGGTACGCGGTAAGTGTAATGAAGTTACGGTTGGTTTAGTTACGGTACGGTCAGCGTGGCGACGGTGCGGTCAGTGTGGTGACGGTTCAGTCGGTTTAGTGACGGCACGGTCTGTGTTGCGACGGTACGGTCTGTGTGGCGACGGTACGTTCAGTGTAGTGACGGTAAACTCAGTGCAGCGACGTTACGGTCAGTGTGGCGACGGTGCGGTTAGAGTGGCGACGGTGTGGTCAGTGTAGCTACGGTGCGGTCGGTGTGGCGACGGTGTTGTTAATTTGGTGATTGTGCGGTCAGTGTGATGACGGTACGGTCAATGTGGCGACGTCGCAGATAGTGTGGCGACGGTGCGTTTTGTGTGGCGACGGTGCGGTGTGTGTGCCGACGGTGCGTTTCGAGTGTCGACGGTGCTTTAAGTGTGACGACGGTGCGCTCAGTGTAGCGACCGTACAGTGTGACGGTACGGTCAGTGTGGCGATGGGACGGTCAGTTTGCTGACGGCACGGTCAGTGTGGCGAAAGTGCGGTCAGTGTGGTGACTGTGCAGTCAGTGTATTGGCGCTACGGTCAATGTGGCGAATGTACGGTCAGTGTGGCGACGGTGCGTTCAGTGTGGCGACGGTGAGGTCAGTGTAGTGACGGTACGGTCAGTGTAGCGACGGTGCGGTTAGTGTGGCGAGGGTGCTTTCAGTGTGGCGACGGTGCTGTCAGTGTAGCGACGGTGCGGTCAGTGTAGTTACACTAAGTCAATGTAGTGATGGTGCGGTTAGTGTGGCGACGGTGCGGTCAGTGTAGTGACGGTGCGGTCAATGTAGTAACGGTGCCGTCAGTATAGTGACGGTACAGTCAGTGTGGCGACGGTGCGGTCAGTGTAGATTACGTGCGGTTAGTTTGGTGACGGTGCGGAAAGTATAGTGACGGTGCGGACAGTGTGGCGACGGTGCGGTTAATATGGCGACGTTGCGGTCATGGTAGTGAGGGTATGGTCAGTATAGTGACGGTACGATCATGGTACTGACAATGCGGTCAGTGTAGTGACGGTGCGTTCAGTGGGGTGTCGCTGCGGCCAGTGTCGCGACGGTGCCGTTAGAATAGTGACGATATCATTACTGTAGTGACGGTGCGGTTAGTGTAGTGTCGGTGCGGTTAGTGTAGTGCGGGTGCGGTTAATGTAGTGCCGATACTGTCAGTGTAGTGACGGTACGGTCAGCGTGGCGACCGTGTGACTAGTGTAGGGACCATGCGGTGAGTTTAGTGACGGTACGGTCAGTGTTGTGTCGGTACGGTCAGTGTAGTGACGTTACGGTCAGTATGGCGACGTTGCGGTTAGTGTGGCGAAGATTCGGTTCGTGTAGTGACGGTACAGTCTGTGTGGTGACGGTACGGTCAGTGTGGCGACCATAGGGTCAGTGTAGTAACGGTAAGGTCAGTGTAGCGACGGTATGGTCGGTGTAGTGACTTTTTGGTCAGTGTAGTAACGTTCGGTCAGTGTAGTAACGTTCGGTCAGAGTGGCAACGGTGCGGTTAGTGTGGCGAGGATGCGGTCGGTTTATTGACGGTGCGGTCGGTGTTGCGACGTTCCGGTTAATTTGGCGACGGTGCGATCAGTGTGATGACGGTACGGTTAGTCTGGTGAGGGTGCGATGAGTGTGGTGACGGTGCGGTCAGTGTAGTAAAGGTGCGATCAGAGTGGCGACGGTTCTGTCAGTGTTGTGACGGTAAGGTGAGTGTTGCGACGGAGCGGTTTCTGTGGCGACGGTGCGGTCAGTGTAGTAACGGTGCGGTGAATGTGGCGACCGTGCCGTCAGTGTAGCGACCGTGCGGTCAGTGTGGCGAAATTTAGGTCAGTTTGGCGACGGTACGGTCAGTGTGGCGATGGTGCGCTCAGTGTAGAGGCGGTGCGGTCAGTGTGGCGACGGTACGGCCAGTATAGTGACGTTGCGGTCAGTGTGGCGACCGTGCGTTTAATGTGGCAACGGTGCGTTCATCGTAGTGACGGTACGGTCAGTCTAGTGACGGTACGGTCAGTGTAGTGACAGTACTATCACTGTAGTGACGGTGTGGTCAGAGTAGTGACGGTTCGGTCAGTGGGGTTACGTTGCTGTCAGTGTGGCGACGGTGCGGTTAGTGTAGTGACGGTACCGTCAGTGTAGTGACGCTACCGTTAGTTTAGTGACGGTACCGTCAGTGTAGTGACGGTGCGGTTAGTGTAGTGACGGTGCGGTTAATGTAATGACGAAACGGTCAGTATATTGACGGTACGATGAATGTAGTGACGGTACCGTCAGTGTGGCGACGGTGCGGTCAGTGTAGTAACGGTGCTGTCAGTGTTTTGACGGTACGATCAGTGTAGTGTCGGTACGGTCAGTGTAGTGACGGTACGGTAAGTGTAGGGGCGGTACGGTCATTGTGGCGACAGGTCAGTTTGGCGACGATACGATCAGTTTAGTGACGGTTCGGTCAGTGTAGTGACATGGTGGTCAGTGTGGCGACTGTGCGGTCAGTGTGATGGCGGTACGGTCAGTTTGGAGTCTGTGCGGTTAGTGTGGCGTTGGTGCGTTCCGTGTTGCGACGGTGCGGTCAGTGTGTTCACGGTGCGGTCAGCGTAATGTCGGTACGGTCAGTGTGGAGACGGTGCGGTTAGTGTGGCGACTGTGCGTTCAATGTAGTGACGCTACGGTCAGTGTAGCGACGGTGATGTTTGTGCGGCGACGGTGCGATTAGTGTGGCGTTGGTTCGTTCCGTGTGGCGACGGTGCGGTCAGTGTAGTTACGGTACGGTCAGTGTGGCTACGGTGCGGATAGTGTTGCGACGGTGCGGTCAGTGTACTGACAGTGCGGTCAGTTTAGTGATAGTACGGTCAGGGTGGCGACTTTGCGTTTAGTGTGGCGACGGTGTTTTCAATGTATTGACAGTACGGTCAGTGTAGCGACGGTGATGTTTGTGTGGCTACGGTGCTGATAGTGTTGCGACGGTGCGGTCTGTTTTGTGATGGTGCGGTCAATGTGGTGTCTGGACTATTGGCTGGCCGTACGGGGTTTGCATTGCCTGCAGGGGCCAACGATTTTTGTATTCTCCAAAATGTCCCGTCACCTTTTAATTGGATTTCACGGGTTTTTATTTCGGGTTTCGCGGTCGGGACATGAGGCCGTCCTTCCACTTCCGTCTAGTGCCAAGGTTACGAATGAGTGGATGAACACCTCCACTCTTCATGTGTGCCTTCACGGCTTGTACAGGGACAACCTTACTTTGTACAGGTTGATATTTGTAATTGATATTCAGCACGTTTTCAGTGAGGAGTGAATCGAATTTGTAAATATTGGAAGAATTTCCAGCTTCAGTTTGCCACCCTTCCTGGCTCCTGTATTTTACTATAACAATAAGTACAGTATTACAAAACAGACGCTTCAGAGCCACCGGTGTGATGCATTGTGACGTCACGCCCGGCGTTCCACAGAGCAGCGGGTACTCACCCTGAGTGCCGTGGGGCTGTGCGAGTAGTCCACCGGCTGGCACTTGTAGCTGTATTCCTGCAACCAACCACTCATGAGGTGCTGTTTAAACAAACAGAACACTGTGTTAGGCGCATTTATCACGAAGGTGTCTTGCTGGGAAGTGGGGAGTTAGAGTGGGCAGCAACGTACTGTCAGGTCCACGTACGTAGGCGAACGTGGAACTGAACTTGGCACATGGCAGGATCACAGGTGAGAGCGACTGACCGGAGTAGCTGAAGTTCAAAGACGTTTTGACATTAACCCTTTGACGCCTAACGACCCCTATAGGGGTCGTTAGGCGTCAAAGGGTTAATGTCAAAACGTCTTTGAACTTCAGCTACTCCGGTCAGTCGCTCTCACCTGTGATCCTGCCATGTGCCAAGTTCAGTTCCACGTTCGCCTACGTACGTGGACCTGACAGTACGTTGCTGCCCACTCTAACTCCCCACTTCCCAGCAAGACACCTTCGTGATAAATGCGCCTAACACAGTGTTCTGTTTGTTTAAACAGCACCTCATGAGTGGTTGGTTGCAGGAATACAGCTACAAGTGCCAGCCGGTGGACTACTCGCACAGCCCCACGGCACTCAGGGTGAGTACCCGCTGCTCTGTGGAACGCCGGGCGTGACGTCACAATGCATCACACCGGTGGCTCTGAAGCGTCTGTTTTGTAATACTGTACTTATTGTTATAGTAAAATACAGGAGCCAGGAAGGGTGGCAAACTGAAGCTGGAAATTCTTCCAATATTTACAAATTCGATTCACTCCTCACTGAAAACGTGCTGAATATCAATTACAAATATCAACCTGTACAAAGTAAGGTTGTCCCTGTACAAGCCGTGAAGGCACACATGAAGAGTGGAGGTGTTCATCCACTCATTCGTAACCTTGGCACTAGACGGAAGTGGAAGGACGGCCTCATGTCCCGACCGCGAAACCCGAAATAAAAACCCGTGAAATCCAATTAAAAGGTGACGGGACATTTTGGAGAATACAAAAATCGTTGGCCCCTGCAGGCAATGCAAACCCCGTACGGCCAGCCAATAGTCCAGACACCACATTGACCGCACCATCACAAAACAGACCGCACCGTCGCAACACTATCAGCACCGTAGCCACACAAACATCACCGTCGCTACACTGACCGTACTGTCAATACATTGAAAACACCGTCGCCACACTAAACGCAAAGTCGCCACCCTGACCGTACTATCACTAAACTGACCGCACTGTCAGTACACTGACCGCACCGTCGCAACACTATCCGCACCGTAGCCACACTGACCGTACCGTAACTACACTGACCGCACCGTCGCCACACGGAACGAACCAACGCCACACTAATCGCACCGTCGCCGCACAAACATCACCGTCGCTACACTGACCGTAGCGTCACTACATTGAACGCACAGTCGCCACACTAACCGCACCGTCTCCACACTGACCGTACCGACATTACGCTGACCGCACCGTGAACACACTGACCGCACCGTCGCAACACGGAACGCACCAACGCCACACTAACCGCACAGACTCCAAACTGACCGTACCGCCATCACACTGACCGCACAGTCGCCACACTGACCACCATGTCACTACACTGACCGAACCGTCACTAAACTGATCGTATCGTCGCCAAACTGACCTGTCGCCACAATGACCGTACCGCCCCTACACTTACCGTACCGTCACTACACTGACCGTACCGACACTACACTGATCGTACCGTCAAAACACTGACAGCACCGTTACTACACTGACCGCACCGTCGCCACACTGACGGTACCGTCACTACATTCATCGTACCGTCAATATACTGACCGTTTCGTCATTACATTAACCGCACCGTCACTACACTAACCGCACCGTCACTACACTGACGGTACCGTCACTAAACTAACGGTAGCGTCACTACACTGACGGTACCGTCACTACACTAACCGCACCGTCGCCACACTGACAGCAACGTAACCCCACTGACCGAACCGTCACTACTCTGACCACACCGTCACTACAGTGATAGTACTGTCACTACACTGACCGTACCGTCACTAGACTGACCGTACCGTCACTACGATGAACGCACCGTTGCCACATTAAACGCACGGTCGCCACACTGACCGCAACGTCACTATACTGGCCGTACCGTCGCCACACTGACCGCACCGCCTCTACACTGAGCGCACCATCGCCACACTGACCGTACCGTCGCCAAACTGACCTAAATTTCGCCACACTGACCGCACGGTCGCTACACTGACGGCACGGTCGCCACATTCACCGCACCGTTACTACACTGACCGCACCGTCGCCACAGAAACCGCTCCGTCGCAACACTCACCTTACCGTCACAACACTGACAGAACCGTCGCCACTCTGATCGCACCTTTACTACACTGACCGCACCGTCACCACACTCATCGCACCCTCACCAGACTAACCGTACCGTCATCACACTGATCGCACCGTCGCCAAATTAACCGGAACGTCGCAACACCGACCGCACCGTCAATAAACCGACCGCATCCTCGCCACACTAACCGCACCGTTGCCACTCTGACCGAACGTTACTACACTGACCGAACGTTACTACACTGACCAAAAAGTCACTACACCGACCATACCGTCGCTACACTGACCTTACCGTTACTACACTGACCCTATGGTCGCCACACTGACCGTACCGTCACCACACAGACTGTACCGTCACTACACGAACCGAATCTTCGCCACACTAACCGCAACGTCGCCATACTGACCGTAACGTCACTACACTGACCGTACCGACACAACACTGACCGTACCGTCACTAAACTCACCGCATGGTCCCTACACTAGTCACACGGTCGCCACGCTGACCGTACCGTCACTACACTGACAGTATCGGCACTACATTAACCGCACCCGCACTACACTAACCGCACCGACACTACACTAACCGCACCGTCACTACAGTAATGATATCGTCACTATTCTAACGGCACCGTCGCGACACTGGCCGCAGCGACACCCCACTGAACGCACCGTCACTACACTGACCGCATTGTCAGTACCATGATCGTACCGTCACTATACTGACCATACCCTCACTACCATGACCGCAACGTCGCCATATTAACCGCACCGTCGCCACACTGTCCGCACCGTCACTATACTTTCCGCACCGTCACCAAACTAACCGCACGTAATCTACACTGACCGCACCGTCGCCACACTGACTGTACCGTCACTATACTGACGGCACCGTTACTACATTGACCGCACCGTCACTACACTGACCGCACCGTCGCCACACTAACCGCACCATCACTACATTGACTTAGTGTAACTACACTGACCGCACCGTCGCTACACTGACAGCACCGTCGCCACACTGAAAGCACCCTCGCCACACTAACCGCACCGTCGCTACACTGACCGTACCGTCACTACACTGACCTCACCGTCGCCACACTGAACGCACCGTCGCCACACTGACCGTACATTCGCCACATTGACCGTAGCGCCAATACACTGACTGCACAGTCACCACACTGACCGCACTTTCGCCACACTGACCGTGCCGTCAGCAAACTGACCGTCCCATCGCCACACTGACCGTACCGTCACACTGTACGGTCGCTACACTGAGCGCACCGTCGTCACACTTAAAGCACCGTCGACACTCGAAACGCACCGTCGGCACACACACCGCACCGTCGCCACACAAAACGCACCGTCGCCACACTATCTGCGACGTCGCCACATTGACCGTACCGTCATCACACTGACCGCACAATCACCAAATTAACAACACCGTCGCCACACCGACCGCACCGTAGCTACACTGACCACACCGTCGCCACTCTAACCGCACCGTCGCCACACTGACCGTAACGTCGCTGCACTGAGTTTACCGTCACTACACTGAACGTACCGTCGCCACACAGACCGTACCGTCGCAACACAGACCGTGCCGTCACTAAACCGACTGAACCGTCACCACACTGACCGCACCGTCGCCACGCTGACCGTACCGTAACTAAACCAACCGTAACTTCATTACACTTACCGCGTACCGTCATTACACTGACAGCACTGAGGCCACACAAACCGCACCGTCGCCACATTGAACGTACCGTCACCACACTGACCGCATCGTCACTACACTAACCGCACCGTCACTACACTCACGGTACCGTCAATTCACTGGCCGCACCGTCGCTACACTGACCGCATCGTCACTCCAGTGACCGCACCGTCACTACACTGACCGTACCGTCATTACACTGGCGTAGCGTCACTACAATGACCGCACCGTCGCCACACTGACCGTCCCGTCGCCACACTGACCGCACCGTTGCTACACTGACAGCACCGTCACCATACTGACCGCACCGTCACTACACCGACCGTACCGTGGCCGCACTGACCGTACCGTCGCCACATTGACGGAACTCTCAATACACTGATCGCACCGTCGCCACACTGACCGCACTGTCATTACACTGACCGTACACTCACTATACCGACCGCACTGTCGCCACACTGACCGCACCGTCACTACACTGACCGCACTGTCGCTACACTGACCGCATCGTCGCCACACTGACCGCACCGTCGCCATACTGAACGCACAACACTAAACTGGCCGAACCGTCGTCACACTGACCGCACAGTCGCCACACTGACCGCACCGTCACCACACTGACCGCACCGTCGCCACACTGACCGTAACGTCGCGAGACTGACCACACCGTCTCTACACCGACCGTACCGGCGTCACACTTACCGCACGATCGCCACACTGACCGTAACGTCAGTACACTGACCGCACCGTCGCCACACTAACCGCATCGTCGCCACAGTAACCGCACCGTCACTACACTGACCGCACCGTCGCCACACTGACCGTACCATCGCGACACCGACCGCACCGTTGTCACACTGACGGTACCGTCACTACACTAACCGCATCGTCACCACACTGACTGTACCGTCACCACACTGACTGTACCGTCACCACACTTACCGCACCGTCGCCAACTAACCGCACCGTCGCCAACTAACAGCACCGTCGCCACACTGACCTACCGTCACTAAACTAACAGTACCGTCGCCACTCTGACAGTACCGTCACTACACTGTCCGTACCGTCACTACACTGACCGCACTGTCGCCACACTAAACGCACCGTCTCTACACTGACCGTACCCTCGCCACACTGACCGCACCGTCTCTACACTGGCCGTACCGTCTCCACACTGATCCCACCGTCTCTACACTGACCTTACCTTCACTACACTGACCGCACGATCCCGCCTCCAGATGAACCACCTACTGCTTCAAGAAACAGCTGCTTTCACACCAACAGCCATACAACACATCAATACACGTGGTGGGTAAAAATAGTTTTGGGACAATGAAGCAGGTGGGACATACAGGGCAGTGACCGCGGGCGTCAGTGGATTGAAGAAGTGCAGACATGACAGAGCACGAGTGTGACTACACACTACACAACATAGCTACATAGTGACTAAACAACACACGACATAGCTACACAATGACTACACACTACATGACATAGCTACACAGTGACTACACACCACACGACATACCTACAGAGTAACTACACACCACACGACGTAGATACACAGTGACTACACACCACAGGACATAGCTACAGTACTACACACCACACAACATAGCTACAGTGACTACACACCACACGACATAGCTACACAGTGACTACACACCACACGACATAGCTACACAGTAACTACATACCACACGACATAGCTACAGTGACTACACACAACACGACATAGCTACACAGTAACTACACACCACACGACATAGTTACACAGTGACTACACACCACACGACATAGCTACACAGTGACTACACACCACACGAGATAGCTACACAGTGACTACACACCACACGACATAGCTACACAGCAACTACACACCACACGACATAGCTACACAGTGACTACACACCACACGACATAGCTACACAGTGACTACACACCACACGAGATAGCTACCCAGTGACTACACACCACACGACATAGCTACACAGTACCTACACATCACACGACATAGCTACAGTGACTACACACCACACGACATAACTACACAGTAACTACACACCACACGACATAGCCAAAATGTCACTACACAGGACACGATGTAATTCCTGCTGCTAGAGATGTGACACTCTACGTTCCCACAATATCTCCCTTATAATAGCCACCCCACAATAGACAGTTGACACAACACATAAATCCTCCCACACAGCCACCATGCAGTAAATGCATATCAGTTACAAGAGTCTAAACTGAAATGCAAACATACAGCCACTGCCTACATTTGCTCTGTAACACATTTACGTATCTCATTCACACTCCACTCACCACTCACAACACACACTCCAGCACTGCTACACACTCACACTCCACTCACAATACACACTCCAGCACTGCTACACACTCACACTCCACTCACAATACACACTCCAGCACTGCTACACACTCACACCCCACTCACAATACACACTCCAGCACTGCTACACACTCACACTCCACTCACCACTCACAATACACACTCCAGCACTGCTACACACTCACACTCCACTCGCCACTCACAATACACACTCCAGCACTGGTACACTCACACTCCACTCACCACTCACAATACACACTCCAGCACTGCTACACACACTCCACTCACCACTCACAATACACACTCCAGCACTGGTAC
>Ga0131853_10017867_pt1 | contig 12915 bp, 6 predicted proteins | sample TergutLab28metaG_FD_92764 | JGI IMG/M metagenome (GOLD analysis project Ga0131853, IMG submission 92764) | Labiotermes labralis P1 segment gut microbial communities from Petit-Saut dam, French Guiana - Lab288 P1 (version 2) (version 2) | ecosystem: Host-associated > Arthropoda: Insects >...
ACAGATATTAACATTACAGAAACCACATATTCCTGCCAGTTTTAATATGTATTTGGTAATCAATAAGCGTGTAACAGCTGTCAAAGTTTCAAACTTCTCTGGCCATTATCTCCGTAACCGTTCCACTTTGGATATAGGTGTTTTGGGTTATATCGGTATACTTTAACATAAGGAACACTCTCCCGAAGTCTTGCCCATTCCTCCTGGGACACCCTGTGTGTGTGTGTGTGTGTGTGTGTGTGTGTGTGTATGTATATATATATATATATATATATGAAATTTATTTTCCCTTGCACCTTTCTGTAAAGACAAGAAATTTCCTTCTTGAACCGTCCAGTGCAACTTTGTCAGTCACTTCTTCAATACTCACACGTTGACCGAACATTTCTGTTCTTTTCGGAGCATCCTTTAGGTGGTTACATAAAATAAACCAAGGCCAATGATTTAGGGTCCCCCCCCCCGTTTTTTGCCAGTACAGTACCTTTTTTTTTTAAAAAGTCCCAGTGTCCCGAGAACTTTTTTTCGGGACGCCCACATGTCGTGATTTTTTATTTGGCAGATTTTTGAAGTGATGATGAAATTTGTCCGTACCCTACACAGTTGGTTAGCGATTTCAATGTTTGTTATCTTTAGTTTCTTGAGTATTTTGTTGCAAATCGATAAGGCATTTGCTTGCGTTTGCTTGGCAATATTGGCAGTGTTGTGAAATTGTAACACGTGAGTGTCGATACGCAGCAAATTTTGTAAATCTTCCACAGACAACGTGCAACTTTTCGATGTGTAACACGGCCTGCATTCCTAATGCCATTTAATATCGCTCTGTAAATGCACAACTTCATTTTCGGTTCCGTTTAGTGTTGATCAGAATACATGTCATGAATACACATTTGCAAAAGGATTTTATGTAGTTGTCTTAAAGCAGGTTCGTATGTGTGAGTGGCAGCTCGTCTGTGGGAAATCTGATTTTTAAAACGTGTCTCCTTTTTACTTTCTTCATATGTACCAGATTTTGAAAAGTGATTCTTAAAATGTCCCGGTTTTCATTAAAAGTGCTATGGGTATGCTATATACTGATTACACTGTTATACATACTTTTGTGCATTTCCGGGATGGAAACGCGAACGCAATGTGGGGCAGCTTTACCTGAGAGGGGTAGCTCGGTCATAATACAGAAAACAATAAACACACAGTCAAGATTATCGGAAGATTTCTGCTTTACGTGAATCTTGTGCTTTATTTTTCTCCACAGTTTTCGCTAAAAAAAAAAAAGGCGAATAGTTGCTTGCCATAAATACATAGCGAATTTCGCTAGAGATGAGAACAGGTCTTTATGTAAAATTTTTGATACTTTTATACAAATGTAAAAGCAACTGGAATGTATCAAAACTTTTTGGTAAGATTCCATAAACAGCACAGCGACTAGGCCACAAGCTGATCATCTGTGTTCCGAATCCCAGCAGGAACAAGAAATTTGTCAGTTCTCCGAAACGTCCAGACTGGCTCTGGAGCTCTCCCAGCTTCCTACTCAATGGGTAAAAAGGCTGCAGCGCAAGGCTGACCACTCGTCTCCTTCTAGTACCAAGGTTAAGAATTAGTGGAGGTACGCCTCCACCCCCTGCATGCCTTCAAGGCGTGTGTAGGGACAACTTTAATGTTGTGCCCTTACCAAAGCATAACATTTCATGCAAATTCATTTGGCAGACCTCGAACTGTCTTCTGGGTAGACCTAAGGGGATGAGTGGTACTGAGTTAGACTGCAGATGATGCTTAGACGTGCGGTCCTGAGTGCCATCCTTGTGTTGTGCTTAATTGTTGGATCATCACGGAGCGGTGCGTAATTAAGCAGAAGGCTAATTTTTAACAGAGTAAGGTATGACGTTTATATAAATAGTACAAGAAAATTCAGTACTTCTTCTCAGAAAACACACAGCGTTTTAATGCGGTTGTTAATGCTACATGCTGTTTAGGGACGTAAACCATGTTTAGTCCGAGAACCATAGGTAACCCATAAATAAATTCTGCAAGCAGAATTCAGAGTGTCAAATTGTTAGAGCACAATGACTTGGGGGTTTGATTGACTGCCTAATATTGTGGATAAGCTAGTATTTACATTATAAGACCGTCGACTGTTAAGAGTGAGATAGAAAATTGCCGATCCCAGTGGCCGTGCGATCTAGGGCGTACGTATGAAGCCGTTTGATGCCTGAGATCGCGGGTTCGAATTCCACTGATGGAATGGATTTTCTTCTGTTGTGTTTGTTGTGTGTGTTTGTGTAGGTAGCGGCCTCTGCGACGAGCTGATAACTCGTTCGGAGGAGTCCTACCGAGTGTGGTGTGTCTGAGGATGATTGTGAAGCCTCGAAAATTAGGATGTCCTGGCCCACTAGGGTCTGTCGAGCCATAAAAGCAATGAAGGAATGTAAAACGATTTCCGTAATTATGGGGTGAATTGCATCATGGACAGGAATTTCTTGGACTCGGCTACTTAACTTATTTCCGACTCCCAAGATCATAAATGGGCCTTCCAATATTTTGTCTTCCTTTGAATTTGTAGTGTAGGAGTGTATAAAGTTGGAAGATCCAAGTCTATTCTTGGTATATGTTCATACCAGTTTGTTCTATATACGATCTACAATGGTGTTGATGATGCATTTACCAAATAACGAGCTATCCCCTAACGTCACTTGCAATAAATGATTTATATGTTAACAATGGAAGACAGAAGGCGCAGGAAGACACAGGCTATGTCTAAATAAGATAAAAATAAGTGTATGAAGGTGGTGTTGGTGCATTGCACAGATCTGTTACAAAGAGATGCTGAGACTTTTAAAACACGTTATCTGGATCGACCCTTGACACAAATGCATAAATTCTATGCCGAGATGCCCGTGTGACAATTCAGCTCAACATTTCGCCTGTAGAAGTAGCGATAGAACATTGAGGAAATGGTGCGGGATGCGTGAAACTTGTCCTGACGCAGTTGAACATTGCTTCAGTAATTTCATCATTATTTAAGAATACAAGTGCGTAGTTACAATAATGGATATGTCATATATTCATCCGTTGTAACCAGATGAGTGCTTACAGTGAAAAGAAACATTTGTCTCTTCTTTGTACTTCTCATCAATACTGACCTTGGTGTTAAATGCGGTAGAAGAAGCAGTACGGGCAGAAGGCGACCAAAGACAGGTACGTACTTCCTGAAGTTGTTCTCGGTGAATCGAATCACAGCACAGAAATCACAAATTTTGAGTAAGTAATTAGGCAGGTCACCAAATTTATACATTTTTATTTTATTTAAACAACACTCTTGCATGTGCATAAAATCGAAAGTAGCTGTCGAGTCAGTATTGATTTTGCTTCCTATTCGATAGGTCGCGAGTTCGAATCTAGGCCGCTTCCTAGCATTGAATGATAGACACTCAAATTAGGCCGTGAACTATCATGTCTGCGGCCTTTGCCAATCATTGTTAACCAGTTATCTTATCATTATACGCTGTAGCACAACCAGAACTGTTGAAAGGTTTTTTTAGTAAACCAAGAATAAAGTCTCAGTGCTTGCACACTATGAAAGCATATGGTGGAGTGGAGGTTTAAATCCACTTATTCTTAACGTCTGCACTGGATGGAGACCAGTAACTAAACGAAGAGTAAATTAACCATTTGAAAATAAAAGTATTTTATATCGGGCAATCAACGATTTCCGAAAAAGTGTTGCTTTTTTTAGGGTTCCTAGCCTCGGCCCTTTTGTCTGTCTGGGAAAAGCAGCAAAATACTGTTGGTGTGATACTGACAGGAGAAAACTTAAGTGCTCGGATGAAGTCTTCTCCCAATGTTAAATTTGTCTAGCATAAAAACCCACATGGAATGATCAGGGATCGAACACTGTCGTCCGCGGTGAAAGACCGGCGATTAAGCACCTGAGCCATGGTACAGCCTTTTAAAAACAAGAATGTTTAAACAATTTTCTATCCAGCGCTCCCCGCTTTTCGATAGAGCATTGCTCTATGGAAGGTTCCCAGTTTTCTACCCTCCTCAGAGCAACATGTAGATTAAAATTTCAGATGTTGGTGCTGAGAGGGGATGAGTGGTTGGGCACATCCTCGGACCCTTCACATTCTCGATATCTGTCAAATAAAAGACTGTAGGTATGTGAGCTGCCAGGACATTTTTAAGGCTAGGCAGCTAGAAAATTTACTTACATTCCACGCTGAAGCCATGTTTAAGAATATTTCTAAGAGCTCTGTTGAAGAAGTCGTTACAAGTTTATGTACTGAGGGTAGACGGACATATTAAGCCGTTTTAATTTTTGGTGTTCACATTGCGTACTATTTTAAAACTTGGATTATTTCCAAAATCCTGAGTGGAAGACTTTCTCCGCCAATTCGCATATCTTTTAACCGTGCACGAAAAACAGATACACAATTAGGAACTTTCCTGTTTACGTTTAGTCCATCCGCACACGCAGGAGCCACACGTTGTAACGAAGCTAGCTAAAAACAGAATTTACATTACCATTAGAATGCCAAGGAATTATCAATTGTCACGTAACTGTTCTATTACAATCAGTTTCTTATTATATTTTATTGCACTGCTGTTTCGGCTGTGTGTTTGCAAGGTGATCTACATTCCAGAGCTTCGACTCGTTGCACTGTTGACGTTTACGTCAAAATTGACCTATGATTAAATGCTGTCAGCGAAATTCTGTATTTACAGTTAGTTGAGTTCTTAAAGGGAACAAGTACTTCTCTTAGCAAATCAATCCAGAAGATAAACGACAACTCCTCAGCCAAACACAACTCACATTTCTTCCATGCCTACATTTTTCAGATTGATTTAATGTGTTCGACTGAGAATCTCTCTTTTACCTTACATTGAATTTATAACACAACGGGATTATGTTCTATAAAGTATTAAATTAAAACCAAAAGATTCTGACGCTGTTTGTTCCGTGTATTTTGATTAAATTTTTCATTAATGACACCGACGAAAGTAAAATTGACACAAGAAATTACAGGGTGCATATAAATTATGGAAGGATTTTGCAAAACTGGTTAATGCCACAACTCACGGACGAGGAGGTATAGGTGTACATTTACCAACAAGACGAGGCCCCACCACATTGGCATAAGGAGGTCGGGGAATACCTAAACGAACACCTGTCAGTTCGATGGGTTGGTCGTGCAGCGGACACATACAATACCTTCTGCACCTGACCACCGCGGTCACCAGACCTGACAGTGTGTTATTTCTTCTTGTGTGGTTTCGTCAAGGTCAATGTTTACGTCCCAACACTTCCAAAGACACAACCAGAATTGCGAGAGCGCATCAACACCGCAATCGGGAACGTCACACAAGACATGCTTGAGAGGGTTTGGCGGGAATGGGAGTATCGCCTGGACATCTGCCGTGTCACACGAGGGGCGCACATCGAATGTATGTAAGGTCACTCTGAAACTGCAAACATTCCTCTTTCAAATGGTAGTAACATCATGTATTTCTGTTCAGTATTTGTGAAAATACGGTTTTGCAAAATCTTCCGATAATTTATACGCACCCTGTATAGTCTTATATGGCTCTCACGTCTTTCGGTTTCACTGACGCCATCTTCAGGGAGCTTTGCACCAAAATTTAAAATATACCAAAAATGTAATAGATTACAAAAGTAATTCGTATTATAGGCCTATTACAGCATTCATGCAGCTAGTGTCAACACATAGGTTTCTTAATTTGTGATTAAGATGTATAGATATTTTTAAAAAAAACATAATACTCTAAAACAATAAAACAGTAATATCTATTATGGCATTTTCATTAGTTATGGTCAATGCGGGCATACAGACGGACAGACATGATGATGCTAATAGTCGCTTTTCGCAATTCTGCTAACGCGCCTAACAAGAGACGAACAACCAAGGTTTCAGCGAGATGCGAACACGCGAACCCATCAATTAAGCGGCTATGAACTTACGTCTTAGACCGCACAGCCACTACGATCGGCTGAATGAAAATTAGCTTCTCAAAAACGACCTTACCAATGTCGTTGGATAGATAATGTCCACCTTACAGTGATGGAAATGTCAGCTTCAACCTGTTGGTCAGGTATGGATATATCAACAGTCATGACCGACTTTCGTAAAGGTTTCGCAACCTTCTGGACTGGAGTCCTTGTCCCAGAAGCATAGACTATATATGTAGTAGGAATGAGTAAAACGCTTTGAAAACTTTCATGTGGGTGTAAAACAAAAAACACCCAGCAGTAAAATAGTCTGCCAGACCATACGTACTGGAATCGCCAGTATCATTGACTTGCCTAACTTGGGCACACCGACTGCACCTCCTGCAATCGCGTCATTGATCATGGATCGAGCCCACAGCGTATAAATTACGCAAACTCGGCATGTAATAACTTTTTCTCAAAAAGAATAAAGGTACTTGGAAGCTGTAGCCATGTAGAATTGACATGGTGCCTTTGTGTGCTGTGTAGCTACTACAAAAACTCTTCTGTTGGCCTACGAAGAAGCTAAACGTCTCATTTGTTTGTATGGTATTCTACAAGTGGCACTTCGGCTGCTGGGTGACATGAAGCAAGCCCACTACTTACAACGAAGAGTGAAGGTGGCAAAAACCAGTCCACCATCATTTACCTAATACTTGCACGTTTGAAGACTCAGATAAGTTATAACATTTGTCCTCATTTTCCACGGTAAGTAGTTATGTGAAATCAATTTGTCTGAGGCATGCGTGTTGTGTCTTGGGTGACTTCAGGCTTCCGCTGTAGTGTAAATGAAATCTGCGTGTTACGCATCGTAGATTGGTTACCAGCGAGACTGCTTGACCCCTGAAGATGTAACCTATAGGTTCTACCGAAATGTTGGTAACAAGCGACCGATCTACGCTACGTAACATCCTAGAAGAGCGAAGATCTCGTGTTGCAGTTTGTTAATAACGCGTAAGAATGCTGATTTAAACTGAATTTGTGACGTGCAGGTAACACGCATATGAACAGGAATAATTTTTTAACACGACTAAAACGCAAAGCCATTAGGTAAGAATTAATTATAATTGTAAATAATTTTCCGTGTATTTTAAGTGTTTTGAATTAAATTTTATACTATTTTAATACCGTAAGACAGATCACAGGAGAGTAGATATTATTTCGAATTTAGTTTAACCCCATTTGAACTAGAAATTAAAACGTGTAGAACCATGAACGCCGAGCTGAGATTTCGGTAGCTGATTGTGCAGTTCTGCATTCAGTCGACAAAAACACAAGCAGACGTGCGAGGTTGAAATAGAACACAGAATAAAAATAGATAACTATACGTATATAATTGGACTATACTTTGAGATAATTTTAATTGTTTCTGGGAAAATCTAATTTAGGCCTACCGGTAGATGGAGGGTACAAATTTTCACTTATATACCCACTATGGTGTAGATACAAAGTGTCCTGCTCAAAGCAGAACACGCTCATGGGGGTGGGGGGGGTACATTAACAGTCTGTATTACACCAGGTGGGGACCGCGGTAGCACAGTGGTTGAGGTGCTGTACTAAAAATCGGAAGTTCGCTGGTTCGATTCTTGATGATGTCATTGAAATTTTTCATTGACATAATCCTTCCGATCGCTCTATAGCCCTGGGGTCGACTCAGCCTCTAACAGGAATGCGTACCAGGAGTATATCCTGGGGGTAAAGGCGGCCAATGCGTAAGGCTGACAACCTTACCACTTGCCTGTGCCGTTGTCATGAAATCTGGGAACCTTGACTTCTTGGAGCCCTCTGGGCCACGCCGTGGGCCGGGTAGCTCAGTCGGTATAGCGACTGACTACGGGCTGGACGGTCCGGGATCGAATCCCGGTGGGGTCGAGATTTTCTGCTAGTCCAGACCGGCCTGTGGCCCACGCAGCCTCCTGTAAAATGGCTACCGGGTCTTTCCCGGGGGTAAAGTGCGGCCGGGGCGTGCTGCTGACCACTCACGCCCTTCTAGTGCAGCGGTCTTGGAAGAGTAGAGCTACACCTCTACCCACCCTCTGGGCTACATTAAGAAATTCTGTACGAGAAGAATCAGTCAACATTCGGAATTAATTGTCGTTTAAATCATCGCGTAGCGTCAACAATATGTCATATACAGAAGACTTTTGCAGGATGTCTAATAATCTGTTTTACAGGCTTATTTACGATATTTAATGTAACAAAGAATTTCAACAGCCGATCCCGGTGGTCTACGATCGTTCGCGTGCTGAGATTGCAGGTTCGAAACCTGCCGGAGACATCTGTCTCTTGTACATGTTGCGTGTTTTCGGGCAGAAGTCTCTGCCACTGACCGATCACTCGTCCAGAGGAGTCCTACCGAGAGAGAGAGAGAGAGAGAGAGAGAGAGAGTGTGTGTGTTTTTGCGTCTCATTGATTGTGATCAGGCTCAAATATAACCTTCTACACCTACAATGAGTAGGTACAACGGGGTTTGACTAAGAGAGAAAGAAAATAATTTTAACACGGATGTGTTCACGAGTAAACTGTTTCCATTCCGATATTTCCTTGTTCAGAAGAAGGAAATGCTAAAGATAATGTTGTGCATCATTTTCTCTTCCTGACTCTAACTGCAGTCAAACTTGTAGCTAAAGAAGCGCAAGACAGTGGACTCCTGTGTTGGTTATATGGTGATGTCCCTGTAGAATGACAGTGACCGAGTAGCGACATTTGCCTCCTGGGTTAAATTGGCCAGGTGTAATGCTGACCGCTTACTTCCATTTGGTAACTACGTCAAGAATGTGTGAAGCTCTACCCCTGCTCACCCATTCGTCTTCATTATACCTGATGCTTAATTAAACGCTGGGATAATTCTACCTGTGCATTTGTTTGGTCATCATAACATGAGGGTATTGATTTTAAATAATGCATGATCGCGCAATGAACTAATTGGGTATGGTAAAGTAAACAACAAATGCACATTAACGTATAAAAGTGTCTTATATTATAAGCATAGTATGCCTCCTACATGTTTCTGCCACTCTTGTCGCCCTAAACCTTCCGGGATGTGCATTACGAAGGGTGGATATGTCGAGATATTACACAATATTTTGAACCAATGCACAGACGTAAAATGCTGAGTTTTAACAATATATGGCTTTGTTAGATTGTTTAAACGGCACATTTTATTAAACCAGATGGCGGCATCGGTTCTATGCAATTTCCCCTTAGTATTCTTATAGGCATATATAGCTTTGCTTGTTGGGTTTTAATTAGTTTTAAATAATCCATGACCATATATTTTTAAAACTTATTATTTTACATTTCTACATTGGTTTAAAAACTTTTGTACTATCTCAATATATCCACCCTTTGTAATGCACCGCCCTAAGGATGGCCACAAGAGTGGCCGAAACATGTAGAAGGCATACTATTTTCTAATATAAATAATTTTATACAGTTATGTGCATCTGTTGGTTTCGTTATCGTATCTGATGAGTAAATTAATTCACTGCTAATAAACTAAGTCGAGGGAACATCTCCCTTTTCAAAAGTCGAAAGATTGCTCAGCTAGCCAAGAGATTTCGCTCCTCTTTATGGAAACCGACGTGTTTCTACCGTCTTCGAAACAGCCAGTCACTGGTCTATGTCTTTTGCCAGATTAATCCATTATTTTTTTTAACATTATCTTTAATATTACACTCGTCTTCCAAGGCCTCTCTTCATTTCAAGTTTCTCGAATAAAATTTTGTGTATATGTATATATTCTTGCCTTCTTCTAAACGCATGGTACATGTCTCCCATCTCAATGCTGCAGAAAACTGAAGAATCTCCGTCCCTTTTGACAATCCAGTCCTCATTCTTCTGATGCACTTCCCGTAGCCTAGTCACTGTGCTGCATCAGCTACCCCTCCTTCCACGATAAACGACCTAAAATATTGAATTAAACCAGACTCGTCGCAGAACTTAATGCAAATATGTGTCGGGCGTAAAATGTCACATTTCTGTCTACAGCGTTTGTTCGGAGTATTTTTGACTCTGACAAGGAAGTTAGCTACAGACAGTCGCAGAACACGTTACCCGATTTCAGCGAAAATTAGAATATGTCCATGTCTAGTGAAAGTGCTTAACATGAAATGTTCTGAAAATTCCTTCAGCTGTTCCCGAGTTGTTCTGCGAGGGCGGACAGACAGACATAGCAAAGTTAAGGTTTAGTTTTTCTAACATTTTTCTTTTGCGAATGGTCCGAAAAAATATCGAGGAAGAAGAGACTGTACCACATTACGTATAAGCTGTTGCACCACTCGCGTAGAACAGCTGAAAAACTGTAAAATCTTCAATAGTCAGTGCACCGGTGGGGTTTTGAACCGGGCACCTGCCAAATAGCTGTCTCAGCAGTAACTGTTTAAAAACACAATAACCTTAACACTAACTTGCTCCTGGCCGTTATTGTATACGGATAGTTTACAAATGCTTTTCAGGCTGAAGACCACTAAAATCACACACACATTTCCAAGCAATTGGAGTCTTCATCCAGCTTCATTTCACTGAAATATCCTAATGGAAAGGTTGTGGCCGAATGTGTTACTTCCCATTCCTCATCTACAAAACTTCGGTTAAGCGACGCGGCGAACATTGCAGTCAGTGATGACTAACTCAGTGTGATAAACTACAGACGCTGCACACTTCCTTATGTATACACAGTAACTTCTCCTGTAACTTGAACCTGAGGTCGAAGTACACACGACATAAATAAGATAGTGGTACACGCATAGCCCAGCACAAAGGCACTGAACTCTTTTGTTATTTTGTGTTAACTCGGCAGGCTAGTAATACATTCATAAGTTGCGATGACCTGACATATCTTGTATCGATCTTTGGACACCGACGACGATTAAGTGTGCGGTATTTAACGACGCCGTCGGTTGTTGAGCTAAGACCTTCTAGGTCGATGACAGACAGTCTGAGCCATTGCACGTATTTCTTGCTCAGAACATTTGTCAAAAGGAGACCAGTGATGCTGTTTTTCGAGACAAAATTCGATGTCCACGCATTCCTTCTGGAGACACTGAAACTAGAAATATTATTTCTGATGACACTATCATTTGGAAACGAGCGTCCGTGTTTTTTTCTAGGCACTTTCTAAGAGAAATGCCGTATGTAGCACTGTGTAGGTGAAGGACAATATTTTTCTAGAGCAAACCGAAGTGAAATTTTACCATAGCGCCCATATGTTTTTCCTGTGCACATAGGCGTAACTTGGCTAATAACATTGTGGGGTGGGAAGGGGGGGGGGGGAATTGACCATGGATATTATTAGGAACTTAATTTACGATAGAGTGAGGTTAGTAAGATAGGGTAGATTGGTTTGGTTTCAATTTTTGAAACAAATATTGGAGACGCATTTGCCCCCTTGCGCCTCGCAAGTTAGGCTTATGCCTGCGCAAATGCATAAGAAGATTATAGACTTATCTGTCTCTATTATAATGACACTATTAATTGTACTTTGACTATTGTTTGACTTATAGAAAACTTTCGAAGAACAGGACGTTTCGGCGACTGGCTGTCTGTCCGTCCTCAGGTAAGAAAGGGCCAGAAACTTAACGAGTTGGGCCTATTAGGTAAAAGTAGTGTTCTTCAGCACGCATACAAACACCAGATGGATAAACATTATAATAAATTTTCTCCTTTGCTCTGAGAAGAGAGACAGAGCCAGAATCCGAAATGCTGGGTTTTAGACATTGGAGCCTACACTGAATTCAGCCGAAAGTGGAAGCCAGACACGAGTCAGCCTGATGGGCCCATCATGTGTCACAGACCGCCCAGTTTATCGTAGTGTGTACGGTCTGTTGCATAATTGCAATGATGTCATACAGATGTGTTTCATAAGCTATGCGTAACACACGTGACCACACTTTCATGGTTCATGAATACAGGCCTAAGTGAAGTACAACTCAGAGGCCTCTATTGTGACGTTAAAAGTTGTGATCGTAAATATGCTATACAATGTAATGTAAAGGTAAATCAGTCCAGTTACAGGCCCGGAGGCGCCCAGAGGGTTCCAGGCAGTTAAGGTTCCCAGATTTCGTCACGACGGCACAGGATGGTGGTAGCTTGTCAGCCTTACGCACCGGCCGCCTTTACCCCCAGGAAATACTCCTGAGTCGACCCCAGGGCCATAGTGCGATCAGAAGGATTTTATGTCAATGAAAAAATCCAATGACACTAGTTGGGATCGAACCAGCGACCTTTCGATTTGTAGCACAGCACCTTAACCACTGTGCTACCGCGGTCCGCCAAAGTGGAATGTTGAGGCTTTTTACTGTGGAAACCTGTACAAGGTCGAAGTACTAAAAAGCGTCATAGCAAATTTAAAAGACGGTTTCCTGGTGTTTTTGTTCCAACGAAATCGACAATATACTGCCTGGTGAACATATTTACAACAAAGGTTTCTTTTTAATAAATAAACGACATTAAACGAGACTTTTCTTCCTGAAGAAACATAAGATGATATGACAGCGCGATTATTAGCATCGAAACCAAAGTTTTTAAGACGGTTGTCGCAGGAAGCCAGTGTGTGTCGAAGTCAAAGTGCAGGCAGCCGCGAAGTTACTCCATTTGAAACCATACAAGTTTAGAGTTGTGCAAAAACTCTAGGACGTAGGCTGTGTTGCGAGACAACGCTTTCGAAACTTGTTCTCAGAAGAGTGTGTAGGACTGTAGTATATCCTTTGCCGACTTATTTTAAGACGAAGCACGATTTTGCTTAAATGTTCGCAGAACAACATTGAGAATAACACACCAGACTCGTGGTCTAGTGACTACTAATCATGAGGTCCCGGGTTCGATTCCCGGCTCTACCGTGGGAATTTTCCCTGAAGGGGAGGATTCCCGCGGTGACCATGGTCTGGGTAGGTTGGTAGAATTTAGGTTTAAGGGCC
>Ga0131853_10017870_pt1 | contig 12913 bp, 6 predicted proteins | sample TergutLab28metaG_FD_92764 | JGI IMG/M metagenome (GOLD analysis project Ga0131853, IMG submission 92764) | Labiotermes labralis P1 segment gut microbial communities from Petit-Saut dam, French Guiana - Lab288 P1 (version 2) (version 2) | ecosystem: Host-associated > Arthropoda: Insects >...
GCACCGCTAACCTCCAAAGTTGCATTTTATATATTTATTCAACAAATATAGGTACCGAATATTTTAAACATGGTATATACTCTTCGTTTTTTTCTCTTCAAAATGCAGTTTGTTTCATAATTCGAACGTATTTGGTTCTTGTATTATTCACATTTTATATACAGGTGTGCTAAAATTTAAAAAAATAATTCCGGCGCCAAAAGTTTAAACCATGAAAAATAACATTTTCTTTAGCCACCCGTGCCGATGCGGCAACTTCTCTGACTCGTCTGTCGGACTTGCAACCTAAACAGATCCTTGAAAGAAACTCGAAAGTAATGAGCCTTTCAAAGTCCGTGATTTTTTTGCGTCAGATATGTTTGTAATGCCTGCAAGTATTCCTGTTCCTGCACCTGACATTAGCTCCATTAGTCAAATGAATATTGTGAGGGTTGATGAGAAAAGAGTTAACATGGTGTATAATTTCTTAACTAAGAACCTAAACTAACTGTAACAGTACTCGTATAAGGAAAAGTCATCGCCAGGCGATTATAATTTTTCAAGCACTGAAGGAAAATCTTTGTAGCTCCACATATCTAAGACGGTCATAAAGTGGAGAAAGTTGCGACACGATGGCTTCTAACACAGGACACGGACTGGTATCAACAGGGAATTGACGTGATGATCCCCCATAGCGTGATAAATGCTTGGCGACACTAAGATTTAAAGCAGTGGGATGACAATAGATGATGTAAACTGTTCAAGTTAGTGTTGAATATGACAAACGCACAATGAAACTCACCCTCTGACAGACCGTCGTTTAACTTAACTTACATTAAAATAGCCTTTCTTATCGGTTGCTTAATATTGTGTGTTTTACGGTTAAATTCTTGAAATCTGGAGGGCTTCTTAGTAAGAAAATTCATTTTATGGTTACATAAAGCAGCAGAATTTCTTGCATATCCAAGCGACGTTCAGGCTCTCGTAGAAGAATACGTTCCACGCCGTTACACGTCTTTAAATTTTCCCTTTCATAGTCTTATTGGTTTTGGATCTGTACTCCGTATCGACTACTTTGAGGTTTGTTATTGACTTCTGCCTCTTCACAGAGGTGAAGGCGTTTGAGGGAAGGGACTGTATCAGGTCACGGCTGTATTCTCCCTACTTGTTATAATTTACAATTCACAATTAAATTCATTCTTGAGGCGTAAAACTTCGTGTTCTGTCAGTTACATTTGGTGGTCCTCTCGGTACTTTTCGGATTCTGAACACTGTGCATTGTCTAAGATTTGAAGTGATGGCACAAGTATATTAGAACTATTTGCTCCGCCACAAGCCTAGCAGTTTGGACAAATTATTGGAATTATTTCTGCTACACAACAGAGTACTGTTGTCCGGCTTATGATACCCCTGATGTAAGGGAACAGCAACCCGCTTGACAGCAGTTGATCATCTCTAGGAAGATTGTGATGGATGTTAAGTGCAGTACAGATGTGCTGGCCACATGGCGTGGCTCGAGGGGGTGGTATCAATCAATACCAGAGTGGAGAGGCCTTGTTACTTCCCTACACCACAAACTTTAGACGGAAAGAGAAATGCGGGTTGCAGAGGCATGCTCCATTGGTTATTTTCTGAACGGAGACGAGAACCGAATTCTATATTAGTCTGAATTCTTTAGTTTTTACGTTTGTGTAACCAAAGCTACCGACTTCAGCATTAAGTGTGAAGACTGAAGACATTCCGTCACTCTTTAGCATACGAAGTTGACATAAATTTGCCGGTAAATTCAGCAAAATTTATTACTTAAATTATTCTTTTCCAGATCCGTCCAAATTTATCGTTCAAAGCCGTTATCGAATGAAATGCTACGCAACGTGTGCAGTGGGAAATCTGCATTGAGCATAATAAGAGTAGAGACATGACATGTTTTGGAGAGCATATGTGAAGTTATTGATAGTATTATGTGTATTGCTGCAATGAATTCCCAGTACCGTGTTACTGGATAGTGGCAATAACTAATGTAGTGCTTTCACACTGAGGGTACAGTGGAATTTTTTTTTGCACAAAATAAGCTTCGGTAGATAAAAGAAATAGTAGGCAGTAAAGCTGAGCGAAAGAAATGTTTGAAATTCAATTAACGTTACACAGTATACGTCAGAATAGTCTTTTTTAATATTAAGCAAGGCTACATGTTTCGACTAGAAAAGAACGAAATACGTGTAAGTCTTTCTGATAATTTAATTAATAGAATTACAAACCCGACAAGCAAAAACAGAAACTAACTTCCATTACGATCGTAGTTGTCCAGAAAAAAAAAATTAAATTACTAGAAACGTATCCGTTCTGTTACTGCACAACAACAAGAACTGCAGGAAAACTTTTACCCGACAATACCGTGCAACAATCCAGACAGCGACACCTTTTAAAAAACGTAACTATTCTCGTCAAATAGGAAAAAATAGAAGTACCCCAATATCAGCCACAAGACGACAACGGAACTCACAGATGGATATCCGGTGAACATTAACGCACTGTTAAGGAAGAATTTTAAATACTTTAATGTTTAGACACAATCTGTAAATAACACACTTTATAAACAAAATCGAAACCTTTTTAGAAAGTTTTAACTAGGTGTATTCCACAATAGTAAACACTATGGGATCCCAAAGTGGGCAAACCATCTGGTAACGAAAATGTTGTAAGGGCCTGAAGATGGCTAACTTTTAGTCGAAACATGTAGCCTTGCTTAAGAATAAAAAAGATTGTGCTGACTTATACTGTGTAACGTTAATTGAATTGCAAGCACATCGTGATGCCTTCATTTATAATGTTTTAAGCTGGTTGTGTATTTCATGATCATAGGCATATTTTATTATAAATTTGTTTAGTGCTGTCTCCATTAAGAGATCGGTCGGTCCAAACGAAGTTAGTAATAGAATAAACAAACACCCTGTGAATTCCTAAGCAGCTCTATGAAGCGTAAAAAGAATTAGAAGAATTGAGAATGGGTAATGCACATTCGTTTACGTTTTCCTGAGGCAAGTGTTTCTTAGTGGGTGGATATTTAGCCTTGCCAATGGGAACGGTTATAATATATAAAGGTTTGCTGTTTGAGAACGAGGTCTGAATCGGCGCAGGCCAGGGGTTCTTAACCTTTAAAGATGAGGAAGAAGATAGGGAGAGGAATAAGGAGAATAATTTTGTTTGTAAGTTTGTGTACTTGAAATACTGGTATTAACAGGCAATGACTGTCACAATTATATATTCAAAATGTACTATCTGAACCGTAAACATTATATCAGTGCCATGACGTGTGACTGAATTCAGTATTTTCTGCCTTCTTTTACACACAGCCGGCTTTCTAGTCGGTAGTTACGAGGGACTGTACTTCTGAGAGAACATGATACGACTGTAATCCTGATCACGTGACATGAACTAATCGCATTTTGTCTTCGTGCCGTAGTTCCTACGCACACGGGTTAGCTTTGTTTTTGAAACCGTGGCCTGGCCTGAAGCCAAATAAGAAAATGAAGATTATCGTACTGGGTGATACGTACTTGGCAGTCGGCAGGTGGTCGTCCAGGTACTGAGAGCGTCGCAGGCACTCTAACAAAGACGTAGTATTTCTTGTGTGAGGCTGCTGTTCGGTTGATCATCATCTTACGGCAGGAGCGTGTGATAAGAGTGGCTGAGTGCAGGTCGCTGAAGGGAGTGTTTGTACGGAAAATGAGCGGAATTAACCTTTTGGGGCCGGAATTATTTTTTTTTAAATTTTAGCATACCCTGTATATAAAATGTGAATAATACAGGAACCAAACAAGTTAGAATTATGAAACAAACCGCATTTTTAAGAGAAAAAACAGAGAGTATATACCATGTTTAAAATATTCGGTACCTATATTTGTTGAATAAATATATAAAATGCAACTTTGGAGGTTAGCGGTGCGGTACGACCACTATAGTTGACGTTAGGCGTCTGAAGGTTAATAGCGGACAAAATGTTAAGTTTGAATCTTTAGTTGGACACATGGTCTTTAGATTTCTCTTTGGGTTGCCGTCTGCAGCAACTATCAACCAAAAACCAATGTTTCGGAGACCTACTGTGTCCCAGTCATCAGGGTGGACGCTGATGACCCCGATAGTGGCCTAAAAACGAAATTGGCACTTTTGAAAGTCAGAAAAAAGTTAAGTGAAGGAGGTTGGACAGAAATACACATCCAGAAACTTCATGATTGGTAATCCGTACACGGTATTATCCGGGGGGTAAAGGGTAGGCGGATAAGACAGGCAGTGCTTAGGCATATAGCACAAGGGATAAGAATGAAACTCATGAAAAACTTTAGTCGCATGAACGTGGAGGAAATAGACTAGTTGGGAGACCTAGTCATGTTGCGATCATGTTCATTTGCATCCTAGTTGAATAAAATAAGATGGTGTGAACTAAATTCATCTCGCTTGTAATGGAGTCCATTGGTCGCCTTTTTTGAATATGGAGATGAACTTTCGGGTTCCATAAAATGCGGGGAGTTCCTTGACTGACTCGGCTACTGTCAGCTTTTCAAGAAATATTTTGTTTGTTGGAGTTAATTGTGCCTTTTTAAAAACCCTGCATGGTTTTATTTACAGCTGCGTGTGTTGCTAAAATACCACTCAATATAGCGTCGAATATCCGAGCTTCCTAGCGATATTCAAATCGGGAAATCAGACTCCTTCGAAACCGTTGAATATTTCCAGAATTTCCTGATTTTGTGTACCTCAATAATGTTTCAGAGAACTCTCTGTTTTGTATAACTTTCCATTCTCAGTTGTGTAGTCAAAGAGGAAATAAAAAGCCAAGCTTTGTGTTAGCTGGAGCTGATACCTGAAGGCATTTGATAATTCTGCCTGACATCCATACAGAATGTCTGTCCACTCTCTCTTTCAGAAGCATTGTTCGCAGTAACAATGGTGCTTTTGGTGACGTGGGAGCAATGCATCACTGTATTCAGTTTACATACAACTTTTTCTACTTGTTGAGCAGTCTTCACTGTGAAACACGGACAAAACTTTGATAGTGCCTGCAATACAATAGGAACCCTCTGCAAGATTTAACTCCTATACTCCATTTATATCTAACTTGATGTGAATACTGTGCAGATTATACACAGCGAGGGTTTGGAAGGATTTAGAAATTTCAGTATTCTGATAAAATTTGATATGCTAAGTCCGTCTTGGTTGAGGAGGTTCGGTATTATAGATCATTTTAAGTGCATACCGGAATAAAAGCCCTAGTAAAGTGGATAGCACTCCTGTTTCATGTTCACAAGATATGTGTTTCAGATCTCAGGCCATAGGATTCTTCTCTTGCTTCATCAGTCCCAAGGACTATATCTGGGATAGTATCTTTATTCACAGCCTCTCACAATTCGCTAGTGTGATCACATGCAATCCCACTGATGACATAGCTATATATACGTATATGAACCAAGGCGTTTTCGTGATGTCGGTTGGTCTGCAAACGTATACAGAACATGTGGGTACACAAAGGGATTTTGACGGAGATGCAGGTCTTTCTGTTTGTCCTTGCTGCATACATCTCACCGCCCACCTTGTTTAGCACTGCACATCTTAACACTTCATCCCTAGCCAGCACAGAGATACCTCGGCTAACGAAGATAATTCGTTCCGGAATCACACTCGTTAGCCGAAACACACTTACAGACGGGAAAGATAAGCTCCTGGAATGGCCCGACCGTTCATGTTTGCTGCTTTGTGTTAGCGCGCGCATCCACTAAAACATTCGTTAGCCGAATCCATATTCGTTAGCCGAGCCCGAAAAACAGCGAAAAATCTTCGTTAGCCGAAAAATTCGTTAGCAGGGTCACTCGTTAGCCGAGGTATCGCTGTATGGACAACAAGGCAATGTACTGTACGAATAACCCAACACTGAGGCGCGTTCGTTAAACCACTGTTACACTGGAAAAGCAGTGTTCCCTGTACTGATTGTGTGTTTGTAGCCTTGGGTACCCAGCATTCAATGCGCGTGCGCCATACTGTCGTCTGTGGCCTGTCCGGCTCGATATATTTTTCCACATTACTTCATAAACGGCACATCTTTCGAAAATAAGATATTGAACCTGAATCTTTTGTTTGGGTTTCCTCTAGAATGTTTTTCTGAAACATTCCTCATTTTAAGAACGACTGAGCTAGGTAACGTGTACCGGTCTCCATATGCAGTACCGTACCGCTATTCTTATCATATTTTAAAGAAATTTGGATTTTCTCAACAGATTTTAGAAAAAAGCTACAAGATCACGTTTCGTAAAAATCCTTCCAGTGGAAGCCGAGTTGTTCCATGCGTACGGACGGACGGGCAGACAGACATGATGAAGCTAACATTCGCTTTTCGCAAGTTTGCGAACGCAACTAGAAATGGCAGTCCTCTATTATTTTTTAGGTAAACTGTGACGTTTACCGTAATCCGATTTGTAACATAAACGACATTAAGCACGAGTACATACATTTCAGGCTGCCATGAGTGTCACTGTTTGGTACTTTCGGGAATAGTTAGCAACCAGGCAGAAGAATCTGCTCCTGCAGTATAGTTTCCTCCCAAAATTCAGCTCTATACACACGTCACGAGAATTCGTCGAAGCTGGCTGTGTGGGGAGGGAGGAATTTCGCGCTACTCTATATCCCGAAAATGTCAATCCACTTACCTACTTTTTACAGTAACAAAACCACACACAAATTGATATTTGCAAGAAGGGAATGGTGCCAAGTAACTGTGTAGTGCGCATGCGCCTGTCCCCGTGAACGTTCACTCCGCCGTGGTGTGCACATAGCACCTGGCCAGATAGTTACAAGATATTTGATACCAGACAAACTGTATCGAAAAGCCAATACTTCCCAGAAGACGGCATTACTTACAGTCAGTTATAATGTTATTTTGTTACGTACATTTCTGAGCAGAAGATATATATATATATATAATTTGAGAACCCGTGTTAACCCAATAATAACCTTGCAGACCCAACAGTTAATCGCCACAAAATAAGGCCTGCAATTCAGTAAACGTTACTGATGGCGGTAACGTTCCACACATTCTTATTATCGATCTCCGACGGAGAGAGTTGATTACCTTCACGCTCCGGTTGCTTTATCTGCGAGGAAACGAGTTTCGATTGCCGTTGGTTACGTGATTTTTGTGTAGAATGGGCACAGACAGTGCAGTCAGATGTTTCCAACTGTGCTGTCTAACGAACCGGTACCTGCCATTTTTGTTATTAAAACAGTTACCTTTCCAAGGCCTAGCTCAGTTTGCTAGTATTGCAGAGCATCTTACTACGGAGGCCAAAATTCTATCCCAGGAAGCCAAAAAGAAAAGTGACATTTGGACCAACTTTTCTTAGAATGCTTCGGTTGAAAGTATAGTTACTTATTCCCCAAGTGCTCGATGTTTATTCGCCTGCCACCCAGACCCGACACAATAGCCGTTTCGGCAGTGGTGGTACCAAAGTGGCTCCATCTCATGTCGCTACGTGAATCAACATATACATTAGTCATCTGCAATTCAACTCCGTATAGTCTGGCTTACTTGTAACAAAGTTATGTTGGAAACTTCTGCCTCTGTCCTCGGAATTCAGGTCTCCGTTGGCCCCTAATATGGAGACAGCAGATTCCTGGAAACCTCACTAACGGTCTACTCTATTTGTGTGGCGTCATATACCACGTGGCCGTAGTATTTATGTTCGTAACAGGACTTATGTTTGCTCATCTCATAATTGACAGTTTGTTATTACACCTATGTGATACAGTGACATTATTTTATCTGACAAATATCGCTGGTTACTTCCCGTCGGCTCGCTTTACTTATAAATCCCATCATAATTTCAGTGTGCAAAGAACAGAGTGTTATACGTAACGTGTGTGTGTTTGCGAGGCGAAGGAAACCGCTTACAGAAGTTCTTTAAATATAGTGGCTAAAAATCTCGAGGCGTGGACCCCGACTCACGGCAACATGAAACAGCGACGAACGCTGTGTCTGCCTGCCATCACGCAAAATGTTCTGATTGAAGTGTAATGCGTGTTGTCAGATAAAATAATATCCATGCATTTGAAGCCCACACGACTAATGACAACATAAGTGTTGTGCGTTCTCCAGATTAAGCCACAAAGTATGAGAACTACAGCGGGACAGTTGATCGTTGAATTTAGCTCCGGCCGTCCTGTTTCCTACCACGCTATTCAGGAAGAGTCACTGTGCTGCAAGGAAGATGTGTTTTATGTATAGCGTATTAGGGACTCACACATTCATTCTTCACGGAGACCCTGCAGGACGTCCTGATGCGTGATTTCAGGCTTCCGCCGCGGAGTGGATGAGATCTGCGCTCTTCTGGGATTTTAAGCATCGTAGAACGGTAATTCATTTCTCTCGGATCTCGTCTTGGGTAAGGAATTGCCGCTATACGCTGCGTGATATGCCAGATGAGTGCAGATATCGACATAAAGAATGTCTCCCAAATGTTGAAATTTAACTCATTATTGACGTTTCTGGCAATCCGAGAGGATTTCTTTTTAAATTGTTCCTCTTATTATAACAATTTGTTTGCTGATGTTTGTTTTAATGACCATCAGCATCTTCAACATGCAGTTCACAGTTCCGGAATCGGGAAGTTACAGGGACGGAATTTCAGCAGCGTGCGTCTGCACGGGGGTGCGTGGGGGCGGGAATCTGTGCTCGGTGAAGTATTGCTTCGTCTCACGTGCAGTCGGGAGCTCGAGACACGAAATACGAGCGATAAAAAGGAAAGAAAAGAAACATGGGAATGAAGTTAGTTTTCTGCTTGACATATTACCACCCTGGGAACAAGCACAGTTTTCTTTTGTTACCTATACTCACCTCCTGTCGTGGCCAACTCTGAGTAATGGGTCTGACCGCCATAGATAAAAAGGTAAAGGAACAAACTTGGTCGGCCATGTGTCTCACAACCTGTATCTCTGGAAATCTTTCGTTTTCTGTTCCTTGTTTGCCTCGTCTTTTATGTGTAAACGACTTCAGATTATGGCTTTCGAAGTTTGTACTCTTTGATACGAATTCCGAGTACTTCTTTATCCGAAACTGTGACGTGGCTTGAATATAAGACACAGTAACAGTAACCCTTTGAGTTTTAATGTATATAAATAGCCTTTAAATTGTCTGTTACTGCCTAACAACAAACACACCGATTCTCATTGAACAAGAAGGGTCTGGTTAATGCCATGTACTGAAACATAATGTCTATTTACAGCGAAGATCACAAGAAAAACATAAATATGTCTACATAAGGTGGACACGAGGGTCATAATTTGTGTTAAGGCAGATGGTACATTATGCTGGTTAATAATTAGCTTAAAAGTTTTTTTTAAAACTTAAGTGGTTAGATATTACAGAAGTATTTAAGTTCAAATACGGTAATTACGAATCACAGTGCGTAGATTGGGGAATAACATTAAAAAATATATTTTGAGGAAAAATGGGAGGGCATGGACTTGATTCATCGATTCAGAAAAGAGAAAAATTGCGGAATAGTTTGCAGGCGGCTGTTAGTGTTGGGCTTCCATTAAGTGCGGGGGAATTTCTCGACTAACTGAGGACCTGTCACCGTCTCAAGAAGGACTCTAATCGGTGCAGTGATTTGGTTGTTACGAGTCACGGTGAATGAGAGACGAGATCGTGAAACGTGTTAGAATTGCTGATTAGAATGACTCTGCTGGAATTGCCGATAGAGACACTCGTGTGTAATAATCATTAGTCAGTGTAGCGAACACAATATTGGATCCATTGATTACTTCCACTGTATCGTTGAAAACCGTCCGTCATCCTTGATAAATGGGTTTACGTTGGGGAATTGGCAGTGTTTAATTTATGAATGGGAAATCGGTGGGAATTGGTTTCGAATTACAATTTACTTTATGGGAGTTTACTGATACCTAATTTTATGCTTGTGATCATGGGGAAAGAATTTGCAATAAACTTAAATATATTGATAAGGACTGGTGTTGTTAAAAAAACTGTGTACATGAAAAACAGCAAATAGTCATTAAATTTCTCACCTACACTAAAATTGCAAAATGAAATAAATATTTAGTGCTTAATCGTGTAAATTATGCATAACACAATTTAAAACATGATTTTCGAACAATTCCCCATAACATGAAAACGTTCTATTTTGTGACAAAATCTTTTACGTTGTTTGAAAGTGAAAAGTACTTCATTACATGGATAGAGAATTAATATTATTTTGTGCATTACCGGCGCATTTGCCATTGTTTTGACTTGCTAATATTTGGTTTGAATATTGATGTATTTATTCCGATTTTTTGTCTGAGAAGTGCGAAGTGACTCTGATGTACGTTGACGTATTTATGAGAGAGAAATCATAAACGAAAACTGAAGGTATCCTTTTGGGTCACGGATTCTGGTACTCATGCCTTTTGGAGGTACTGCGTAAAGTTGCAGTTACCAGTTAGTTTTGTTGGGGCTTTCGAATTTTATGCAAAACTGTACAGGAATAAATTCAGGCAAGTTGAATTATTTTGTATTAGCTCAGTGCACGTACGAAGTGTTGTTTATAGATTTAAATTGCCTTTTCATGTTATATGTCAGGGGTTTGGATAAAGTTTCAATATGATGGGTTTTACGTTGAATGATGTATGTTGCTTATTTTAAGAGACTCGTAACAAAGGATCGATATGCGTACATTTAGACTTGCGCTGTCATCCGCACGCTGACAGTAGACTAACGTTTAAATTTGATATTACGTCATACACTTTCATTGCCAGGAATTTGAATTGGTATTTCGTAAAAGGAAAAACAGAATATATTAGATCACTGCACACTGAGAAACTCGTATTACCAATTCGGCCCTTGTAAATTGTGATTTAAATTATTGCACAGGCATTCCTAATTACAACTATTTAATTTATGTACTTAGAGTTAATGAATAATTATTTTTGTGTCATAACGTATCAGAAGGGATTGAAGAATTCATCATATAAACTGAAGGAGTTTCGCTGTCCAAAAACCGCACAGTTAAAAACCGAAGGATCTTTTAAAATATTTAGCAGCAAATGTTTAATATTTTGACGTTTTGCTGACCGTGCTGCATCTCAGTATATTTATCTCAGTATTTAACCAACTTGATGCACAAAATTTGTTTCACAATAAGTTTTATTTCATGCCTGTACATGTTTCGAGCAACATGAAATAAAACTTAGTGTGAAACAAATTTTGTGCATCAAGTTGGTTAAATACTGAGATAAATTTTTAATAATTCCCATCGGGTTGGCTGAGGCACCGGTAAATTTGGCAACACAGACATCACGATTTTAACGTTGTTAGGTCGTACCACAGTATCAGTACAGGACCGAGGCTTTCTGTGTGAACATTTCGTAACATGCTATGTTTTTTTTTTTTTTTTCTGTGAGGAGTTGTTAGTACGTCGCCCAACCCCCAAGCTTGAGGAACACCTCATGTCTGCTGTCCGCGACTGCTTGTTCAATATATTCACAGCTACTGTCCATATTGGAGGCCGTTCCTCCATCCACATCCTGAGGACTCGCCATACGTGGTGAGAAGGACCTCACTTGTCACGTATGGGGGAGAGGAGAGGCGTATACAGTGTTTTGTGCGGAAACCTGAGGGAAAGAAACCACTTCGAAGAACCAGACGTGGATGGGAGAAGGATAATATTAAGACGGATCTTCAGGATGTGGGGGCATGGGCTGGATCGAGCGGGCTAAGGATAGGGACAGGTGGCGGGAACGTGTGAATGCTTTAATGAACCTTCTGGTTCCAGAAAATGAGGGGAATATCTTGACTACCTTAGAACCGGTTAACCTCTCAAGAAGACTCTGCTCCATGGAGTAAGTAAGTAAGTAGTAAGATATCTCGGTTTACATTTAAAACTAGGCAGCAAAGAGTCTGTCATCTGTTGTCTGTTAACATATATATATATATATTAGAAGTGCGGCCCAGTTCACATATCCTGATTCACATTTTCTGAATCATTGCTTGAGAGACGGTTTATGGGAACATAAGGGACTGTACCTGACGCAGAATTATAAGGCACCCGATAAGATGTAATTGTGTGGAGCGCCGTAATTTGAAATTGTTATTGTAACCAATTAATCGGCATAAATTGTACGAAGTGTGTAGAACGCATGTGGATATAAGCAGTGTGTAAGAAAGTTTGGTTATAATGTCGGAAATTACGTGACTGAAGCTTGTTATGTGTGGGAGCCATGCGATCCTTATCCAACGACAATTCAACCTAATTTGAAGTAAAAATAAGCCACTAACCACATGTGACTTAATATTACGTAGTGTAACATAACCATGACGGAAATCTGCATCAGGTTACTCATTGTGAAGCAACTGAACACACGCCTGAATGGAATCGACTATGAGTTCATCATGTACATGGAAAAGCGTGAGAGGAATCAAGGGATTCGAAAATTAGGTAAATGAGGTGCTTGTCTGTTCAGTGAAAGTTTGATTGATTACGTTTCATTTGAAGAATAGAAATTTAGAAGCGCACGAAGATATTAATAGACCAAGGTTTCGTAGTTACACCAACCCAAATTATATGACTTTATCAGCAAGATAGTAGTAATGTACTAGCAGGCACACGTGCGTCTACCATAAGCGAAAACAATATGCATGTATGTATGTATGTATGTGTATATGTGTGTACGTGTATATATATATCTGTGATAAGAATGCGATTTCGAGTCAAAGAATAGGAATTTATTTATTATGTGTATACATACATATATATACACATACATACAAACATACATACATATATACATACATACATAAATTCCTATTCTTTGACTCGAAGTCGCATTCTTATCACAGACACGAGAATTGAACCTAACCTAATCTAACCTAACCTAACCTAACCTAACC
>Ga0131853_10017871_pt1 | contig 12913 bp, 11 predicted proteins | sample TergutLab28metaG_FD_92764 | JGI IMG/M metagenome (GOLD analysis project Ga0131853, IMG submission 92764) | Labiotermes labralis P1 segment gut microbial communities from Petit-Saut dam, French Guiana - Lab288 P1 (version 2) (version 2) | ecosystem: Host-associated > Arthropoda: Insects >...
CTACGGGCGCGTTAGCGTCCCGGCCTAGTTCTACAAAATAGTTACATATGTAACTATTTTGTAGAACTTCCACTATAAAACCCACAACGCAAGCGTTGCAGTTTTAAATTCATTTCACTATAGAAATAAATTAGAAATGAGTCTACATTATCCCAAATATAAGAAAAAAGAAAAAAGAAGCTGAAAGACGCTGTCATATTAGACGGCGCCTTTTTTCATGCACACTTTCCTCTTTTATGTAGCATTATCAAATTGACAAAGTATCCCTTATAGTCTAAAATTGAAGGTAAGTAGATAGCTTCAAAGCTAACCTATTTTAATTAACGGATATTAAGACCACAAGATCATTTTTTGAAAGGTGTCTAAGGCGCCGTAAATCCGCAGGCGTGGCTTTCACTATGGTAAACTCAAGAAAATGCCAAAGCATTTTCTTGAACAACGAAAGGAGCAAATAAGGTGATAAAAATTAACCAAGCATGGTGCAAGGGCTGTGAAATATGTGTAGCCTTCTGTCCGAAGAAAGTTTTGGCCTTAAAAGACGGCAAAGCAGTAGTGGCAAATGAGCAAAATTGCATTAAATGCCGCCTCTGTGAGTACCGCTGCCCTGATTTTGCAATTTTTGTAGAACCAAAAGAAACCGGCAAGGCAAAAGAGGAGGGAGCAAAGTAATATGAATAAGCAACCCGTACTTATGCAAGGCAACGAAGCCTGTGCCCTTGGCGCAATCAGAGCCGGTATGACTTTTTATGCCGGTTATCCCATAACTCCTTCTTCAGAAATTGCAGAGGAATGCTCCATACACCTTCCCAAACATGGCGGCCGCTTCATTCAAATGGAAGATGAAATAGCAGGTATGGCTGCAACTCTTGGCGGCGCACTTACCGGTGCTAAAGCAATGACAGCTACGTCAGGCCCTGGTTTTTCTCTTAAACAGGAACTTATAGGCTATGCCGCAATAGCGGAGATTCCTTGTGTGCTTGTAAACATTATGCGTATGGGCCCGTCAACAGGGCTGCCTACTTCTCCCGCACAAGGCGACATTATGCAGGCCAAATGGGGAACTCATGGTGATCATCCGGTTATCTGTCTCTGCCCCACTTCTGTTAAAGAAATGTATGAGCTTACTATTGAGGCTTTTAATCTTGCTGAGCGTTTCCGTACCCTTGTAATGGTTATGACAGATGAGGTTATTGCTCATATGCGTGAAGGTGTTCTTTTAAAAGATGACTATAAAATAGTCAACAGAGTGCGCCCGGAAGAAGCGCCGGGCCCTGATTTCCTTCCATACAAGGCTGACCCCGAAACACTGGTTCCACCTATGGCTGATTATGGCAAAGGCTACAGATATCACACTACAGGCCTTGCTCATACTGAAAACGGATTTCCTTCCAACTCGCCTAAGGTTAATGAAGCCCTCATCAAACGCATTTGTAACAAAGTTGACAAATTTGCAGATGAGCTTGAAATGAACGAGCTTGTAGAGACAAACGACTGTGAATATTTAATAGTTGCTTATGCTTCAACTGCAAGGGCTGCTAAACTCACTGTGCGTGAGCTTCGCGAAAAAGGCATAAAAGCTGGCCTCTTTATACCTAAAATGGTTTGGCCTTTCCCTAAAAAAGGGTTAAATGAGCTTTTATCTAAAAACAAGATAAAAGAAATATTTGTCCCCGAAATGAACCTGGGTCAATACGTCCACGCTGTCCGGGAAGAAGTTAACGGCCGCTGCCCCGTACATCTTATTGATGATGTGTCCGGCGAGCTTTTCGGCCCCCACACTATCGGCCATAAAATTATGGAGGTGGCAGGCAAATGACAACCTTAGATTATTTGAGAAAAGATAAACTTCCCCATATTTGGTGTGACGGCTGCACTAACGGCACGGCGACCTCGGCCGTAATACGTGCTATTGAAGCTTCCGGCATTGACCGTGACAAGACTGTTATAGTTTCGGGCATAGGCTGCTCCTCCCGTGCTGCGGGTTATATGGATTTTGATACGCTGCACACAGCCCACGGCCGCGCTTTGGCCTTTGCCACAGGTGTTAAAATGGCTAACCCTGAATTAAATGTAATAATAATCTCCGGCGACGGCGACGCTGCAGCCATAGGCGGCAATCACTTGATACATGCTTGCCGCAGAAACATTGATATGACACTTATTGTGCTAAACAACTTCATATATGGTATGACCAGCGGTCAATACTCACCGCTGACACCGACAGGTGCTTTTGCTACTACAGCCACCTATGGCAATGTTGATCGCACCTTTGACCTCTGCAAACTGGCAGAAGGCTCAGGCGCTACTTATGTGGCGAGAAGTTCAACATATCACGTGCCTCAGCTGCAAAAATTTATTGAAGCCGGTATTAATAACAAGGGCTTTTCAATGGTTGAAGCTGTTTCCACCTGTCCAACATATTTTGGACGCCGCAACCAAATGCCCGGCGCGGTACAAATGCTTGAGTGGATAAAAGACAACTGCGAAAACAAACGTGAAGGTGTAAGCGAATATACGAAACCTTATGTGCTTGGCGAATTTGTCAACAAAACCGAGGCCGAATATACTGCCGCTTATGACAGAGAGATTATGCATAAGGTGATGTTAAAAGCCGCCCGTAACCCGGGCGAAGACAGAGTTGAAAGGGGCGCTGAATAATGAGGACAGAATTTCGCATTTCAGGCTCAGGCGGTCAAGGTGTAATAACTGCCGGCATAATGCTTGCCAGTGCAGCCGTACGCTCAGGGCTCTTTGCCGTACAAAGCCAGTCTTACGGGCCGGAAGCCCGCGGCGGCTCATCTAAGGCTGAGGTGGTAATATCCGACCAAGAGATTGACTACCCCAAAGCCGTGCAACCCAATTTTATACTTTGCCTTACAAAGGCCTCTTATATTGCTTACGGCAAAAGCGCTCCCGATGGAACGTTGGTTTATGTTGACTCATCCATAGAGCTTGAAGAAGGGGCTAAGGCTTTCTCAGTGCCGATTATGGAAGGAGCTAAAGCCATATCTCTTCGCAGCGCCAATGTTGTTGCCGTGGCATTTTTGACGGCTTTGACGGGCCTTATTACCCGGGAAAATTTTTTGACTGCACTTAAAGAGCAATTTCCGCGTTTCTACGAGACAAATCTTAAATGTGCTGAGGCGGGGTTTGAAATGGCAGCGGACTGTCAGAAAATGGGCCATTGCCCACTGATTCGTTAGTGTGATATTTGGCGCTGGCGCATAATGCTATTTGTGATGTGTCCGGTGCCCGGCGCCAAAAACCGGCCATAGGACCAAGGAGGAAATAATAATGAAACCATTAAAAATAGATCATATTGGCATAGCTGTCCCAAGCATAGCTGAAGCCTTAAAAGCTTACGAGGCCATAGGTTTGAGTTGTGAAGGCATAGAAGAAGTTGCCGAGCAGAAAGTTAAAGTGGCTTTCTTACCGTGCGGTGACTCTGAAATAGAGCTTTTGGAAAGCACCGACCCTGAAGGCCCTGTGGCAAAGTTCATAGAGAAAAAAGGTGCAGGCATACAACATATAGCTATTCGTGTGGAAAATATAGAAGAAGCCATTGCAAATATGAAAGAGAAAGGCTTCCAAATGATAGATGAAAAACCACGCTACGGAGCAGGAGGTGCCTCTATAGCCTTTGTTCATCCTAAAGCTATGGGCGGCGTGCTTTTAGAGCTGTCTCAAAGAGATTAATAATAGATTTTTTGCGTAACCTTTTGCTGAACCAATTTTTAAGCGTAATCGTTGGTCTGCCGCCCGGGATGCTTGGGCGAGCAGGACGCAAAGCGTTCGATCGGCCCGGCTTCAAGAACGGCGTAGGCTTGCGCAAGCGAATTTTAAATAACAGCATTTTTTTTGTGTGTTTTTCGTAATAGTGGATTTTTCATTGCTGAAAAGTCATTTTGAGCATTTAAAATGAAAAAATTGTGTGAAGCAGTTAAGCAAGATGTCTAATACTGATTCTTTCTAAGGCTACCACGCAAGCCAACGCTTAGCCATATAAGAATATTGCTATTTGTTTTTTATATGCCAAAGCATTAGACTGATAAGAAATTTACTAGGGTGTTTCGATAATGGATTTCGAAAATCAGCCAGAAGTCAGCCGAAAGTGATTTCGTAAAATCTGTTGTCAACACACCCTAAGGTAGGAGGTTGTGATGAATAAAAAATTAGAGCAGTTGCACGATAAACGTGAAAGCATACGCTTGGGCGGTGGTGAAACTCGCATTAAAAAGCAGCATGAGGCCGGTAAAATGACGGCTAGAGGCCGTATTAATATGTTATTAGATGAGGACACATTTGTAGAGCTTGACGCTTTCGTAGAGCATCGCTGTACAAATTTTGATATGGCGGGTTTAGAAGCTCCCGGCGAAGGGGTTGTCACGGGCCACGGGCTTATAGATGGCCGTCAGGTTTTTATCTATGCGCAGGACTTTACAGTAATGGGCGGATCTTTGGGCGAAATGCATGCGAAGAAAATTTGCAAAGTCCTTGACCTGGCAGTAAAAACCGGTGCGCCGGTTATAGGTATAAACGACTCAGGTGGTGCAAGGATACAAGAGGCGGTTGATGCTCTTGCAGGGTATGGTGACATTTTTTACAGAAACACACTAGCATCAGGTGTTATACCGCAGATTTCGGTGATTATGGGCCCCTGTGCCGGTGGTGCGGTTTATTCGCCGGGGCTCACTGACTTTATTTTTATGGTCGATAAAACTTCCAATATGTTCATCACAGGGCCTCAGGTTATTAAGGCTGTAACCGGTGAGGAAGTGAGCGCTGAGAAACTTGGCGGTGCCACAACTCACAATCAAGTATCCGGCGTGGCTCATTTTATGGCTGAAAATGAGAGTGCTGCGATTGACATGATTAGAAAACTTGTAGGCTTTTTACCATCCAATAATCTCGACAGACTGCCGAGAGTAAAAAGTTCCGATTCTGCCCAGCGTTACTGCGAAAGGCTGAACGATTTTGTGCCTGAAAGCTCCAACAAAGCTTATGATATGAAAGAGATTATCAAAGAAGTTGTGGATAATGGGGACTTTATGGAGGTTCAGCCTCTGTTTGCTACTAATTTTATAACAGGCTTTGCACGCATTGATGGGTATACTGTTGGTATACTTGCCAATCAGCCCAGCTCAAAGGCAGGCTGCTTGGATATAGATGCATCAGATAAAAGCTCAAGGTTTGTTGCGTTTTGTGACTGCTTTAATATACCTATGGTTACTTTTGTGGATGTGCCCGGCTTTTTACCCGGCTCACAGCAGGAGTACGGTGGTATTATCCGACACGGCGCCAAAATGCTTTATGCTTATTCAGAGGCAACCGCGCCGCTTATAACAATTATTGTTCGCAAGGCTTACGGCGGTGCTTATCTTGCTATGTGCTCTAAGCACTTGGGAGCAGACAGCGTTTTTGCCTGGCCTAATGCAGAGATAGCCGTTATGGGTTCCGAAGGAGCGGCAAACATTATTTTCAGGAAAGAAATTGAATCCTCAGATGACCCAAAAGCTACAAGAGCAGAGAAGATTGCTGAGTATACCGGCCGGTTTGCTACACCCTATCAAGCAGCGGCCAGGGGTTATGTGGATGATGTTATAGAGCCGGCTTACACAAGAAAGTATATTGCTAATTCACTTGCAATGCTTGCCAATAAAAGGGAGACGCATCCGCCGAAAAAGCATGGGAATTTTCCTGTGTAATTATTGTAGAAGCGGTGACAATGCTTTTAATCCTCAACGTTAAAACCCTGTCTGCAGGCTTTGGTTTTTAGCAAGTAAGGTATGCAAAACTGACTTCAAGCCCTGCTGTATAAGGCTTTTTGTTCGTTGGTTTCTCCTCGGGCAGACAGATGCCGACCTTGCGGATCAAAGTTTGCCACGCTAAATATCTAACTGATAAATTATAAAATATTGCACAAATGGCGGCTATTATTGCCTGGAAGTATGTAATTATATTTCTTGCAACGGGTTTATTACGAAACAAAAGTTCAATTCTATTTTTCAAGGAGACCGGACAATGCTTAAAAAAGTGCGAGATAAAAAGGGCCAAACCTGTTTAGACTGCAAAGAGCAACCGCCCGTGGTGCTTATAGGTTATTGCCATTCTTGCGCCGAGAAGGAGGCTGTGAAAATCCGTCAGCGCATAAAGATAAGCACAGTGATAGGGATAGGTTTTATAGTGCTGTTTGTGCAAACAAACATTCTCGCAGTGTTCGGTCTTACTGCTCATGAGCAAACGTTGCTCACGATTGGGGCTTTTTTTGCCTCATTTGGTGGGCGTGTTCGTTTAGGTGAGTTTATATCAGATGCAAGTTCTTACGACATAGATTACAACCCGGTTGTGGGCCTTTTTTTCTCTGTAATTGAAGTCATTTTGAGTATAATTTCAGGGCCGTTCTTCTTCTTATACCGGCCCTATAAGTTAAAGAAATTGTCGGATTGTGTTTAGGTGATGTGATTGTGCAAATTCTGCTATCATTAGCACATAATGTATTTGCATTTTTAACATGCAAGCATCTTTAATTGCCGTTTTGACAATCCCAATATATCATTCTGAGCGTAATGAAGAGCCGTGAGCTTAAACTTCAAGACCGACCCTTCGCAATGCTCAGAATAGACCTGTCCTATAACCCGCTTCCGGTAGCCATGCAAGCAAATTTTCTGCTAGGCCAGGAAGCGGAAAACGCTAATACTGAAGCGAAGTATGGGTGTTTTCCGCTGACGAAGCTTAGCAGAAAATTTGCCGCAAGGGTGCCGGAATGGGGTTTTAGGATAGGTCTAATAATAACAGTAATGCAAATTAGCAACAAAAATGCTTACATGAAATACGTTGCTGTGTGCGAAGTGCCTTAAATCTGTAAGGCTGGTTTTAATTTATCAGTCAGAGCTTTGTTTTCGCCGGTTCATGCACAAAGAAAAGCTCGTGAAAATGGAAGAAGCCGAGCCCCAGAAACATTTTCGCGAATAGGAGAGAAAGTTGTGCTACCACTTTCTTGACGAATAATGGAGGTGCAAAATGTCTAAAGAAAAACCCTATCCCCCTATTTCCTTCCGAGAGTTTACAGTTCCAACTTATGAAGGCTGGAAAGAGGCGGCAATAAAAGCTCTGAAAGGTGAGGACTTTGACAAAAAACTTCTGTCAAAAACTTTTGAGGGCATAACCCTAAAGCCTATATATACAAGGGCCGAGTTTGAGTCCGGGACTGAGCATGATACAAACCTGCCGGGTTTTGCTCCTTACAAGCGGGGTTCGTCACCTTCCGGCTATTTAAACACCTTCTGGCACTGCGCCAGTGAAATTTCTGAAAATGGTGCTAAGGAAATACATACCCTTGTGAAAGAAGAACTTGCAAGCGGTGCAAACGCCATAAGCCTTAGTTTAAGCCCGGCTGCTAAAGGGTTAAGCTGTGATAATAGTGGCTGTGCCGGTGCAGACATTTTCGGCAAAAATACCCTTCGTGAAGCTCTTGGCGGTATAATAAATCTTGAAAAATATGGCCTGTACTTAAATACCGGCCCTTCATCCTATCCTTTTGTCTATCTTTTGGACTGCGGAAAAAGCTGTTTTAAAAAAGCAGCAGGCGGGCATATTGGTGGTGCACCTCTCAGCACTTTTGCCGAGCAAGGTACCTTGCCTCGCTCTGTATCTGTAATTTATGATGAAATGGCGGATGCTGTAAAATTCATGAAAGAAAACTCTCCGAATATTCGCACCGTTGTTGCCAATGGAGAAGTCTACGCTAACGGCGGCGCCGACTCTGTGACAGAAATTGCTTGCTTGATGGGTGAAGTTAGTGAGTATATGTTTGAGTTAACAAGCAGGGGCATTTCTGTGGATGACGCTGCTTCCTCCATAGGTATCACTGTTTCTCTGTCCGGCAACTTCTTTATGGAAATTGCCAAGGTTCGTGCTGCACGCGTTCTCTTTGCTCAAATTACAAAAGATTTTGGTGCGGGAGAAAAATCTCAGGCTGCAAGCATACGCGGGGTTACATCAAGGTTTAACAAGTCTAAGTTAGACCCATATACAAATGTGCTTCGCCTTTCAACTGAGGCTTTCTCCGGTGTGATAGGCGGGCTTGATGCACTTACCGTACTGCCCTTCGACAGTACAGTAGGTGGCTCAAACAAACAGTCAAGACGAATCTCCCGCAACATAGCTATAATGATGGCAGAGGAGTTTAGCCTTAGTGCACCCCTTGACCCGGTTGGTGGTTCTTATTATGTTGAAACTCTCACAGAAGAGTTTGCGGAAAAAGCTTGGGGAAAATTTATGGAGTATGAGGAAGCAGGCGGCTTTTATCAAGCTCTTTTAAAGGGAATTCCACAGAAAACTATAGCTGCCGGTTTAGCTGATAAGAAATTTCGTATGGCAACCCGTCAGCTTAAAGCTGTTGGTGTAAACATGTACGCAAATGCAAAAGAAGCAGCACCGCAGAGCAGTGAAAACAACAAGCAACAAGCAACAAGCGAAATTAACAGTGATAAGATTGACGAGGGTATTGATGTAGCTCCGGCTGCTTTAAGAACAGCCTTCGACAATGGGTTATCTACACTATCTATATTTAATAAATTAGCGGCAGGCAGTGAAAGCCCGGTTTGTGAGCCTATCCCATCTGTCCGGTTGGGTGAGAATTTTGAGGCTTTACGTGAAAAAACCGTTGAGCTCGGGGGAATAAGCGTTCTCCTGCTTAACATGGGCCCTGTTAAAGAGCACAAAGCCCGCTCAGACTTTTCTGCCGGCTTTTTCGAAACAGGGGGCTTTACTGTGTTTGGTGACAAAGTTTTTGACACTGCCGAAGCGGCTGTTGAAGGGGTTACAGCTGACTTTGACATTTGCGTGATTTGCTCTACAGACGATAATTACCCGGTACTTGTCCCGGCTATTACAAAGGGTATACGTGAAAAGTCACCAAACACCCAAGTAATACTTGCAGGTATTCCTGCCGCTGATTTTAAGGACGTTTATTTTGAAGCGGGGCTAACGGACTTTATACACCTACGCTCCAACTGCCTTGAAACCCTGCAAAAGGCGCAAAGCCGAGTAAACCGTAAAGGGGGCCAAACCAATGCCTAAGCCAAATTTTACAAAACCAACCACAACCGGGGGCAAAGGCCCCTTGCATAAAGATTGGGAAAGATCACTGCAAGACTCTGCAGGCAGAGGTGTGGAGGGTTTCACCACACAAACCTTAGAGCAGGTTCCTGTAAAGCCCCTTTATACAAAAGCGGATTATGAAGGTTTGACCCATTTAGATTATACTGCCGGTATAGCCCCCTTCCTTCGCGGGCCTTATCCTTCTATGTATGTGACCAGACCGTGGACTGTAAGGCAATACGCCGGTTTTTCCACTGCCGAGGAGTCTAATGCCTTTTACAGGCGAAATCTTGCCGCAGGCCAAAAGGGGCTTTCAATAGCATTTGACCTTGCCACCCACCGCGGGTACGATTCTGACCATGAGCGTGTAACGGGTGATGTGGGCAACGCCGGTGTTGCCGTTGATTCTATACTGGATATGGAAATTTTATTTGATAAAATTCCTTTGGGTGAAATGTCTGTGTCTATGACAATGAACGGCGCGGTACTGCCAATTATGGCCTTCTACATTGTAGCCGCTGAGGAACAGGGCGTTTCCCCCGACAAACTTACAGGCACCATTCAAAACGACATTTTAAAGGAATTTATGGTGCGCAACACATTTATTTACCCGCCTGAGCCTTCAATGCGCATCATAGGTGATATATTCAGTTACACCGCCAAAAATATGCCTAAGTTTAATTCAATTTCCATTTCCGGCTATCACATACAGGAGGCGGGAGCAACCGCTGACATAGAGTTGGGTTACACCTTGGCTGACGGTATGGAATATATACGAACAGGCATTGCTGCCGGGTTGGATATTGATGACTTTGCCCCGCGCCTTTCATTCTTCTGGGGCATAGGCAAAAACTATTTTATGGAAGTTGCCAAGTTACGTGCCGCTCGTATGTTGTGGGCAAAAATTGTAAAATCTTTCAACCCAAAATTGGAAAAGTCTATGGTACTTAGAACCCATAGCCAAACAAGCGGCTGGTCACTTACGGCACAAGACCCCTTTAACAACATAGCCCGAACCTGTATTGAAGCTATGGCGGCGGCTCTTGGGCACACTCAATCACTGCATACTAACGCTCTTGATGAAGCCCTTGCACTGCCTACGGACTTCTCTGCGCGCATTGCAAGGAACACACAGTTATACATTCAAGAAGAAACATCTGTTTGTAAGGTTGTTGACCCTTGGGGCGGTTCTTATTATGTAGAAGCTCTTACAGATGAGCTAATGCGCAAAGCCTGGGCCCATATTCAGGAGGTGGAAGAGCTTGGCGGTATGTCGAAAGCTATAGAAACCGGCCTGCCCAAAATGCGCATAGAAGAAGCAGCAGCAAGAAGGCAAGCCCGTATAGACTCAGGCTCTGAAAAAATTGTTGGCCTTAATTACCTTAAGCTGGAAAAAGAAGAAGCGCTGGATGTTTTGGAAGTAGATAATAAAGCTGTTCGTGCGGCTCAAATTGAAAGGCTTGCAAAATTACGCTCTAACCGCGATAATGCTAAGGTTAAAGAGTGCCTGGAGGCCATTACCAAATCCGCAGAAACAGGCGAAGGCAACTTGCTTGACCTTGCGGTTAAAGCAGCCCGTGCCCGCGCATCTTTAGGTGAAATATCTGACGCAGTAGAGCGTGTTTCCGGCAGGCATAAGGCTGTAATCCGCTCTATATCCGGGGTATACTCATCTGAGTATTCTGATAAAGAGTTATTTGATCAAGTTAGGGCCGCCACTGACGAATTTGAAAAAGAGGAAGGGCGCAGGCCGCGTTTACTTGTTGCTAAAATGGGGCAGGACGGACATGACAGAGGGGCGAAAGTTGTTGCCACAGCCTATGCGGATATGGGTTTTGATGTTGACATAGGGCCGTTGTTTCAGACACCGGCAGAATGTGCCCAAGACGCGGTAGATAATGATGTGCACATAGTTGGCATGAGCTCTTTAGCTGCCGGGCATAAGACATTGCTGCCGCAGCTTATAGAGGAGCTTAAACTAAGAGGCCGTGAGGACATAATGGTTATAGTTGGCGGAGTTATACCACCCCAAGACTATGAATTTCTTTACGAGCATGGTGCGGCGTGTATTTTTGGGCCGGGGACGGTTATTCCCGTTGCGGCGCTGGAGATGTTGGAAAAGCTTAAAGGGCTGCGCTAGAATCTTGGAGGCTCTGCCTCCAAACCTCCGCAAGGGCTTTGCCCTTGGCCCGTTATTGAAAACCGTGCTATGCACGGTTTTCTGTTTACTCCGCAGCTTGCCACGGATAGTAAACCGATGCACCGCCCCTTGGGGCGGGGAAGTTCACTAAGCATTGCTGCTTTAAAACTTCATAATTGTAAAATAGGGGGATATTTATGTGGTTTGAAAAGGCAAAGGAGTTAATCTCAAACACTGAGGGCGATATATCTTTTGTGGTAAAAAACTTAAGAACCAGCGAAGTATTTTTACATAAAGAAGATGAGGTTTTTCCGTCTGCTTCTATTATAAAAGTTCCTATTCTTATGGCATTGTTTGAGCAGGTGGCCAAGGGGCAGCTTGACATTAACAAATCGTACACTGTTTCCAAGGCAGAGTTTGTTGGCGGCTGCGGCATAATACAGTTCATGAGTGAGCTGCCCTATACTTTGATGGACTATGCAACTTTAATGATAGATTTAAGTGACAACACCGCAACCAACAAGTTGATTGATGTAGTGGGGATAGATGAGGTTAACGCACTTTGCAGCAAAATTGGCCTTTTAGACACAATACTTGGCAGAAAGTTAATGGATTTTGAGGCCATGAAACAGGGCAAAAACAACCTAACCTCAGGGCGGGATATGTTAAAGCTCTTTGAATGGATTCATTTCAATGAGGAAAAACATGAGACAGAACTAAAGCTTTTAAAACAGCAGATGCTGAATGACCTTCTGCCAACCTTTACTGAGCGCAGTGCCTATGAATTTGCTCATAAAACAGGTGAACTTAGCGGCGTGCGCCATGATGTGGGGATTATGTATTTGCAAGACCCCGTATTTGTCTCTTTCCTGTCTAAGAACTTAAAAAACGGTTTGGCCGGTGTGCGTTTAGCTAATGAGCTGGGTGTTTTAGTAGCAGAGGAGTTTGGTGTTTAAAAAAAGGTGTTTTATTCTCGCGAAGCAGTGAGCAGAATGGGGAAGCGCTTGTGCTTTCACATTTTGCGAACGCCGCGGAGTGAACAGGTTTAATACCCGGGCTGCCAGGGCGTGCAGTAAATACGAAGTATTTACGACCAGCCTCGCGGCTTTGCCGCGGGTGCTAAACCGATGCCCCATCCCTTGGGGCGGGGTAGTTCACTTGACTGCTTCGGTGATAGACACATACGAAAACCATAAAGAAGAAAACAGGCTGACAACAGACAGTTTGTGTAAGTTCAATAACAACTACATAGAGGATGCCTTGCCGGAAGCCATCCGCTGAGATTAATTATTATAGATAATACCAATTATAGTGAATCAACTTTAAAAACACACAAGTTTACTTGTGAGTGTTTTTAAAGTTAATGAGCGCCCCCTAAGCAAAGCACCAAGGGGGTGCTTTGCTTAGGCGAGACGCGATTAGCGTCACGGTTCAACTTAAGTGTAGTTTCTTAAGTTGAACCGCTATAAAATATTTCAACAGAAAACATAACCAAATGTTATGTACGTTTATTAAGCATTGTGCACAGGGAGCTTTTCGTTTCCTGGGCTTGCTTTTTATTAAGTTTTATGTTTGTTGTTTTTGGCTTTTTTTCTTATGTATCTACCCCCTTTTTTGTTTATTTCGTTTGTCTCCGGCAAGGCTCACACTACAGAAAACAAAAAAGCGCAG
>Ga0131853_10017875_pt1 | contig 12911 bp, 8 predicted proteins | sample TergutLab28metaG_FD_92764 | JGI IMG/M metagenome (GOLD analysis project Ga0131853, IMG submission 92764) | Labiotermes labralis P1 segment gut microbial communities from Petit-Saut dam, French Guiana - Lab288 P1 (version 2) (version 2) | ecosystem: Host-associated > Arthropoda: Insects >...
ACTTGTGCCACTTACAGCATAAACTGATTGGTTTTTATAACCGAGATGAAAAGTGTTTACAGCGCGGTACGGACTGGGTCTTTAAATAAAGCGGTCTGCGCTTCGTCTTTAAAGGGTTAATCTACTGCTATTCCTAATACAAACTCACTTTGTTCTCTGTCAGGTATGAACTTCGTCTATTTACATAGAGTGCAAAACTACTTACGTCTTTTGAATGTTCAAAACAAGAATGTCTACATTTTTCTCGGGAATAACAAGGGAAAGAACTAAATCAGAGATGGTTTTGCATATTCTGAAAGAAACAGATGCGTTACGAGGAGTTAAGAACAAATATATCTATTATTTCGTTAATTTTCAAGAGAAAAGCTGTTATTATTTGGGAGAATACGCGTGAGTTGCCACAATCAGTCCAGGCGAAATGACGTTCACATCAGGGGAAAATATCAGTGCGCAGACAAAAAGTACTTGGGGAAGCAAAACGGCCCTAGAAATAAAAAGAAATACGGAAGAAAAACAGTGCAAAACCAATTGGAGGCAAAGAAGGACCATTAACTATCCTAAGTCCAAACTCTATTCGTTTTTTATTTTTGTGATCCACTTTTTCTTCTTTATGGTTTGTTATAAATTGCTGTCCAGTCCGTCGTCCTTCTTGGAAACACAACAGATGTGATCTAACGTAAGCGAGTGGGAAAAAGGGAGATGGACGAGGAACACCAAGGCCTGTGCTGCACGATCAGAGACAAGGTTTCTCTACGGACTGGAAAATTGGTTTTATGAATGTTCTACAAACAGCCTCTCTGCTATTATCTAGCTAATGACCTCACGATTTATTTGTCACGAAGATCATGTTTACCGTAATTGTAAAGCAAACTTCAGCACACCGAACGAAGAAGTTTATTACCGGGGTGCTGATAAGTTCTTAGTCCGACCAGGAAGGAAACGTGCTCGGGGGGACCGCGGTGGCACATGGGTTAAGGTGCTGTGCTACAAATCGGAAGATCGCTGGTTCGATCCCAGATGGTGTCATTGGAATTTTTGACATAAAATCCTTCCGATCGCACTATGGCCCTGGGGTCGACTCAGCCTCTAACAGAAATGAGTACCAGGAGTATTTCGTTGGGGTAAAGGCTGCAGGTGCGTAAGGCTGATAGCTTTACCACCATCCTGTGCCGTTGTCATGAAATCTGGGAACGTTAACTTTCTCAGACCCTCTGGGCCACTCCAGGCCTGTAACGGGACTGATTTACCTTTACCTTTACCTGTAGATGACATATTTGCCGGATTTTCAGAGTGCCTTTGAACTAATTCCAATATTTTTTATTTCAAACTTTCGCACTGTTCTGAATGGTGTAGTTCCCTTTTGCGTGATTCCCCGGCTTCTGTAATTTACGCGCCGACGTTTCGGAACTCAGTTCCATCTTCATAGGCGGTTTAAGCGGGAAGGTACTTCCTATGAACTACCTAAAATATATTGACTTTTGTGTAAATATTTAAAATGACCGATATTTGTTTACTGTACAGGTTTATTCGAAATTATTGTCGGGGTTTTAACAAATTGTCATACACAATACACTTTAAATAGCAGTATATGTATTTTTTATATTTAATGGAACAACACTCTAAGTTTTTGTTACATACCTTGCAGGTGCTCTGTATGTGTACCGTTTGTGATTATACAAACAACAACACGATAATCGATAATCACCGCTGGTATGCTACAAAGAGTTTGGAACGATCTAGATTATCGTGTTGATGTTTGTAGAATCACAAAGGGTGTACATATAGAGCACCTGTACGGTATGTAACAAAAACTTGGAGTGTTGTTCTATTAAATAAATAAATATATACTCCTATCTAAAGTGTATTGTGTATGACAAGTTGTTAAACCCCCGACAATAATTTTGAATATCACTGTATTTTAATCCATGTTGGAATTTCTCGATAGATTTTCATAGAAATCCCTAATATCGAAGAATTAATGAAATACTTTCGAGTTGGAAGTGCGAGGACACTTGCGGATAGACCCAGAAACAGATGGACAGACGGATAGTCAGTCGAAAATGACGACTAGCCGAATACACTCTTTCCGCGACTATTGAGACGGGGCCAGAAAGAAGAAGACATCTTTTGGTCAGAATAGCTTATTATTAACAAAAATAAGCTACATTTTACTCGTCAGCTATAATATTGAATGCACCCTTCTCTCACTGAAAACAACTGTACTATCAAATGTGAAATGATGTAGTTTGGTAGATATGGGCGACGTTGCGGGAGTATCTTCTGCCATAATTTCCAAGACAGTTAGTGGGAACAAATATTTTTTCCCGAAGAAGGCGACACATTTATGTCAAACAATACCGTAACCTACGCCCGAAGGCTGCCAATGCGCAATAATTTGTAAAGACTTACTACACCGAATTTCACAAAAGGTTTTTCTCAAATACTTCGACTTACAAGAAGAGTTTCGATGCAGATATTGCTCAAAGTAGACTTCCTTATGGATCGTGAAGACTCTAAATCTGCTTGCTTCGGCTGGTTTAAACGAAAAGTCTCCAGAGACAAATTAGGATAACCTGTCCGAAAGCTTAGACAAGGCAAACAGAAATGGCCTTCATACAAGGCAGTTTTCAAAACTAGCTCGCCTGACAACCTACACATTAACATAAACAAACAATTATGTCTTGTGGGGGACGCAGTATCTACTCCTAAGTGATGTGGGAGCATAAACTGAAGTTGTTACAGGAGAGATTGGCGTTGATAAAATAATGCATCTGGGCACAAAAGAGTGGAAACGGAGGGTGGAAATCATTGAAAATTTATGTGTTTTATTTCGTAATCACCAGAAGCCTGAGGGAAAGTGACTAACTCAAGAGTAACAAATATTGATCAGTGCCAATAGTGCATGGTAGAGATAAAAAATTAACCTTTTAAAGCCTACTGGTTACGTGATGCACCAACAGTTTAACATTCAACAAATGTACTCCCTGCCGACAATGTATTTATATGTTTTGTATTTATCTGAGAACAAACAGCGACTTGTGCCACTTACAGCATAAACTGATTGGTTTTATAACCGAAATGAAAAGTGTTTACAGCGCGGTACGGACTGGGTCTTTAAATAAAGCTGTCTGCGCTTCGTCCTTAAAGCCTACCGGTCACGTGATGCACCAACAGTTTAACCTTCAACAACTGTACGCTCTGCCCACACTGTATTTATATATTTTGTATTTATCTGAGAATAAGGAGCGACTTGTGTCACTTACAGCATAAACTGATTGGTTTTTATAACCGAGATGAAAAGTGTTTACAGCGCGGTACGGACTGGGTCTTTAAATAAAGCGCTTCGTCTTTAAAGGGTTAATGTAAAATTTAGAGGGTAAACTTAAAGAAAAAAACACGTCTTACGAGAAAATCCTAAAATAATAGTCTAAAAATTACTGGCTCTTAGGGGAAAATATGGAGTGATTTATTGCATTTGTTTTATCTTGGACACGATAAATTTGGGTGACTATCTGTTATGAATGGTAATAAAAGATTTGCGTTGTCATAGAATTTTTAAAATATGTAGACCATGTTTTTCATTCTTATAATAAAACCAACTAGATGCACTAATTTCTCAAATTTATTTTGGAATAAAAATCTACATATTTCGGGCAGTTCCTCTGTCCAACATCAGGAGTTTTTCACTGCCCACACAGCAATGTTATATGTCATACAGTTTTGCTGACAGGTTGCGAGCAGGATCAGAACGGATCCTGATCCTGCATCTAAATGGTTTTATTATAAATTTTTATCATCATGCACGGTCACCTGAACGTCAAACCTGTTTATCATATTATCTTCTCAGAAATAATTATCTTCCAAGGCAGTTAATTATTGCAATGAATATTTCATGAATACCGCTCGGTAATTAGACTCCATGTTAATAAACATACTGCCTACTGACTTATACGTAAGTTAGAAGCTGTATAAAGCCAAGCAACCTAAAAGTAGGCTTCTAAAACTCTCTTTCCTCCATGGTACTTTAAGTAAAGGGTCGAAAGGTCTTTAATGAAAACCATTTTTATGTTATTATGCAATGCAGCCACAGATCTACATCCTTGGAGACATGTAAGTTAATGCAGATATTTAAATAATACCAGGTCAGAAGGGAACATGTTTGCTAACAGCACTAGGAGTACGGTGAATCACAACAAAGTCGTGGAGATAATAAATTAATATATATATAATGATATAAGTAGTGTACGTCAGCACAACTGTTTTTATTACACAAGAAGGTAATTATGTAGGCTACATGTTTCGACTATTGAACAGCCATCTTCAGGCCTATTCTTTACACGTTAAGTCACAGGATGCTGTGCACACAATGGGATGTCAGTGTGTTTACATCAGTGGAACACTTAAGCCAGATCATCTGTATAGGGAAGCAAACGTGCGAAATGTGTAATTGAGTGGTTAAAATACATTTAAAATTCTTCTAAAAAATAGTGCCTTGACGTTTAAGAGTTTAAATATATATATATATATATATATATGTGTGTGTGTTTGTGTGTGTTTGTTTGTGTGTTTATACATATAAATACGTAAATCTTTTCAGATTATTTGCTCCCTCTCTTTCTGTATATATATATATATATATGTGTGTGTGTGTGCTTACACATATATGTATACGTAAATCTTTTCATGTTATTTGCTCTCTCTCTCTCTCAATATATATATATATATATATATATATATATATATATACATTTAAATATACACAACAAATATGCAACAAATAATCTAAAAAGATATACTTTTTTATCATGGCGTGTTTGGAATGACGTTTCTCGTGACAGGCTGTTGGTTCAAAATATATGTTTGCCCTAAAACTTAATTATTTGCTGTTACAAAGTTTTAACAACAGCTTAATACGACGTAGTGGACAATTATTCAATTAAAAATATTAAGACGAATTTTAAACTCCACCAATATTTGTAAAAGAATGAGAACTCAAACATACTCACGAATTTTTATATTGTTATAAATATTTCTCACAATGTTATCAAAAATTATGAGCTCCCTATGAAAGACATAAAGGCCCAAAATTTTTTTACACCCTGACATTAAACAGTTTTCGAAGACGAAGTACAGGGTGATCAAAACGTCTTTGTGCACACCTACCTCCCTGTTATTTGCAATCGTCCGTATGCAGGCTGAAGTCTGTATCCGGACACCACACCACCCCAGCCAAACCACAATATAACACCAACACACATCGTACCAGAGCTATACAACCCATGAAATAACTCAACAAATAAGTCACAAGCTCCTGAAGATGGATGTATTAACTTCCGAAACATGTTGAGCATTAAATAATGAAATAATAAAACAAGTGACATCAAGCTGGTCACTCTTTATTCAACTACCTGGAGATCTGTTTATAATTTGCAGGCTCTCTTTTGAAGAGTGTGGTGCTGGAATATTCAATAGCAGATTTAATTTATGGTGGTGGCGTTTTCATTTGTCGGGAATTCTGGGTGAGACTCCAATCAGATAATAGTATACTGACCCTTAGTACGTTTCATCATTCCTTTTTTCTCCTCTCCTTAGTCCTGCCACGTCGTGCGTTTGTTGAAACATTCCAGTCAGTAACATTTAGATCCAGTCCATACCCCTACATACACTCTTCCTGAAGATCCGTATTAATATTATCCTCCCATCTACGCCTGTGTCTCCCAAGTGGTCTCTTTCCCTCAGATTTCCCCACCTGCGATAAAGAGACCACTTGGGAGACCCAGGAGTAGATGGGAGGATAATATCAAGAGGAATCTTCAAAAAGTGGGATTAGGGGGTTTGAACTGGATCGATCTGGCTCATGATAGGGACAGGTGGCGTGTACCTGTGAATGCGGTTATGAAATTTAGGTTTCCACAAAATGTTGGGATTTTCTTGATTAGCTGAGAAACTTTTAGCTTCCCAAGACGGACTCTGCTCCATTGAGTACTTAAGTAAGTAATTAAGTAAATAAATAAGCCCTTCTGTCGTGAAAGAAGGTTCTTATTTTATTATTTGATTCTTTTTACTTGCTTTACATCCCTCTCACACACTCATCATAAACACTTAACATGACGTTCAGGTGACCGTGCATCGTGATAAATTCTTATAATAAAACCAACCAGATGCACTAATTTCTCAAATTTATTTTTGGAATAAAAGTCTACATGTTTCGGACAGTTGCTCTGTCCATCATCAGCAGTTTTTAACTGTACACACAGCAATGGCATATGTCATAGAGCTTGCGAGCAGGATCAGTACCGTCCTGATCCTGCTCGCAAGCTGTCAGCAAACCTGTATGACAGACACCATTGCTGTGTGTACAGTGAAAATCTCCTTGTGATAGACAGAGCAACTCTCCGAAAGATGTAGAATTTTATTCCAAAAATAAATTAGAGAAATTAGTTAATCTAGTTGGTTTTGTTATATGAACTAACTAACACTTCCCTTAAGACCAATAACTGTTTGGTTTTAAATGGGGGAGGAATTTCTTTTGTTTGAAATAGGAATTGGGAAATTACGTAAACATTTGGAGAAACTTTCGTCTATACAGCCTTGATACGAAAAGTCAAAGATACTGTGTTTTATGTTTGTTAACCATTTAAACTGTACTGGTTACGTGATGTAGAGTGAAAAAATCCTGATGATGGGCAAAGAAAACGTCCGAAACATGTAGAATGTTATTCCAAAAATAAATTTGAGAAATTAGTGCGTCTAATTGGTTTTATTATAAGAATAAATTACAAAGAACGCCGTAAATTTTCTATATGTTCACTGAACATCAGATTGTCTACTAGTAAAAAAGGATAAATTGCGTGTGGCAAACGTATTGTTGCGTTGCCAGCTGATCAACATTGCTGGGTGGCAGTTGTCTGAAGAAACTGAGACAAATCACGACAGTTTAAGCACAGATGACGAACGGACAGAGATTCCTGCCAAAAGACGAAGTAGATATACTAACCAACCTACACATAATTCATATTTGGAAACCATGAAGGCTTATGGGGGAGTAGAGCTACAACGCCATTCATTCTCTACTTCCTCGGCACTACATGGGAATGAGTGGTCATCTTCTCGTGCAGAGGCAAGAGCCACCGATACGCGCTGATTATGAGATTAGATGGGCCCCAGAGCAAGAATCGACTTTTCGGAGAAAAGATAATTATCTTATCCTCCTGTCAATCGAACCACAAATTATTGTTTGTCAGGTCAGTAAACTATTGATTGATTGATTTATTTATTGGTTGATTGATTAGAAATTGGGTTCGAGCCCTTACGGTCCCAATGTACCTAGGCCTTCAAAACGGGCCCACTGTGCCCCATAATCTGATACCAGTTCAAGGGAGCACCGTTCCTTTGCTAAACTTCCAGATGACCCCCAGACCTAAACTCCTAATGACCTCTGGTTCCAAGGAAAAGCTCAGCTGTACATGTCTGAGTGAAGCCAAAGCTTCACACTCACAGAGTGTGGCCTGAGGTTTCATCCTCTGCTCCACACCCCCTGCACAAGGGAATATTGTTCAGCCCCATTAAATAAAGATGTCTTCTCATAGTATTATATCCCGTAAGAAGACCGATAACCACCCTGGATTGTGTCCTGTTAAAGGACAAAGGTCTGGTCTTTGCAACCGGTTTAGGAACCAAAATTAATTTTCGAGCCTCTCTGTGAGTACTACGAGGACCACACCACATTGCCGGCTGCAGGATATCCATCCAGCGCGCTACCTGGCTAAGCTTCATAACTAACTCCCGAGACCAGAGTCTTTCTTGTGAAGCTAACAGGTTCTCAACTAGCCAACTAATTCCCTGCACCGTACCTAACACGGACATTCATCCTGAATTCAAGAGAACGCCACCATCTGCCCTTGTCCTAAGCCAGATCATTATATACCCCCGATCCCACATCATGAAGATCCATTTTAATATTATACGCATATGGTTTGAGATGCCAATGTCTTACAGGGGTGCTGATAAGTCCTTAGCCCGACCAGAAAGAAACATGCTAATGTTTGTGTCAGAATGACGTGAATTTCCTTCGGCGCCTCATCTTGCAGAAAAAAATACTTGATGACATCTCGCGTCTCGATGTTGTTGAAATCGCGCGCGTCTTCTGACATACTTTTGAGCTTGTTTTCTCCCTGGTCGGGCTAAGGACTTATCAGCACCCCGCTAAATCAGTTTTATTTTCTCCTTATTTGGTCAATAACTGACACTTAGATTCGTCGATGGTTAATCCTTTTAAAGTCTAAAGACAATTTGATTCCTGTAAGGACTCAGTGCGTACCGTGCTGTAAACACTGCTAGTCGGTCATAAAAAATAATCTTTTAATGTTGTGTAAGGCAACAATTGCTCTTTATTTCGAGATCCGTACAAAACAAACAAATTCCATGTGATCACGGTGTAGAATTATTGAATGTTAAAACTAGTGGAACGTAAAGTTACCGGTAGGCTTTAAAAGGTTTGAATTATTAAACGATGTAGGAAGAAAAGAATTGAATCAGGTAGGCGTAACCCCAAAAGCGTCAGTCATTTGTGATGGATGGACACGGCCCAAACAGCGTGGGCTCGGGTAACTTGTTGCTCTGACGACCGCTTTACCTTCCTGTTCAAAATTAAATTTTAAACCTCCACGTCTCTAATTGATTTCTGCAGCATTCAACTCAACCGACGCCTCTCTGATACTCTGCAAATCGGTTCTTGTATTTCACCATCTAAAAGACGCTAAGTTATATCATCAATTAATTAATTAATTTCATTAAAATGCAGATAGGCGCCAGTCCAGTGGGCTGAAACACGCAAATGAGTGCCTGAAGCTAATGGTTTAAGTCTGAGGAGAGGGAAGCGAATATATTTATATCTCACAACGCATTTATCTTTGAGGGCCTGACACGTGTAGAGCAGGTAACTAGGTAATTGTGTGCGCGGGTGAACTGAATCAAAATCACAAAGCAGAAAACACTATAACGGCCAATACTTACTTACTTACTCCATGGTGCAGAGTCATTCTTGAGAAGCTAACTGGTTTGCAGCTAGTCAAGAAATTCCCCGCATTTCACGGAACCCGAAGGTTCATTACCGCACTCCAAGGGTCCGCCACCTGTCTCTATCCAGGGCCAGCCCAATCCAGTCCATATACCCACATCCCACCTCCTTGAGATCCATTCTAATATTTTCCACCCATCTACGCCTAGGTCTCCCCAGTGGTCTCTTTCCCTCCGGTTTCCCCACCAAGACCCTATACACCCCCTCTCCTCACCCTTACGCGCCACATGCCCAGCCGATCTCATTCTTCTCGATTTTATCACCCGCACAATATTGGGTGAGGAGTACAAATCATTTAGCTCCTCTTTATGCAATCTCCTCCAATCCCCCGTTACCTCGTCCCGCCTAGGTCCAAATATCAATATCAACAGAAATACGCTTACCAACAACAACAAAGAGACAAAGCACGTCACACCAAGCACACACCACTAAACACCATAATTTACACTAACGTTAATCTTCCGTCTTTACAGAACATAACGACCAATGTGGTAATTCAGCAGCATAGTCGCAAGTTCCTGATGATGGATATATTAATGTCCGAAACATGTTGAGCACACAAGAAGTGAAATAAAATAGCAAGTGACATCAAGTTGATCTTTTATTCTTCAACTATCACAATGATGCACGGCCCAATAAACATAAGATTCATGCATCAATATTCTCTGTCGAATAGTTTGGACTCTCAAGGGAACTTAACTCTAACGCTACAAGAACTTCATCAAATAACATCTAGATCAGACCCTGCACTACTTCTGTGAACACTTTACAGCTGAGTGGTTACTCAAGTTACCACCTGATTTTAAAATAGAAAATATGTATTTTGCTCACAGTGTTATTTTTTGGTTGCCTGCGATTACCGCAACTAAGTACATATTATACCCCTATATTAAACGCCTAAATTGGTATTGGCCATTTGGTCTTTATAATAAATTTAAATTTGTTCTCTGTGAGGTGGAATGTAAATTGACACTTATTCTTCAGCTTTATTTCTACAGCAAACAATATCAACGCAGAGCAAAAGTAACAAGTTCTTTAAATGGATATAACAACACGCGATAACAATATTAGCAATAATTTATAATGTACATATACAGGCCAGTTGAAATGTGATGGCACACGCGCAGAAACCAGATTACATCTTTCGGCGAAATGGACGAGCCCATTTAAATCGGCGGGGGCGTCAGTTCAGTCGACTACTGGCAGCCGAGGTGTGTGCATCAGCGGTAGTAATGCTGGATACACCATGTTCCGAGGTAGCGTGAAGGGTACTGGCTACCCACTCCATTCGCCAGTTTCGCCTTCACTTCCCCTCCCGTGCGTCACCGTGTGCCATCACATTTCAACTGGAGTCTACAACTGAAAAAGAAAAACAAAAAGCAGTTGCGCTCTCTGAGAGAGTTCTAGGATGCAAAAATCCCGAAGAAGTAACAAAGTGAAGTCATAGAATACTCCCTATCTTGTTTATTAACCTTTTGGCGCCGGAATTATTTTTTTAATTTTAGCACACCTGTATATAAAATTTGAATAATACAGGAACCAAATACGTTAGAATTATGAAACAAACTGCATTTTGAAGAGAAAAAAACGGAGAGTATATACCATGTTTACAATATTCGATACCTGTATTTGTTGAATAAATATATAAAATGCAACTTTAGAGGTTAGCGGTGCGGTATGACCACTATAGTTGACATTAGACGTCTAAAGGTTAATTAAACACTTATTAAGGTTTTTAAGGTAAAGGTAAAGGCCGCACTAGAACAGGCCACGAAAGTCCACAAGGGGAGTAGAGGTATAGCTCTACTCTTTTCTTAACCTCGGCGCTAGGTGGGGTGGGTTGTCAACGCCACGTCCCGGTCGCTTTAGCCCCCGGGAAGGACCCGGTACCCCAGAGTCAGTCTGGACTGGTGAGGAAAACTCTCTCCCACCGGGATTCGATGCCCGGACAGCCCAACCCGTAGCGAGTCGCTATACCGACTGTGCTATTCCGACCCGCAGAACACTTATTGATTGTACGTAAATTTTGTTACTCAAAAAAAAATAACAGGAGTGAAAAATCTACGTCTTTGTGTTCTTTTAAAAAATACGACATAAATAAGGATTTCGTTAGGCTGCTCGTGTTTGAGTGCAGGGCTACTGAGAGTGTGTATGGAAGAACACGGTGGCATATACATATGGATATCGGCCAGTAACGGCTTTTGGTTGTATAAGAAGGAAGCGATATTCTTGATTCCTTGACTTCAAAGATCGACCCTGTTCAGTGGCTGCAGTCTTTCGTAATTCGTACGGTTTTGTACGCTGCTGTTGGAAACAGAAATTTCTCCTGAACCTTCGATAAAAATTTACATCACAAAGTATCATATCCCGGAAGAAATCAATTTTTATTTCACTCAACTCAATTTGTTGAAAAATTCAGATCTCGGCTTAATTTCCCTTCTTCTTCTGCAAACTTTAACTGAATTCACCTTTAAAGGAGAGGCAACACCCAAAATTTATTAATCAATGTATTTCGGATACTCCAGTTTTTCGGATTCTCCGCCCGTTTGTTTGTAATTCGACGCCGATTGGAGGAGGATAGGGTGCCCAAAAAGATCTTCACTCAAGAATTGGAAGGGACGAGAAGAAGGGGAAGACCCAGTAAAAGATGGAAGAGGAAGTACAAAGAGATCTTCAAGTGCTGGGAGTGAGAAGATGGAGAGAGTTGGTTGCAGATAGGAAGAAATGGAAGGACATTGTTCGACAGGCCAAAGCCCACAGTGGGCTGTAGTGCCAATGGAAGAAGGAGGAGAAGAAGAAGAAGAAGAAGAAGAAGAAGAAGAAGAAGAAGAAGAAGAATTCGACGTCGTACAAACGTGCACTATCAGCGTCACAGCAGGCGACCAAAATATTCAGGCTTAACGTCGAACATTGCTTTGTGTGTGTGTGTGTGTGTGTGTGTGTTTGTTTGTTTGTTTTGGTGCAACAGCCCCCTAGCTGACCAGGACCTCCTCATTCACGAGGTCTCTAGATCACACACAACGACGCACCACAGTCGGTAGGACTCCTCTGGACGAGTGATCAACCTGACTTAGAGACCTCTACCGGACAACACACAACACTCACGACAAATATCCATGACCCCCGGTGGGATTCGAACCCACAGTCTCAGCAGGTGAGCAGCCCCATATAGACGCTTTAGAACGTGCGGCCAATAGGAACGGCGCTGTGTGTCCTAGAACATAACAAATAAAGCGTGTCACGTGCCCGATATTGTAGAGCCTACCTTTGCCGTAAAATTCAGTTCTCAGTTAATCAATATCATTCAAAAAATCCCATGTAAAACCTTGTTTATAATTTTCCTTATTTTTTCTGTGCCGGTTCTGAACCTAAATACACAGGAAAATAACTCGCTTTTCGTTTCAGTGCTGTTAAGTATCAAGTCAAAATGTCCATGACAAAGCCCCAACTTCCAGTTCACACTTCTGTATCCTAGAAGCTAGTAAAAGCTCAACCGGGCCCGAAAATCCTGCTTTTTTTACGAAACCCAAAGATTTTTCCATTTCCACCAGTCTGCGAAAGAAAGTCCCAGTCATTTCTATCAAATTTCGATGTTATCCTGCAAACGTTTCAGCATAAATAAGGGTTTGTAAGGCCAAAAGAGATCTATAGAGGCCAAAATCGTGACGGATGATTAGCTTCTAACTATATACGCTGTATTTTAACCCTTTAAAGACGAAGCGCAGACCGCTGTATTTAAAGACCCAGTCCGTACCGCGCTGTAAACACTTTTCATCTCTGTTATAAAAACCAATCAGTTTATGCTGTAAGTGGCACAAGTCGCTGTTTGTTC
>Ga0131853_10017876_pt1 | contig 12911 bp, 11 predicted proteins | sample TergutLab28metaG_FD_92764 | JGI IMG/M metagenome (GOLD analysis project Ga0131853, IMG submission 92764) | Labiotermes labralis P1 segment gut microbial communities from Petit-Saut dam, French Guiana - Lab288 P1 (version 2) (version 2) | ecosystem: Host-associated > Arthropoda: Insects >...
CATTTCGGCCTTTATAGCTGATTGAACCGAAAAAAGGAGGCTCCCCACAATGGATATTGTTCTAGCCACCGGGATAGGCTTTAACATAGTAAATATCTTACTCCTGATTCTGATCATATACGTATTTATAACCTTAGCAAAAGTACTGCGCAAGCTGGATAAGGCACTGGATATATGGCTGCGCAAAAATAAGGATGACTAACCGAAATGGCATACATTCTGGCATTTGAAGGCATAGACGGCACCGGCAAGGGCACTCAGGCACAGCTTTTGCACAACAGGCTAACTGCGCTTGGCTATAGCTGCCTGCAAGTATCCTTCCCAAACTACGAAAGCTTTATCGGGCGTGAAATAGGCGCACTGCTTTCCGGCAGGCACGGCACCACGGCCGCCACACTGGACCCCAAAAGCATGGCGCTGTGGTTCGCCGCTGAGCGTATGCGTACCTTTAAGGACATAGACCAAAGCGTATACGATTTTATTGTACTGAACCGTTACATTATGTCTAACATAGTGTATCAATCTCTTAGAGTAGCCGCCGATGAACGCCCGGCGTTTACGCAATGGGTCTTCGAGTTGGAATACGGCCAGTTCGGCCTGCCGCACCCGGACCTCACATTCGTGTTCGAAGTGGACGAGCATTTATCTTCCGCCAACGTATCCCAAAAAGGCTACCGCGAATACACAGGCAACACCCCCGATGTATACGAGGCATCCGGCACAACCCAAACAAACGCCCGCCAACTTTACCGCCAGTTAGCGCACCAACACACCAACACCATGCTGATTGAATGCATGGCCGCCTCCGGCACAATGCGCCCGGCGCAAGATATCAGCGACACAGTGTTCGCCGCGGTTCAGCCGCAATTATCCAAATATTGAAAACAAACATTTTGTTTAGGCATCCATTGATTTTTCCATAAAACAGGGTATAATCTTAATCAAAGCTATATCCACTCAAACAGCTATAAAATACGTTCAATGCAAATGTTGTGAAAATAGCCCAATCAATTTGATAGAACGGAGATGGCACCATGAAGAAAAAGTATGTTGTATGGAATAATAAAGGCGGCGTAGGCAAAACATTTACAACTTATTGCATGGCATGTGAATATGCAGAAAAATATAGTGATAAAAAAGTAGTTGTAGTAGATATGTGCCCTCAGGCAAATATCTCTGTTATGCTTTTAGGCGGAAATGGCGAAGGGGCAAAAAACTCACTAAAGCTTATTGACGATAAAAAGACAATAGCAGGGTATATTCAAGCGCGCGAAAGCCGTTCCCGGCGTGAAAAGACAGGAGACGAACTAAAGTACTTTGTAAAACCTGCTGACTACAACAAAAACATGCCAAATAATCTATACTTAGTTTCAGGCGATATGGATCTTGACTTGTGTTCGGAGCTTATAAGATACATGGAAATTTCACCACAAAAAGATTCATGGAAGATTAGCCGCAACCTGCTAAATGACTTAATATCATCTTTTGAAGATAAGTATAGTGACGACGAATGTGTATTTTTTATTGATTGCAACCCATCGTTTTCAAACTATACGGAATTAGCGATACTATCCGCAAACTATTTAATCATTCCCTGCACCGCCGACCCAGCTTCACTACATGGGGTTAAAAACGTTAGCAGGATTTTATACAAAAAAGATGTTAATAACGGAATTTATATTCAGTTTAAAGAGCGCGCTGAACAGGAGGGTTTTAAGCTACCCGTGTTTTACGCTTATATAAACAATAAAAACAGAACAAAAGATAAAAAAAGCGCAATCGCATTTAAGGCTGCCAGTGAAGATATCGAGAGTTATGTAAATTCTAACTTTTCCACTGATATAAAGGCTTTCGAAATTAAAGACTGCAATACACTAGCAGTTATAATGGACTATAACGGCATTAAACCTAGCGATTTAACAGCTTCGTCGTATAAAACCTACGGTAGAAAGGCACGCGCCCATGAAAGCCAAATAGAACCGTTTCAAAAGGATTTGGCAAGAATTGTAGATATACTGTAAGCATACTTACTTACCTAGGCAGAACTCGCTGAAAATGCGGTCGATAACATCTTCGGTTAGGGTGCGGCCTGTTATTTCGCCGATGCAGGCCAGCGCTTCGGATAGATCTATCGCTGTTATGTCTTCGTGCAGGGCGCAGGAATCGGCTGCGTTTTCCAAGGCGGTTATGGCGGCACGCAGCGCGCGTTCATGGCGCATATTGGTTACCAGCAGGTTGTTGTCGGTATCTATATGGCCTTGCATGAACATTTCGGTAATACACGCGGCCAGTTTGTCCGCGCCTTCGCCGGTTTTTAACGACATTGGTATTATATGGGTGGTGCCGAGTGCTAGGCCTGCCTCTGCCAGGCGGCTTTCTTCAAGCTCTTGCGGAAGGTCTCTTTTGTTGATGATAGCTATAACGCGCTTGCCGCCAGCTTGGGCTATTATATGCCTGTCGTCCGGCGTAAGGGCTGCGGAGCCGTCTAGCATTAACAGCACAAGCTGCGCTGTTGCCAGTTGTTCCAAACTGCGCTCTACGCCTAAGCGCTCTACTATATCGTCGGTTTGGCGGTATCCGGCGGTGTCTGTAAGCACCAGGGGCACCCCGCCTATGTTTACGCTTTCGCTAAGCAGATCCCGCGTGGTGCCGGGAATATCTGTGACTATCGCGCGGTCTGCTTGCAGCAGATGGTTAAGTAAGGAACTTTTGCCAACGTTCGGGCGGCCAAGTATAAGGGTACGCACGCCCTCACGCAAGCAGCGCCCTGTTTCGAAGCTTTCGGCAAGCACCGCCAGGTCTTTAGCCAGCCGTGTGGCACGTACAGAGATATCGCGCATATTCACTTCAGCTTCATCGTGTTCCGGGTAGTCTATTGATACTTCTATACGCGCCAGCATCTCTATCAGCTCGTCTGAAGCGGCATCCAGCTTGCGGGAAAGCGCGCCGCGCAGTTGGGCTTGGGCAACGCTGAGCGCTGTAGCGGTTTTTGCGTTAATTACGTCTATAACAGCCTCGGCCTGCGTTAGGCTTAAACGCCCGTTAAGGAACGCTCGCTTTGTAAATTCCCCCGGCTCGGCTTGGCGCGCGCCGCTTTCCAACACGGCTCGCAATACCTGAGACACCGGAAGCATACCGCCGTGGCAGTTTATCTCTACAACATCCTCGCAGGTGTATGAATGCGGCGCGCGCATTACGCTTACCAGCGCTTCGTCTATAACGCGGCTGTTAAACGTAATATGGCCATATGTTATTGTATGTGTGGCGATATCTTGCGCAGCGCGTTTTGCACGGAACAGCCGCGCCAGAATATCAAGCGCCAAAGACCCGCTGACGCGCACAATGCCTATGCCGCCGCTTCCGGCGGGTGTGGATATCGCCGCGATTGTGTCGTTATGCTTCATTATGTTACCTCGTTTAGCAATTGTATGGGAATAAATATTACCTAACCCGCCCTGTTGGCTCTATATAGCGGATGCCATCCAGCCTAAGATCCCACATAAGGCTGAGCGTGTTGTTTAGGCTGTGGTGGTGTGGGTAAAAGGCCAGCGCTACGCTGTTAACATAGGGCGGTGTTCCGGTTGTGAGCACACCGGGGTGCGTGCGGGAATCCAGAATGTTATCGTACACGCCAAAGAAGCCTATGGTGGCGGTTTCGCGCATATGTGCGCGTTCGAAGGCTTGGCCCCATTTGCGGTAGTTGGCTACTATACCGCCGCGTACGGTTACTTCAACCGGAGAGTGCATTCCGTGTTGGTGGCGCAGGTGTGTCGGCATTATAACGGGGAAGCCATACGCCGCAACGCCAAACGAAAATATGAACGCTCCGTCTTCTTCTGAAAAGCTTTCCAAGTATGTGCGCCCGGGTAGCAACGCGTCGGCTTGGATAAACGCGCGGGCAACACCGTAGGCTTCACCAAGGGTAAGGGCGCGTGGATGGCGGAAACTGCGGTGGTTGGAATATTCCAGAATACTGCCGTGTGAAAAACCGCGGGAAAACCGGACTACTGTGTGTTCATCGGAAAATATAAACTCGTTGTCGTTTGTATTTACGGTTATTGCGGCAGGGGCAGCAAACAGAGAGGAAATACGCGGTAATATGCTGCCTGCCTGAACGCGGCCGTCTTGCCCAGCATACGGGCTTACAGCGCGCAACAAATTGTACGTGAGCGAATCTCCGCCGAATATCGGGATAAACACGTTACCGTGGAACATATGCGCCGCAACCTCGCTGGACGCGCTGAACAGTATTTCGGCCTCTTGATCTTGCGCGGCAGTTATTTCGGCGCGTAGCGCTATACGCAGTGCGTCGTTTTCCAGCCTGAACAAATGAGCCAGGCCATAGGCGGAATCTGTAAATGTTATTGTTATGCCGTCGGCACTGGTTATACCGGGAGATATGATTATAGCACAGAACCCGGCTACTTGGCGCGTAATAGCGCTATCACGGGTGCCCCATGCTCCGGATATCATTTCCCGGGGAATCCGCACCGGGTAGTCCAGCACATAGGACGCAGGCAGCAGCAGAGCCGGCCAGTCCAGATCAATGGTGTGGGTGTAGGCGGCATTAGAAACCGCCTGGCGCAAAACGGAGTGGGCAGTGTGCGCCGGGTTGCCGTCCGTAAGGTAGTCTACAATGTAAGATCTGTTGCCGAAACCTGTAACAATGCGCATAGGCTCTACAAAGGGCTGTTCAAAACCCTCGGGCAGTATCGGAGTTGGTGTTACAGCTTCCATAAGCGTGTAAAAAAAATTACGGTTCGAGGATATTCTCTCAAACCATAATAGTCCCGTCAAGTAGGCGGCGGATATCATCAGGAATATAATTAAAACGTTCTTGCTGAAAAGATAACGCATTAACGCACGGGTTATACCTGTTAATGTCATGGCAGAAGGAATCCTCTTTCAAGCTGGTTCCGTACTTCGTTCGGTAGGCGGTTTAGCTGCGCGGTTTCTACAGATACTAAGGTATCCCCGGATTCACTGTGGTAGTAGGCGGCCTTTATGCGTATGAAATTGCGGCCAAGCGTAAGCTGCTGGGCGCTGCTAAAGCTGCCGGAAGCGCCCACTGTAAGCACAGAGCCGGATGTTTTGTAGAAAGCGTCGGTTTCGCTGTTGTAGCCGAACACATCTATCCTAATTACAGAGCCGCGCGGGGCTGTGCCAACAATTGTGCGCGCGGTATCGAAAGTGCTTTCGCTGCGTACGTTTATGCCGGATGTTATAGCGAAGCCTGCTACCGGAAATATTCCCGGTAGTATTTCCGAATCTGCTTCTGGAAGCATTCCTGAAATTAAACCCGGAAGCGTTTCGGGCGGTATATTTGATAATTCCGATGTTTCTGGGTACGCTGCTTCATCTGAACCGGGAGTTTCGCCCGCGCCTTCATTCTGCGCTTCATTAAAAGAAATGCTGGCAGAGCTAACGGAAGGCTCTTCAGAAGAGGCTGCCCCTGTGCCTACGCTGTCTTCGTCTGCGCCTTCATCATAAGCAGGGTAAGCAGGGTCGTCTTCTATAATTATGATAACGATATCCTCGTCATCTTCCTCGTTATAATACTCGTCAGGCTGCCCTTCATCGCTTGGCTCTAGCAGTGCAAGCTGCTGGTATGCGCCATAAGTGATGTAACGGGTGTCGAAACGCTCTAAAAGTGCTGCCCCAGAAAGCGGCGCGCCAAGAATCGGCACCGTAGTGAGCACGGCAGCCACGGAAAACGATATTGCGTACTTCGCAACGCTCCTTTTCATGTGAAGCCCTCATTTCTATAAGCTACTGTTGTGCAGTTTAGTTTCAAGTATATCTGGTATATTATATACAATAAATGTTACAGAGCCATTACAAGCTAATTACTTTTGATTAACATAAACGTATCGCTTGTGATAAAATAGATTAAAGTTGACAAGGCAGCGCGCTATGTGTAAGATGTTGCCACAGGAGCGGAATAGAAAAGGATTATCTATCAAAAATACAGTAAAGAGGAGCTACTGACATGAACTACGCTGAACTTGCTATCCAAAAACACCTTGAATGGAAGGGTAAGCTGGGCATAGTTCCCAAGTGCCCTGTAGCCAATAAGGAAGATCTTAGCGTTGCGTACACGCCCGGCGTTGCCGCACCCTGCCTTGAAATATCTAAAGATGTGGAAAAAAGCTACGAATACACCGGCCGCGGCAACCTGGTTGCGGTTATAACAGACGGCACCGCCGTGCTTGGGCTTGGCGATATAGGCCCGGAGGCGGGTATGCCTGTAATGGAGGGCAAGTGCGTGCTGTTCAAGGCGTTGGGAGGCGTAGACGCTGTACCGCTATGCATCAGATCCAAGGATGTTGATGAAATAGTAAGGACTGTGGAACTGCTTGCGGGCAGCTTTGGCGCTGTTAACTTGGAAGATATTTCCGCGCCACGCTGCTTCGAGATAGAGCGCAGGCTAAAGGCCAGTTGCGATATACCGATATTCCACGATGATCAGCACGGTACGGCAATAGTTGTTGTGTCGGCAATGCTTAACGCAATGAGGCTTACAGGCCGTAAGCTGCAAGACATGAGCGTGGTAGTGGCCGGTGCAGGTGCTGCCGGTAACGCTACATCCAAGCTACTAATGGCTTTTGGCCTGCAAGATGTTGTGTTGGTAGACAGAACCGGAGCGATATACGAAGGCCGCGAAGGGTTAGACTACGAAAAGCAGCTAATAGCGAAGGCCACAAACCGCAAAATGAAGAAGGGTACTTTGGCGGAAGTAATGGCAGGGGCCGACGCGTTTATAGGCCTTGCGCACCCGGGGCTTGTTACGCAAGACATGGTTAGGTCTATGGCAAAAGACCCTATACTGTTCCCGATGTCTAACCCTATTCCCGAGATAATGCCGGATCTGGCCAAGGAAGCGGGAGCGGCCATAGTAGGCACAGGCCGGAGCGATTTCGCTAACCAGATAAATAACTCCCTGGCCTTCCCGGGGCTTGTGCGCGGGGCGCTGGAGGTACGCGCCAGCGATATCAACGACGAAATGAAGGTTGCCGCGGCGCACGCCATAGCCGGGCTGATACCTGACAGCGAACTTTCGCCGGATTATATAATACCTGCCACATTCGATAAACGTGTGGCACAGGCAGTGGCACAGGCAGTGGCAGAAGCGGCGCGCAAGAGCGGTGTAGCTAGGCTATAGGGAGATGACAAAGGTGAAGTTGCCAAGTACGAACGAACAAGAAAAAGAGTTTCTGATACAACTTGGGCGGGGAATTTTTGAAAGGCTTACAAAGGAGTTTGAAGATTTTTGCGGGGTAAAGCTGGACGGCGAGCGCAAAGAGCTACTTAGCCGGGAGCTGCAACTTCTCGAACGGGAATACTTCGACGGCTTGGATAAAACATATTTTATGGCAAAAGAAGCTTTCGAAAAAGGCCGCCAAAACAAGGCACGGGCACGCGCCAACAACCCCAAGATGAACGAGACCTTGGCGGCGTTCCAGTCAACCTGGCTTAGCTCCGCCGGCGTTCCGTTACTTGGCGGAATGATTTTTAGCAAACACATAGCGGGAATTAAGTATCTGCACGGCTTGGACGAGCATGAGGGCGCACTTGTAGACGTATTCACATCCGCCACGTCTTTAAGCCTTGGCGCGCATAACCCATACGCAACCATTTACGACTACTTTGAAACAGCCCTGAAAATGCGCGATAACTTCAGCGTACCCTACCACCCGGGAATGCGCCACGCATTCTTCGTAGACAGGATTTCAAAGCTGTACCCGTCTACAGCGAAAGTCCCCGTAAACGTCCACAGCGAAGCCTCCGGAACCGTTGCCGATTCGGTATCAATAGAGGCCGCGCTCGCCTATGTGGAAAAGCGAACCAACAGCATCAGCGCCAGAATGCTGGCCGTGGACGGCACATGGGCGGGTACGTTTTCGGCCGCGCGGGAAGGCACCGGCTTCGGAGTTAGCGATTTTTCAATGAACCGAACAAACAATCAGCCCCTGTACGTAGAACGCTGCTTACCCGCGCCAACCACCGAGAACAAGGAGCGCTTCCTGAATGTAGTACAGGATAGGGTAGAACGCGGGCTGGCCGCCGGGCTCTATATCGAGCCGGATGTTATTGGAGATCTCGGCGTTCCCTTGGTCTGCCCGGAAGTTTTGCGGGGTGCCTTGGCCATTTGCCGCAAGCACCAGCTACCGATTATTGCCGACTGCGTTCAGCAGATAGGCCGCACAGGCTCCTACTGGGGCGAAAATGTAGACAAAGTGCTGAAAGACTACCCGCTGCTTATTGTAACAGCAGCCAAATCCGCGTCTAACGGGCAATTCCTTGGGTACACCCTTATACCCAAGGAAATAGCAAGCAAGGCATACCCTCTGTGCCATATCAACACCAACCACATGAACGGAGCGCTGCTACGGGCTGTTGCGGTTTCCGAATTCCTGTGCGACGCTAATTTCCAAAGCTGGTTGGCCGCCAAGGGCAAAAAAATAGAAGAAGTGGCAAAAAAGCACGGCATAGCCATCGGAGAGCGCGGCCTGCGCGGCAAGTACATGAACCGCGGCGTGTTTCTGGAAACAAACGACAACGTAAAGTTGGCACAGATAGCGCTGCTTGTTGAAGACGGGCTACTTACCGGGTCTCTGCCGGAGACACTACGCTACCAGCCAATGCTTATGGACTATTCATCCACCAACGAATTGATTGCAGAAATAATATTTCGGCGCGTTGGCGAAGTTATGCAAGGCAAAGTTTCACAGCCCGTGAAGGAGATTTTCGACAAACTGCAAGGCGTGGATTCCGGCTTGGCTATGAAGAATATGTGATTATACTCATAAAACTGCGTCATCCTAGGCTTGCGCTAGGATGACGCAGTTTATTGTTTCAAAAATAAATCAATATGTAGATTGAGCCTGCGCTTGCTTCTTGCGTTGCTTGGCTATTATCGCAAGACACACCGCACCGCAATAATGCAGACTAAGATTGCGATGATAGGCATGTACGGTACGCTGCTATTTTCTGTATACATTACCATTGCTATCGCTTACAACCGGAACTTGTGACAGCACTGCAATGGTGTCGAGCATTTCGGCGCTAAAGAACCCGAATGTAGTTTCATACAATATTGTTACTGCCTCTTTTGAAGTGTTTAATCATCAGCTTGTTTGATAAAAATAGAATTGTAATTAAGTAAAGCGCTAGCATAGATAAACTGAGTATAAAATTATCACCTGGCAATGCAGGTAAACCTCTAGGCATGATTATAAAATATCCTGATATTTCTGGAGTAAAATAAAACGGAGAGACAGGATATAGGATTAATAGTGAAAAAAAGTAGTTGACGATGTAAAGAATGCCTACAATCGCAATTATGGTGTTTTTAATCAAATGTCCTATAAAAACACCGAAAAAACCATAGCTCAGCAAGTGTATTAGTGTTCCAAAAAGAGCTTGCAAATAATAAAACATATCCGGTGTCCATAAGCTTTCTATGGTAGTATATATGCTCATTATTAGATACATTTCCTCTGTATTGCGTATCTGGTAATATTTGAAATACCCTACGCCTATCCCGAATATTGACGTAACAAGAAGTAATGATACAGAAAAATAAAAAACTATGAAAACTTGATTTTTAAAAATGTTATTGAGCAAATTTTCAATGGCAGCATCCTTATTCCTGTATGCAGTTGTAGCGGTAATAACACCTACTATTATCAAGTTGAATTGGCTTATTATTATAAGCCTGGTTAGGACTTCGTTCAATATCCATGATGGATGATGAGAGAGTAATTCATAAATTCGATTAAATTCCGAAGTTGATGTTATAAAAGCTGTACCTGTAACTTGTATGTCAGAGATATGTATAGTTGCTACACTTTGTAACGGAGAATTGCCAAATATGTCCATGTTGTTTTGTATGGTTTGCTCTGCCATTTGAATAAGAAAATCGTCAACTCGGCTCATATTAAAAGATGATGTATAGAAAGTATATAGGGTAACTATAATAATGCTTACGAACATGAATATAAGGTGCTTATCTACAAACTTATTTTCAACAATAAAACGTTGATCAGTTGATGCAATTGTTGATGCAATTGCTGTATTAGGGTTTAATCCTAAAACCATTGCAAATGCCAACATTGAAAGCACGATCTTTTTCATATAAAGTTACCCCCTGTTTGAGTTTATTTACACACAGCCTGGGTACATATGTTTACAGATGCAGTATTTGCGCAGTACTGCATACTATAACCCAGATATTAGCATATTTTGTTGGCCAACTGAGTTTATGGTAACATTTTTTTTTTGCTGTCAAGCTTCTTGGTCTTTCATGCTACAGCACTTTAATTCGCATAAAGATCAAGCAACAATCACAAAAAGCACGTCATCCCGGGCTTGACCCGGGATCCCCTTAGTTATAACCGATGTACATCACAAGCTAACGTACTAAGCGAAGGTAATGGGATCCCGGGTCAAGCCCGGGATGACGCGGGTTTTGGGGCTTGTTGGTCTTTCATGCTATAGCACTTTAATCCGCATAAAGATTAACCAACAACCCCAAAAAGCCCGTCATCCCGGGCTTGACCCGGGATGACGCGGGTTTTGGTCTTTCATGCTACAGCACTTTAATTCGCATAAGGATCAACCAACAGCCCCAAAAAGCACGTCATCCCGGGCTCGACCCGGGATGACGTGCTTTTGGGTGACATCCTACTATCTCTCGAACACCTTGTGCTTGCGCCGCTCGTACAATTCCACAAGCATATTAACCGCGTATAGCACACGGTAAACAAATATAGACACAATCATTGTGTACACCGCAATCGGCAGCACAATACTGCCGGTATAGTATACAAAGCCAACCGGCGCGATGGTTATCGCGTTAAACAGATACAGCGCCAAACCGTACGCTACTGCCATAATGCCCGTTATCAGCATCGGCAGCAAGTAGCTTTCGCGGTAGAAATCGCGGAACGGTTTGCCCGCAAAATAACCCATCAGCAACCCCAGCATAGCAAAAAGCCCCATCGTCTGCCCCATTGCCACATCCATCAGCAACCCGCCGGCAAAGCCTGCCACTGCGCCTTCTTCGTCTCCGCGCAGTATAGAATAGGCCACAATTATACAAAGCATCAGGTTTGGCGAAACGCCGAATATCGCCATGCGGCTTATGGCCGTGGTTTCTAGCAGCACCCCAACCACCAGCACGCCCCCTATTACAACTATGCGCACTTAATCGTCACCCCATTCGTCCCTAAGGTGCCCGCCAAATGTATCCGCAATAACAAATACCATGTCTATGCTGTTGAAATTAACGGAAGGTGCCACAACCGCATAATTAAGCAACCCGCTCGCGTCCATACGGATCTCCTGCACAGTACCCACAGATATGCCCGGCGGGAATATTTCACCCAGGTTGGATGTCACTAATTCATCTCCCACTGTTATACCCGCGTTGATATCTATGTAGTCCATGCGCGCCAGGCCGTTTGGCATAAGGCTGATATCGCCCCGCACAATGCCGTATTCATCTGTGCGCACAGAACGCACACTCACGGCGGAGCCTTCGTCAATATTCAAGAACGATACCACGCGTGAATAGTTTCTGCCGGAAAGCACCACGCGCCCAACAAGGCCGCCGTGAGCCAGCACAGGCATGTTGCGCTCTACGCCATCGCTGGTGCCCCTGTCTATTGTAAACGCGTCGAACCAATTGGTAGACACCGCCGCAACAACCTGCGCCCCGATCATCGGGTGGTCCGGGTAGCGGCTGCGTATATTTACCAGGTCCGCAAGGCCTTCCGCCTCGCGGGCTATTTGGCGCAGGCGGTTGTTTTCCGCCAGTGTTTCGGCCAGTTGGGCCCGCAGTTGTTCGTTCTCTTCTGTCAGTTCGCCTATGTCTCTAAGGTATTCCGGCAAGGAAAATATCCAGTCCGCAACGCCGCTGAACGTGCGCTGCGCTGGCACAAGCGCTTCTCCCACAGTGGCATCCAGCACGTTCGGGCGCATCCTGTACCCGGACGATATAATGGCAAGTACAAGCAGGCCTACAGAAAAGGCCACTATAAATACGGTTTTGTTCCTACGAAAAAATTCCAATGCCTGCTCCTTAATGATATAAGACCTTGGTGGCTCCGCCCCCAATCCCCCGCAAGGGGCACGCCCCTTGACCCGCTCTTGCTGCGGACGGAAAGGCATAGACCTTGGTGGCTCCGCCCCCAACCCCCCCGCAAGGGGCGCGCCCCTTGACCCGCTCTTGCTTCGCATCGGGAGGCTAAAGGTTTATGGTAGCCTTTCGTAATTGTTGATAAAACTCAAATTCCATAAGAAAGGGATCCAAGGGGCTTGCCCCTTGGCGGGGTTTGGGGCGGAGCCCCAAGGTCTTTGTCCTTAATGCCGCCAGCGCTGAGATATCAGCACATTCTTCAACACAGATATGTTTTCCAACACAAGCCCCGTGCCGCGTGCCACGCAGTTTAGTGGTTCGTGCGCAACCAGCACCGGCATACCCGTCTCGTGAGATATCAGTTGATCCAGCCCGGAAAGATGCGCCCCGCCCCCGGCCAGCATTATACCGGCCTCCATAACGTCAGACGCAAGTTCCGGCGGCGTGCGTTCCAGTGTAAGCTTTATTGCGTCCACAATTTGGGAAACCGGCTCGGCAATAGCCTCGTTTACCTCCGGCGCGGTTATTGTTATTGTCTTGGGCAGGCCGCTAACCAAGTCTCGCCCGCGTATTTCCATACACACAGACGGGTCCGCGTCGAATACGGTGCCTATGCGCAGCTTTATATCCTCGGCGGTGCGCTCGCCTATGGCTAGGTTAAATTCCCGCTTTACGTAGTTTACTATATGGTCGTCTAATTCGTCCCCGGCTACGCGCAGAGATTTGCTTGTTACGATACCGCCCAGCGATATTATGGCTACCTCACTGG
>Ga0131853_10017878_pt1 | contig 12911 bp, 9 predicted proteins | sample TergutLab28metaG_FD_92764 | JGI IMG/M metagenome (GOLD analysis project Ga0131853, IMG submission 92764) | Labiotermes labralis P1 segment gut microbial communities from Petit-Saut dam, French Guiana - Lab288 P1 (version 2) (version 2) | ecosystem: Host-associated > Arthropoda: Insects >...
AGGTGTGTGTGTGTGGATCTGTGTGTGTGTGTGGATCTGTGTGTGTGTGTGGATGTGTGTGTGTGGGTGTGTGTGTGTGTGTGGTGTGTGTATGTGTGTGTGGTGTGTGTGTGTGTGTGTGTGTGTGTGAGTGTGGATGTGTGACATGAGTTTTTCTAGCCGCTTTGTATCTGAATGAAACTTAATCCCTTACGTGTAGGGTAATGCCTTCGAAAGAATGATCGCCTAGACTATTCCGTCTCTTAAACGGGAGAAGTTTTAAACTCTTTATATCGATCACCATATTCAGTGCTGCCAACGTCGCTTTTGTTGTAGTCAGAAATAGCCCTTAGTCCTTTACTTTACTTTATCTTTGGATCCTTTTATTATTTTTCTCACTGCAGGCAGAAGTTAAGATTAACAGGTCCAATTCGATGCCTTGCCTTGCCCGCACCGTGTTTTTTTTAATAATTGATGCACACTGAAAATTTGCAAGCAGTGCTCATGAATACATTTGCCGTTCAATTTTCTCCAAATGAGAGCCCGTTCTCCTTCTGTAATACAAGTAGGTGTACCTAAACTTCTGTAGGTTAAAATGTTGCGTACGTTTTAACACCGCCCATTCAACTGTCCGGAGCTGTGAACATTACGTCGTTTATTTTTGTCAGCGCTGTAGGATGTCTGTCTTCTCACGGTTAGCAGTTTTCTGTTGCACGTTTTTAAGGGTAACGTAACGTAACTTATACTGTATGATTACGTCCCATTTTTGGCATTGTGTCAACAATACATCTTCCTCATTCTGTTTCCATACACGACCTCGTACCGTGCTTGTGTTTCACATCTTATATAACGAAGGGAGGCCTTGCTGTGTCCGTCCTTACACGTGGTTTAATGTCGCATTATCAGGAATCGCCTGATCCTGCGTATTGAAATTTACTACCTTTGACAAAATTTAACACTCATGGCGCGTAGGGGACTATAGGTTAAAGCTTACTTGGAATACCCCGAGACCACTATTTGGGAACAGTTATACTTGGGCGTGAGGGTACTATTAAATTGGATCTGAAAGGAATAAGTTTTGAGGTTGTGGACTGGACTTATGTAGCTCAAGACAGAATTCAAAAGCAGGTACTGAAGTTTCGTGTTCCGAAAAGACTGCAAGTTGCTGAGCCAGATGTGTGACTGTTTGCTTGTTAAGGATGAATCTGCTCCTTGCAGTTGCTTGCCATCTACAAAACAACGAAGGACATTCAAAGCAACTGGTTATGTATCCGTCAAACATAAGCAGTTAGTTTTTTTATTTACATTTATCTACATGTTCCGATCTGTAAAAGACCATCATCAGGCCACCACTGCAGTATTTTTCAAAGTAAGGCAAGAAACACAATACAATCTTATTCACACTATGAGATCCAGTATGTTTTACAATACTTTTTACAATGTAAAATTGTATAACATTTTCAAATATTGTGTGTTACCTGGCCGTTTAAATGAATCACCGTACACTTCGGCTGAAAACAAGACAAATGTCAGTCAAGAGTGTCGTTCTGAAATTGTGAAATTGTGTTACTTAACACGTTTACTACGCAGTTGTGGTCGCTGTTATGAAAGGATAACTAGCAGTTACAAATTTTGACGTTTTGCTGAACGTGCATCTCAGTATATTTATCTCAGTAATTAACCAACTTGATGCACAAAATTTTTGTTCTACAATAAGTTTATTTCATGACTCTACATGTTTCGAGCACATCTGCTCATCATCAGGAGGTCAAAATTGCATTACACACCCTCTGGTACATGAGTACTTATGTACATGAGTACATGTGCTCGAAACATGTAGAGGCATGAAATAAACTTACTGTAAAACAAAAATTTTGTGCATCAAGTTGGTTAATTACTGAGATAAAAAAACAGCAGTTACAAGTTCGCGAAACAGGTTCAATGCCTCCTTGTCTTGTGTGACGTCTGTAAATGTTGGAATACTGCGCTGACCGTGAACAGTTGAATAAGATGGCAAATGTGTGTTTGAAGACGTGTTTGTATGCTAAACATGTCAAACTTTGCAGTGGCCTTATTTTGCCACGCGATTTCTTCATTAGGCTGTTATCAGTCATACATAGGAACAGGGACTAGTATTTTACTGGACGTCCAGGGGATCGAGGTTTCTTCCCGGGAAGGCTAAGAGATTTGTCTCTTCTGTTCAGCGTTCAAACCGGCTTGATGTCCGCGCGGGTGCCTGTCTCGTGTAGACCGTGGAATGGCGGCGGACGGCGGGGACGGGAGGGTGTTTTTTTTCCAAGGTGTAAAGCGGCCTGAGCATGAAGCCGAGCACTCACCACTGTCTGGCACCGAGCTTAAGCATACGTGGAGCTACGTCTTCAGTTCCCATATATTTTTATGCTTTGGCCTTTAAATAGCATAGGGGTAACTAAATTCGCTTTTATCGTGTTTTGTTTTGGAAGTACTGTGCTGTTGTACAGTAGCTGTTCTCCACCCCCAACAGTTGCAAGTTTTAAAGACCGATTTCATTTCATATAATTTCTTCTTTCAATCGTTCCTTCTCTTTCTGTCTATTGTTTTGCTCCCACTGACGCACACACATTGCCTTTTGCTCCCCGAGTTTCAAACTAATCTTTAAAAGATTTATTTATAAATTGCCAAATCTAAGTGTCTAATCGTGGATGATTTATGATCGATTAGGTGTGTGTGTGTGTTATTCACTCTAACGATGTAGTTACTTCCGGTGTTTGACCGATGGCATTAATCTTAGGCGGCCTTCATAAGTACATACTTTCTTTTATAAGTGACTCAGTGTTTGATAGAGGGCGTTAATCGCCACACTCCTCACCGGATAGGCCTCTGTACTTTAATACACATACACACACATGTGTGTATGTATGTGTGTATGTGCGTATGTATGTGCGTATGTGTGTGTATGTATGTTTGTACGTATGTATGTATGTGCGTACGTGTGTGTATGTATGTTTGTATGTATGTGCGTATGTGTGTATGTATGTTTGTATGTGCGTATGTGTGTGTATGTCTGTTTGTATGTATGTGCGTATGTGTGTGTATGTTTGTATGTGTGTATGTATGTTTGTATGTATGTATGTGCGTATGTGTGTATGTATGTTTGTATGTGCGTATGTGTGTATGTATGTATGTATGTGCGTATGTGTGTGTATGTATGTATGTTTGTATATATGTATGTGCGTATGTGTGTGTATGTATGTTTGTATGTACGTGCGTATGTGTGTGTGTGTATGTTTGTATGTGCGTATGTGTGTGTATGTATGTATTACGTATATATGTATGTATTATGTTTGTATGCATGTATGTATGTTTGTGTGTGTATATATATATATATATATTTTATAGATGGGTGCTCTGTTAAATTATATAACCTGGATCTTCGTGAAATGTACTCCTATTTCAACATATCCTTGAGTATTTATCAAGGTGATTACGACGGACGAGGCGTGTAGCTCGAATTAGGGGAGAAAATAATTAGTATATTGTTTTATGTAGGCAGTATATCGTTATTTGACTTCTTGCAAGAACGCGGCGAGTTTTGGAGAAAAATATTCAGCTGGACCGTAACTGAATAGTCTTGTTCAGTGTCGGTGGATTTTACTAACTGAGGACTGGGTCTCATGACGAACTGCTGTGTTTGGACTGTCGGTTTGGTGGCTAGAGACGGAGTTGTCAGGCTGATGATACTTTACTGTCAGAAATGAGAGGGTGCAGGTTTTCTGGGCTTTTGTGTTTCGTGACATACTAATCTGTGATGGCTGAATACTTCACATAACTTGCCACATACGCACTTCTTTGACTTTCATTAGACGTCCCTATTTCCCCACCGTCTAGATGTTAAATCTAACCATATGCCTAATCGTCATCCTGATTGGTAGCAACTGTTACAGATCGAATCATTCTAAAGTCACTGCCTTGTTTTAATGGTTAATAAAGGAAAAAGCAGCCTGAGACACCAGTGATTTCTTTTTTCCTGTGGCGCTGCGGCCCAACGCGGCCCATGACCTCCTCATTCTTGAGGTTTATAGATCACACACAACGACGCACCACAGTCGGTAGGACTCCTCTGGACGAGTGATCAGCTCGTCGCAGAGACCTGTACCTGACGACACACAACACTCACAACAGACAAACATCCATGACCCCGGTGGGATTCGAACCCACGATCTCAGCAGGCGAGCGGCCGCAGACCTACGCCTTAGAACGCGCGGCCACTGGGACCGGCGAGACACCAGTGATACATATAAAATAAAGGAATTACCGTAAAACTTCTTGATTCTTAAGAGATATATTTGTTTTTATTTTAAATTCACGTTATAGAAAACAAGTGACTGACGTTAATATATTTTGTGCAAGCCCACACAACCGCATGTTCATATTTCATGTACTTTATGCGAGATAGAAAAAAAAACGGAATTTTAGCGTTTTAAACTTTTCTGTCGTATGTTTCAATAATAAATGAAATTTCCTGTCATACATATTTTTAATATTTGGGCTTACAATTGAAGATTAAACAGTAGTCTTAATTTATTTTCTGTAATGAACTAATGAAGAATAACTTTATTGCTGTCAGTTTCTATATTCTGTCGCTGATTTACACTTTAGAAGTTGCTGAAATTAGTGTCCAAACTTTTTCCGCGGGTACGTTTCTGCCACTTCTCCGGAACTGTCGGCTTTTAGGTGGACCCAACCAGTGTTCTTTCACTGGCTTTCCATTCTGTCTGGAAGTATTTTAAAACCATGACTATTTGGTGGTTTTACAGATGCTTTAGAATCACAGTAGCCAGTGCAGTATATTATAGAAAATAAATCCTGGTGTCACCGGTATTACAGAGTTAGCTGGCTGAAATAGTAATGGGGCTTACTTCTATTCGGTAAGTTAACGATTTGAGTCCCGGCTGCAACATTGACTATCCTGACCCAAATTTTTCGTTTTTCTGAGTCCCTCTTGGCATTTGTCCTTATAATACCTCGAATTAGTCAACTACTTTTCCCTTCTTACTATAATCTGACGCTGTTTAATCTGAGATATTGACATGTCTTTAAAAATACTACAGACTTGTAATTAAATAAATAGGCTAAGTCGGGGGTGCACTAATCCCGGGCGCCGTGGCGGTGATGCGTAATATTTGTGGATCCTCCGTATGGACCTTGTTCCATGTCGCTTTTGGTGTCTAGAATTGTAAGTTCTTTCCTAGAATTTTGTAACCCCTGATCGAAGTCAATATCAGTACTTGTTCTCTCCTGTTTTTTACTTCACAGGTTTCGGAAGTAAAGTGTTTAGAGTCTGCTTTTAGAGAAGCTAATTAATTGTGTTCTTTATCAAAAGTATGAATAGTAATGGAAGTAACACAGATGAAATTGTGATAATGAAGTAATAAGAGTGGTGGACCAACAAGATCAGAGCGTAGAGTGTATGGGCTTAATTTAGAAGTTCAATAAGCTTGAAGGTTTTTGGTTGTTATGCACTTTTGATGTGTAAATTTTAATTGAAATGGATGTTGAGGAATTTTTTTTTTATTTCGCTAAATTGTATTCAAATATTACTTGTCTCGCTTACAGTGTCTTTGTGACGGCAAATAACCTTTTTCTGATGCTGAAAATTTATAATTTCTTCACCCTGATAAGACAACTAAGAAATGGATAAGTTTTGAAAAATCACGTACGTTTATATGTACATACATGCACACACACACCCACATGGAACCGGGGCAGCGTAGTTGTTATACCGACGGAGCTACTGGCTGGAAAATCGACGTATCTTTGTTCGATTCCCGGCAGTAATAAGTATTAACACCGGCTTTGATCGCATCATACATCATATTCAATTTTGATCACATCATCTCGCTGGACTAATTAATCATTAGCAATTTAATTCACACAACCACAACATCCGAACATTATAGCACTGGGTTCGTTTATTTACGAAACGATCGTACAATGTTTGGATTTTGTGTTTGTGTGGATTGCTGATGTGGAACTGGTTGCTCAGCTCCGTTAAGTTTGGAGGTGTAGAAAGAGTGGGACTGAACATCCTCCCCCCCTCCACGCGCCTTTATAACCTGCATAGGCACATATTTACCTTCACCTGTATACGTACAGCATCTCAGAGTCCATGAACACAATACGACCTGCGATTCTGTAGCATTCTGTTCTTGTATATTTTTTTTTTCGGAATTTCGCACTTGTCGCCAATGCTGCTTGTCTGGCAATCTAATTTAACGTGCAGTTCAAGTAAATTTAACTGAAGAACTCGCCTTTAGAATTTCTCCTGTCCTGAGTTTACCAAGATCGCGTGTAGAATGTATATCGTATGTAACTGAATAGCAAACTCTTGTACATGAGTACAACTGAGCTACTCATTTTTATTGTGAGCTACGTAAATGTACACTGAATACCCGCTGAACCTTCATTGTGATGGTAATGTATCTGGGTGGATTAGTGGAAACCACAACTAGAGATTGGAATTACACGTTATTTCTGTTGGAATTGGAATTGGCTCTTAACTAATGTGACACATTTCTAAAGGCCGCATACAAAGTAAGGATTTAAATTTAAAGGACGATGTATTGGTGGTCATCATGATGACATTTGGAATATATTGTATATAATCAATAAAATAATTCTATTCCCGTGTGTGGCTGTAGTATTAAACTACACACCTCCCATGGAAAAGTTGACTGAACGTATTATATAGCATTATATTCTCTGAACCGTGCTTCGTGATACATATACGTGAGAGAGACCAACAAGATGCAAATTTTTTTCTCATTAATTTTTTCCAATTAAACCATCCTGTATACGTTTCGAACAAATAATTGTTTTGAAGATGAACAATTATTTGTTTGAAACATGTAGAGGATAGTTTGATTGGAATAAATTAATGAGAAAAAGTATGCATCTTGTTGGTCTGTCTCACGTATATTATAAAACAATCGAAGTATTATGCCATCAACAATGAAGGAAAGATAAAACTAAGTTGGCTGCATACTGGGCAACATAGTCTACATTCTCGTGGCCCTTTCGCCTCAATGCAGGATCTAGTTTCTTTTATGTTGGAAATCCTGCCTCAAAAGCATTTTGTAATTTTTTGGGCATGTAGTGTAGATGCATGTACTGCATCGTATTGCGTAAAAAAATGTCGAGAAGGCACAGAACGTGTGTCAGAGTGTGAGCGTTCGGAATTGTAGTGAAGTCAGAACTGCGCTGTGCTGTGTAATTAGATGTGATATTTGGGATACCAAAGCATAGTCGCACGGACAGACCCAATATTAACGTGTAGCACAAGAACATTGGCAGGACAATATAAACGAAATTAGTCTAACACAGGGCAGAGTTCATTGGTCTGCTTTGTGTTGACGGTGAACATTTTTTGGGTACGATAACGTGAGAACATGGACAATATGACGTAATGAGTAGTGCGTACAAGTGAACTAATTGGATCTGGTTCAGCTTTACAGCCGTAAAAGCTGGGGAAATGTAGGTGAAATGGAACCACAGAACGCGGTCCCGAATGTTACTTCGTTAGGGAATCACTGATTACCTATTTAGGCGCATTCGCATTGTTGCGAAAATCGATTATTAGGTTCGCCATGTCTGTGTTTCTGTCAGTCCACTCGTCCGAGTGTCAGTCCACATGGAACAACTCGGCTCCCACTGACCGGATTTTCATGATATTTCATATTTGGGTATTTTTCGAAAATCTGTCGAGGAAATTCACGTTTTGTTAAAATCTAAGAACAATGACGGGTACTTTACATGAAGACCACTGTAGATTCTTGTTCATATCTCGCTCAGTCCTTCTAAGAATGAGAAATGTTTCACACACAATTTGTGGAGAAAGTCCAAACATGCATGTCATGCTCAATAATTTTCTGCGAATATCGTACCGTTTATGAGATAATGTGGAAGAATACTGTAGAACCGGGCAGGCCACATATGACGATATGGCGCATGCGCACTGCATGCCGGATAACTGAGGCTACAAACACAAGCTCAGAATATGTAATACTTATTGCTTTTGCACTGGGACGATGGTTGCACGAACGCGTCTTAGTGTTGCGTTTATTCGTACATTGCCTCTCTTGTTCTTTTGTAACGACGCTGATTCGTCTGCATGACGTAAGATAATGATATATTAATGCTCTTAATTCTGCGGTCGTGTCTACTGTGTTTTGACGTAATATCCCACTTTTCCTCTGGAACGTGCTAAAACCACGATAAGCCTCATTACTTCTATAGGCGAGTCTGTTCCGTTAATGAGAACAATTTTTGACATTGGAGATTTCAATTGCAAATTGATGTTTCTTATGCACGCATGGTTTTTGGCCTCGAAGAGCAAGGAAACATATATAAGTAGGAAATTATGAAGAAGGAATCTTGAAGCAAAAATCACAATAATCATGAGTCGATATCGTTTACCACTCAATGGTCGGATACTAAAAGTGAAACATGTCATATCAGCGTGGGGGTAGGGATCAGTGAAGTAAAAATACGTGTCACACTGACCTTTTGCCTTTTTCCTTAATGCACAGGGGATCGATTTTTTTGTTGTTGTTATTGTTTCTGTACAACCCCCAGAGCGGCCAGTGACATTTCGTATTATTTGTGGATCGTGTTGGTCGTCACAACAGCACGACTTCAAACTAATGTATTACATATCCGGGATTGTAACTGTACGATATATTTAGCATTAATAATAGCCTGTGTATGTGTTATGCGTTCCATATACGAAGTGTATGAACTGAACCTTTTGTCCATCCATTCCTTCATCCATTTCTACCCTTGAATTCTGTAATCGCTTTACAAATTTTGATTCAATTTGTTAAGTAATTTCTGGGCTAAGAAATCGTCCAACCCACATGCATATTTTTATTGTATTCATGAGTTTACACAAGTAACGCATCTGCTTAGTTGCTGTCGGTTGCCTTTCGAACTGGGCAGCAATTATGTCTAGTCATTGCCTAGCTTGTTCTGCATGACTAACTTAGTTCATGAAGCACAGTCCCTCTTGAGAAGTTAAATGTCGCTCATCTGATTAAGGAATTTTCCGCCTTGTACGAAACCCGAATTTTCATTACAGCTTTTACAACGCCCGTTACTGATCCACTTCCTGAGCCAGATGAATCCAGTCTACACCCTCCCGTTCTACGGGGTGACCGAAAAGTCGCGCAACCCGAAGCTTTGTATTTAGTACTAGCTATGAATGAGTGCAGTGAAGTTGAAGTGGTGGATGTATATGTTGGTATGAGTGGCTGTGAAAGGGCAAGCACAGCACACGTGATCAGCGTCATCTCAGCAGTGGTGACTTCAAAACCGTGCGTCTGCCGTCGTGACTTTTACACAAACGCGGCCCGTTTTTATTGTTTAACCCTATCTTCAGACTCATTCCTAATTTAAATGCCTTCTAATTCGCAATAAAACAGCACTCATAATGGAAGAAAAAAAGATCTTTTAATATATGGTGCTTACCCAATTATGTGCACATAACCTAATAGTATCAATCATATTCCTCTGATGCATTGTTGGGGAAGCTTATTTCATGTGCAATAGCTCAGTTAATTTTAGATCATTTTCTTGACGGCCGTCCATACTTCAAGTGTGCATAACACGCAGCACAATAGGGAATAACACAAAACATTGAATGCTGAATATGGCAGCACAATCTATGTACCGCTGCATGCATGCGAGTGTTGGCCGCATTTCGCTCCACTTGCTCCGAGGATGTGACCCACTCACAAACGAAGCTTATTGCCTTTCGTAATTTACATATGACACCTGCAGAATCTAACCCCTTAACTGCTGATAGGATTTACGTTTGTCTGAGAAAGTGTTTCGCGAAATTATTATTCACCTGGCATTCCCGTAGAAAAATGTATAATCATCGGATTATTTTGTGCCTGCCTTTACGTATTTGTACTCCCACTTAATGTATATAGTAATATCTTGATTCTGTTCACCCTGTTGTTGAAAGTAGCATATTTCACTTACCTGTGTTGTGACCATCTCTGGCATCAGGAATTGAAGAGTTATTGTCGTTTAAGGCCCAGTGATAAAAATGCACCACGTGCTTTTAACATTAACCAAATACGTTTTTCTACACAATTTGTTTGTGTGTATGACTTGGATGATTTTCCCAGTAACATCCGATCATTTTCTTAAGCAACATTAATCGGCTGGTCTTCAAAATGGTCGAGCAGTGTATCCTCTGTGAGGTAGGAACTGAGTTTTTGAGTATACAGAATGTCAGTCTTCGCACAATTTTGTAGAATTTATCTTCGAACGTGAGGCCTGAAGCTAACAGTGCAGCTTTATTACATGCTGAATACTTGCACCTTATAATTAAGTGTTTGTCCTCTTGAAATGTAACTATAGGGAAAATTACTTTTCGTTTTTCCAACTCTAAAATACGAAGGTTATCTAACGGTAATTCAAATAAAATTATTTGGATTTAAAGGATTTTGAAAATATAAGTTTTTTTCCTTTTATTTTTGCCTTCTGCAACCCACTGTGAGTTGTGAGAAGTTAATGAGCACTTACACATGAAGTCACCGTTAAACCATGACGGTTTGTTTGCGGTACTGTTCAGAGTTAAGAGATCTATGTTGTTAATCGATGTTCGGCAGCTGGCAGTGCCAAACCAAATCATATTTATCGCAGAATGAACCTTACATGTGCTATGAAGGTGACAACCGTAGATGGGGGCAGAAATATGAAATACGTTAGGGTTATAGGTGTTGTTTTAGTTGATGGTTCTGGTTTTTGCTGACACGGGGTGTTGATTTCTTAGGTTTTATTACATTTATTATTTGGGAATTTATGATGATTTTATAATTTTTTAGTTGGTGACCTGTGGCAATTTTTATAATTTTTATGTTTGTAATTATTTTGTACCTTAATAGGCGTGGTCATGGTGGCTTACACTAATTTTTTTTTTAAATATTCGGGTGTTGTATATCTCTTTTATGAATGATTATTCGGTTTGCGATTTGTTTTTATACAGCTGAAGAAGGAAACCGTTATTTCCGAAACGTTGTTTTCTGTTACATAGTGACAATGGAAAAAGTACAGATAAATGTCAGTGATAAAGTATGGTGTATGGTGTAGCAGGGCAGCCTGAGTTCGAATCCAAGGACTGCCTTACTCGGATGAAAATCGGAATGATTTCTATCAGTTTTGTAGGAATGGAACTCTTGAATTTTACGTCGACCGGATTAACAGAAGCTTAGAATGTAAATTTTGTATTCTGTACTTATGTGATTCTGACCAAAGTCGCAGTTTCATCAGAAATGCGCGAGCTGTCAGCGTCTTTAACTGCTAGTGCGAGGGTTCCTCAGCTTTCTACAGAGAATCACAATTAAAAGAAGAGATAACTGCTAAAGGTCTTGAACCGAAGTCACGTACTTTTTCCCCTAACGGTACTCAGCTTTTTGCGGTATCGGCGGGCAGTTCTGTTGAGGTACAGCAGGCACTTGGTTGGTAGTTGTTCGAATAAACTACTTACACCCTTCAAAGTTGGAGTTGGATGTCTACACGCTTCATTAATATCGAGAACGCAAAATATTCCCTGAGTGGAGCTCGGCTGTACGATGAACTCTGAGTTGATGCCTCACTATAGACGTATGAACAGCGGCCGACTTGTATCAGTAGATCTTAGGAGAGTTACCTATTGGCGCCCGAAAGTGGTCGGATGCTAGTGGTTATTAGTGTGGGTGTGTGGTTACAATAGTCTTTATGATCCACTGCAGCCAGGCCGCTGACACTGTGACGCAAGAAACCCCTCAAATTTGGTAGAGGAATTCGGCAAATAAATTTGATTATTCTTACGTTTTCTTGTACGTACGTGATGGCCTGTCCGTAATTTGGTCCATTTAGTGCTGGTAACATATCTTGGTTGTTACATCACTTGATAAGTGAGATGGGGCTTATTCCTGGCGTTGTGGAATGCCGAGGATTAGAGGGCGACATTTTTCGTGGGCTAACACTGACATGTATTGTGTTATCGGTGCAAAAATTGAACTCTGAAGTAAAATTACCTATAAGTGATTACCGAAACCCAGGACGTTTCAAGACTCACCGTCAATTGTAAATGTTCAATTTATTGGTTTTTGTTACATGAACGGTGTCATCGTTACAATTTCTTATTGAGTTTTTCTAGGATAAAAGGGACATATTGCAAGTTAGAATAGTTAGTCTGAAGTGGGCCATGACCCGCTTCTACCTGGATCGTAAAAACACACATCTGACCTTTGCATTACCCAAAGAACTGTTTACTTCCGCCTGAGTCACCGGAGTTCTTCTTTTAGAAGCGGTACTCATTGGAATCCATATTTTTATTGACCAGGAATTTCACAGTGCTGTTCAGAAGAATTGCGTGACCGTCTAAAAATATATTTACGTCTGTGAATCGCTGGAAGGCACGTTCTGAGAAATAAGTTGACTGTATTCAGACGTAAGTCTAATACGACCTGACGTGAGGAAATCAAGATTACGTCCATTTTACTTAGCTTTGTAATCTCCAAACTGTTAGATTCTAACCTGCTTGGAAATACATGATAGCGCCACTGTCAAGAGAACTGGCTAAGCCCTTGTTTTGCGACACGGTTGTGTACCTGAAAAAAAATGGGCGTAAATAAAAAAAAGACATGTATAGGTAAGGGTGTTCCCAAAGAAGTAATAGAATAGACAGGGGTTAGCATAATAGGGTGCATTAAGCCAAAGAGCACTAAACCAAAAATGAGACGGCGTAAATTAAGAAGTGGTGTCTACTGCCAAGGATCGTTAAAGCAAAAAGGCGTAAAACAAGGGCCACGTGTGTGTGTGTGTGTGTGTGTGTGTGTGGTGTGTTTGTGCTTGTGTGTGTGTGTGTGGTGTGTGTGTGCTTGTGTGTGTGTGGTGTG
>Ga0131853_10017880_pt1 | contig 12910 bp, 5 predicted proteins | sample TergutLab28metaG_FD_92764 | JGI IMG/M metagenome (GOLD analysis project Ga0131853, IMG submission 92764) | Labiotermes labralis P1 segment gut microbial communities from Petit-Saut dam, French Guiana - Lab288 P1 (version 2) (version 2) | ecosystem: Host-associated > Arthropoda: Insects >...
ACCGAAACATGTCGGAGCAGTTTTAGTGTTTTAATGTGTAAATTTTATTTAAGTGCATAGTTGGTATAATAATTGAGTCACATCCTTGAATATTCACAAAATTTTTGAAACCAATTAATCACTCTTAATCGATTGAATTTAGGCTTACCTTACGACGCTGTTTTAATTGCATGGTTTTTACAGCGTCAGATGGGTTGCAAAACTTATTTTTGTTGCCAAATTTGTTGGAGTTCAGGAGAATGCAGATTTAGCCTGTTTGACGGCATTAAGTCGCATCCAGCTGAAGCAGCTGAGAAGAAGTACGAAGAACATCAGTCGTGATACGCGATAGCCTGACCAGACTCTGACAACCTTCCCATTTAATTCACTTATATGTGACGCTCGCTCAACAAATCTGTGAAGTTGTTTGTAATCACACTGCTGTTCGACGCGTTGTGTGATACGTAGTTGACAAAGTGTCGCTAAGTAAATCAGTAGATGTTGTATGGTCGCCCTGTAACTAACAAGCAGGTTATGTCTTGAATTGAAGTGCTTTTGGTTGCAAAACCCTTCACAGAATCTTCCGCTTTATGCACTCGTAATTTCATGGCTTGTTCGGGGGGGGGGGGGTCTAATTCCTTACCAAATTGAATCAAATCTTCCTACTTATATACCTTTTATTCAAAATCATTTCAAATACGGTTCTCACATCTGCTGATGGGTACCGAAACCGGTCTGTTAACCGTCTACAACCAAGTGGTGGCAACGTATACCGCCCGATGTTACAATAAAAAGTCTCAGAATTATGCCAAAATTTGCATTTATATTTTATAACGTAAATTTTCCATGAAACTATATTATGTATATTATACTTAATATTTATATGTATATTTGTGTGTTTCGTATGTCTACCTCAAGAAACAGAGGCAGTTTCCTTATATAATATTAACCGACACTACGCTGAATTTATTCTGTGTGAGGTACGGAGTGAAATTTGTACATAATTTAGCTGAATTACTCTGTGCAAAGCGTTAACGTGAGAGTTGACAACCAGAGTTGGTAAATTAAAATTTCCACGCCTCGTCATGCATGTTGCAGGTTTCCTACATCTCAGTCTCTTCGATATACCAATCTCAGTAAAGCTGTTCTTGCAAGTCTGTAATTTGAAGTTCTCATTTCTGCCTTCTTTTTAATGCTTTTCTTCTGTTAGATTTATTAGATTCTTCTCAGCACTTTGCACCTAAAGCGTTTTCCTAGCTACCCTAAGGGTAAAGAGACGCGTTGTGTTTTCTTTTGATGAAGAGCTGAAAGGAATATTGTGTATTGCTTAATGATTGCTGCAAGATCATGTCTTGTACTGTTCTAAGGTTCGGATACGTGCTTCATGTAGACGCTCGGATATGACGCTCGGATATGATAATGGTTTTCGCTGACGGAACGTGACTTGTGGTACAAAAATCGGCCGAAGAAAAAGAACGGCCTCAGGGCTGAAAGAATATCGGGCGTAAAGAAAGATTCTGTGTGGTTTTAAACAAAACGCACTGTCACTGTCTTGAGAAAGTGAAATACGTGAATTATTTGTGTGCCGAATGTCTATGTGAAGGTAGTGATTTCCGTATGGCTAAGCATTACTTTGTGAGATGTGTGAGAGGAGAGTTGTTAAAGCTGCACTTAATCTATGCTGTGATTCGAAAATTACGGTAGGTAAATGAAGATTGGTCGACCCGACTGACGCAGCCATAGCGCTGCATGTTGCAATACATTCCACGTGAACTACCCTGTTATGTAACGTAGTAACGTGTCGCTTAACGCAATTGAACACACAACAAACTGTACGTAATCTGACGTGCATGAACTTGTCTTCCAGTCTAGAAGAACAGAAAGAAATATGGCTGAAACGTGACGCCTGGAACATTTCATTTTTAATAAAATACAGGCTCATTACTTTTGGAAAGCTGTGAGAAAAGCATGAGTTCAGAAGACGAACACCAAACTGTCACATAACGTTGCATATTACCGTGTGTTTTCTTATTCGGTCACACAAATTAAAAACGAACAAATTAAACCTGTAAGTGTCTTTAATCAGTCCTATAGCTGAAAACTCCTTGATAGTAGCCCGGCAGGGATGATGTATAAAGCAGCATGATTGAAGACAGTGTGGGATGTCTGCCTATGAATAGTGTAGTCCTGAGGTTCGTCATCCCCGTTGTGTTCTATACAATAACTAATGTACAGTGTGTGTGCTCGTCTAACACAACTATATTTATTGGTAGAATATAAAGTTTTTTCTACATAAGGTACAACTACATGTTTCGGCGCTTGATAATGGCCATCTTCAGGTTGTACATGAAATACTTATTAAGCAGTTATACAAGACATACGTGGTATAAAGATAAAGAGAATTATAACTTCACATAGGAAATTGTACAGATGAGATTATTGTGATATTAGCCTGATTTATGTAAAACATTAAGATACTGGTAACAGCTATAATAAGTTTATAAACCTAAAATTATAGTCACAGATGCAACATATTACTGTACATTGCATATTTTATACTTTAGTGTGATTACACAGCACACTTAGACATAAAATGATACCTGCCATAGATTTAACTATAATAAGCTTAGACATAGCTTGGTAACAACATGGACCCCTCATGTAACCCACACCGCCCGTCCTTTCTGACAGATACGAGATCTCGTGCCCACTTTACCCCCTCCCTACCCCATATATACAGCCCATGTATGTTTTGTATAACTGCTTAATAAGTATTTCATGTACAACCTGAAGATGACCATTATCAAGCGCCGAAACATGTAGTTGTACCTTATGTAGAAAATACTTTATATTCTACCAATAAATATAGTTGTGTTAGATGAGTACATACACTGTACTTTAGTTATGAATAGTGTGTTCTGTTGGCTTTGAATTTTTGAGGTTATCGCTGCACTAAACCTCAGCACTTGACAATAATTGTTTCTGGGCAGGATCTGTTTAAAGTCACTCACACGTAAATACACTAAGGTGAGAGATAAGTTTCATGCTGTAATCGGAGACAAAACTAGTTGTATCCGTTGTGTAGCAGCCTGGGTAGGTCCTAGAATCCGTCTGAACACATTACTGCTGATATGTCCGTAACCTTGCCCCGGATATTTTGTTAACTTATGTGTGAATACTCTTTTAGTAGCTCTGAATATAGGATCGATTTGTGTGGGTGTGTCGGGGCGGGGGTGTTAGAGCCGCATAAACATCGAAGCCTAGATTCACCTATATGAAATCATTACCAGGTTAAAAAGCAGTAGGCTTATAGGAAACAGTTCATTATAATAGTTACAAAGATGTACGTAAGGCAAAATTGTCATTTTTTAAAAATACTCAGATTCACGTATGAAAGGCGGTAACAGACTGATAAGTGATAATGAATTATGATGTGAAAGTAAGCGATTATTTGGATTACCTTTGTAGCATATATTGGGAGGAACTGAGGAAAATCACCAGAAACGTCAGCCAGGATAGCTGAATTTTGGGCCGACAGTTAAAATCGTGACGTCGCGAACACGAAAGAACGCATGCGACGTTCGGGGTGGCAGCTTATGCTTTCAGAATTGTGATCTCTCGGTATTACTTTATAAGGTGCTGTGTATAACTGCCAGGACTCTGTCGAAGTCGCAAGACAATGAGTCATTTAAAAAAAATACACATTCTGAGCGCGTAATGGCGAGTTCTTCTTTCTTGTTACGGAGTTCCATTTGTCTTTCAGTCTTATTTCCAGTACTATTTAATGGGGGTTTCTGAAATGTAGCATTGAGTAGTCTTCAGTAAAAGTTTTCAAACTAATTAATTTTCTTATTAGCTTTTTGGATAATTCTGTCACACAGATTATTTTTGGTGTTCATCTATATGTTGTCATTCTGCCAATCATGAATTTATGTTGTCAGTAGGTTTAAGGTTGTAAGATTTTCTTTAGAGTCCTTCTCAGATTTTAACTTTGGATAAAATCACGCAGTCACAGAATCACAAAATCTTGTAAATTTATTAACGGTAGAGTCCTGAAAAATGAAACTTCCGGTTTATGCACTAGGGTGCAGAAGACACTTAGGAGCTTCTATACGTACTTCTTAAATCGTCATTAGTATATTTGGTACATTTCATATATTTTAGAAGCACAAACTCTTTGTGCACACGTTTTTATATCGCTGATGTGATTGTAATTGAACAGTACATGGCTGTGCAGTGCGATAAATGCGGGGTGGTTAGCTTTTCAAATCGAAAATTTCTGTCTTTATTAAATGATGCCTTTACCCAGTAAGCAGCATCAAAACCAATAAGACACGAAGGTGATCCCTCGTTTTTATGTCAATATTCACTCTTCCAAATTTTCAAACCCATACAAGGCTGTAGTAAAACTCAATGATTACCACATGCTTGTACGTCAAACATGGTATCGTTAGGCGTTTATGGAAGTCACAGGATATAGATTTGTGCGTTTTTATTCTATGGCGCTGATTTAATCATACGTAATTCATTATTAGTTCGCAAAAGAAATGCAATCAAATCTGTTCACAAAACACGCGTGTTTCATAATTTGAAACACAGAGAAAGACCGGACAATATGACAGTTGCTGTCTCTCTCGACTGGTTCTAGTTACAGTATGCTGCTTTGTTACGAACGAAAGCTTCTGGTTGTCATTGGAGCTGGAGATAGCTAGCGGTCGTCGGCACAACAAGTGACAGATATTACTCCCGCATGGTAAACATAATCATTCGTCATTGTGCGTTCCGTTGCTCAAATCAGATAGAATTAACTTAAATATCCTGACTTGTATGGAACATGTAGTTTTTAATACAAGAACCTACCACTGAATCCTATCCTGATCAATTTAAATTCTGTTCACACCACTCACATCATTTCTGTAAACTCCTCGGAATCTTGTTCTCTTACGTGTGTCCGTGACCCTGAAATTCTTCCTTGCAGTAAATTGGAAATGGTATGCAGTGAAACACAACTATATCACTTAATGTGTATTTAATGGCTATACTGAACAAGTACATGTTTCGGCCTATACTGGCCATCTTCAGGTTGTCAGATGGCCAGTATAGGCCGAAACATGTAGTTGTCCAGCGTAGCCATTAAATACACCTTGCGTGATATAGGTGTGTTTGACTGCATACACTACCATTTCCAATTTTCACATACACAACGGGGATGACACTCTTCCTAGATTCCTTACAGTAAGTAAAGTATTGTCACCTCCTCTACTCGCATGAAGACTTAACCACGCTTATTCTTAACCGTGGCCAGAAGTGGAAGTAATTATTTAGATTTGCGCCCCAATTCCTTTACCTGTGGGAAAGTATTGTCCTGTCCCATTGAATAGGGAGCTGGATGGACCCAAGAACTCGTCGGGTTAGATTGGAGAAGAGTCAGATCTCATGAAGCTGTCGGAAATCGAACAAGAATCTGTCGGCTCTCCAGCTCGTAGCGCACCTTCCTGTCAGGTTTTGTAACAAAAATTGTAGTACGAAGAATAATAATACGTAGGGTTAAATATAGACTTTCAAGAACCAAAACGCTAATTCGAAGTATTATTCCATATGGAAGATATTTAACGAAAAAGATAAAGACAGTTGTATTTCCCTGCAGTTTGTCATCTCTAGTGCCATTTGTTTTGGTTCCCTGCAGTGTGCCATCTCTAGTGCCATTTGTTTTGGTTCCCTGCAGTGTGCCATCTCTAGTGCCATTTGTTTTGGTTCCCTGCAGTGTGCCATCAATAGTGCCATTTGTTTTGGTTCTCTGTAGTGTGTCGTCTCTAGTGCCTTTTTTTTGTTCCCGCAGTGTGCCATATCTAGTGCCATTTGTTTTGGTTCACTGCAGTGTGCCAACTCTAGTGCCATTTGTTTTGCAACAGTAAATGTATGTCTGCATTAAATAAACGTCAAGATCACAGAGATATTAAATTGTACAAAACATAAATATAGACTCGAGGAATGCTTCCCTTTTGTACTATTTCAATTTCTTTCCATACTTCTCAATACTGTTTCATACTTTACAGCTGCTTATTGAAACAATTGTTTTATCTCCTGCACATATGCGAAAGGCTACTTCGATTTTTGTTTTTATCATAGTGGGTCTTCTAGATAATTTTGTTATTAATTTGCCAGGTGCATGCCTTTGTGAATGAAATTTGAGTATGCAATAGGGGACTGCACTTAGTGGGCACTGGACCATATCTCTCAGTCACTGACTCACTCTAGAACTCTCCAGAGGAAAGCCAAGAAGCTACTCCAAGCTCATTCCCTAATCCCCCTAATCTAATTTCAAGGCCCTATTACATAATGGCAGGGACAGTTGGCAGCTAGCTAGTGCAGATTGTGTTTCGTTACTAATCATTTGAAAATTGGAGAGCCGGATATTATCTTCCTCTCCTGCTTCACCCCTCTTCTCTTTTTCACCTATTTTCTACATATTCTCTCAAACGTTCTATCATTTTATTATTTTTCTTGAATTCGTTGTCTCCACACTTCCAGCCTCTTCTGCTTTTCCTCATCCTTCCCTTTCCTCCTGTCTACCTTATAAATTCTTCTTATTTCCCTCTTTATACTCTTTTCTCCACTTATATGCCTTCTCTATTTCTCCCTGTTGTCTTAACACTGATTATTATTCTAGCGCGTTATGTGTTCATGCTTGTTGAAACTGTCGTTACTTAATGATCCTCATGTTTATTGCGTCATCCAATTCGTACTTACTACACCGGACTACAGTGCATCCGCGAGGCAGTGCATCACACCCAAACTTTTGGCTCTCAGCGCACGGAACACGTTAGAAATGAAGTAATTAAAAAGTCACATCCTTTCCATATAAGAAATAACAGTGAATTAGTAGGGATAGGACATTTTGGACACACGGTCTTTTGAAGTGCCCAAAGTACTCGTAGTTAGGATGTTAGTCCCTTTGTCCTTGGTCAAGTGTGTAAAAACGGAAAACACCTAATAAAGCCAGTCACTGTGTTCAAGCAGAAAATTAGAAGTCAAAAAAATTTAAAAAATTCCCGCTTTTACTGAAGTTTGTGACAATATAGGTCGTTGGATACTGTGTGTATTGCAGACATTTGGACTGTCGCAGACTTGCCTTATTTTATGTATTTTATTCAATGTGCCTGTAATCAGCATGTTATAGGTAAATGCTTACAAAGTTAACAGCAATACATAGGTTACTAATTATTGTATTTCAACGTGAATTTTCTTCACTGCTAGTGCCAAAGCCCATCATATTGAAAGAAAATGAGCCATTTGTTTGCATTTCTATCATCACAGTTTATCTCCGAAAAATTTACTTACGCGGTAATGGTCAAATTTATCTCTGTGTATGCCATGATTGCTTGTGGGAAAATTCATATCCTAGGTCCTACCGGGGTGCTGATAAGTCCTTAACCCGACCTCGAAGGAAACAAGCTCGGAAGCATGTCAGAGACGCGCGCGATTTCAACAACATCGAGTCGCGAGCTGTCATCAGGGTTTTTTTTTGGAAAGGCGAGGCGCCGAAGGAAATTCTCGCCATTCTGACAGAAATAGTAGCTTCTTTCCTTCCTGGCCAGGATAAGGACTTATCAGCATCCCTGTATGTGGTTTCTGTATTCCTATTCTTGTGCCGGCCACCTCACTCCCGGGGAAGTAGTCCAAGGTATCAATTGATCAGTAGCCTGAGTATGTACATTTCCGGTCTGAATACTTACGAGAAGAGACGAATTTCATGCTTTTGCCTGGAATCGAAACACGATTTTTTCGTTTCTCCATCTCGTAGTGATGTCCATTATAAATTACGTTTGCTTCTTCATTGTTATTGTTTTTCTAAAGCCCTGCCATTTTCCTTCAGAGTACTCGATTTAACAAGCAATTAAATATTCTTTTTTTCCAACAATTTTAATAATAAATTACATTTTAAACGTCTTATTAACCGAAATGTTCGGAGATCATGTCCTGGAAGGCAGCAGGGTATTCAAAGTCAAAATAAATAGATAATGGGAGATGTTTCATGACTCACTAGGAATGTTACGTGTGTAAGCCATTTTATCACACCGTAAAACTCATCTTAATATAACCACTCAAATGAGGAACTATATAATTTTCAAAGGCATCTATGTTACTGACAGACAATACTTCCTTCTTTTTATGTTTTGTCCGAATAGAGATTAATTTCATGGTTTTAAGGATGAAAAACACAAAAACTTATTCCGTGCTGAATTTCAACCAGTTTCTTTACCAGTAACATGCGAGGAACTACCGCTTATGATGCAGGCAGTTCACCTAATTACGTGCCAGGAAGGCAAAGACGTGGAGGGGTAGATGTATATCTCTACCCTAGCTTTCATCTCAGCGCTTGGTCGAGGTGGGTGGTTAACGCCATGCCCTGGCCGCTTTACCCCCGAGAAAGAACCTAGGTACACAATTTACAGGAGGATGTTTAAGCCTCGGATCCAGTCTGAACGGGTGCGGAAAGTCTCGCCCTCACTGGAGTTAGAACCTCGATTCGCCAACCCTTAGCAAGTCGCTATACTGAGTACACTACCCCAGCGACCTCCACAACACACTTACACAAAGAAATGGAAGAGAAATTGGATACAGAGACGAATGAAATTGAGTTGAATCTGCAAATTAAATTCCGTGCGTTTCTTTGTAGTAGAATTGAATGTGCAAAATGTTTATTTTCTAAAACCACTATATAATCTCTTGCCTCACCCCTCTCGTAAACCCCTGGCGTATACAATTGTATTGGTGACGGAACACTAAAAGCTGTAATATTCTTGGTAACTATGCTTTCTGACATGTGGGGGCACTGAACTGTTGGGGGGGGGACACATTAAATGCATGACGCACATAGAGAGGGGTGAAATATTCCACGAGAGTGTTACGTAAAACAGTCTTCTCTTAGTCTGAAACATAGCAGAAACTAACTAATCCAATCATTCCTTTCCAGACCTCGACGTCTGGATTACAAGATTAGTCATTTTAAGGAAGATGACGGAGGTTGAAACGAATTTTAGAAACCTGTACATACCTTTAAATTAATTTGGAAAGGCACTGCTACTATTTTAGACTCTGATACACGGTATACAAGTGCGTGGGAATAGTAGCTACTTATAGAAGAAAAAAGAAAATCTTACGTCTCTTACCGTCCTTCAGACATTTCAATCAATATTTCGTTTTTATTTAATAAAATAAAATAATAATTACACTGATAGCCCTTCATTTTAGCTTATATAAAATTATGATGGTATTAAGATTTGGCATTAAGTTATTTCCATTGATGCAGTTGCTGAATGTGTTAGAGTTTGCACATGTTAAAAGATCTTAAAGTTTATGTGATCTGTCTGTAGCGCTACAAAAGTTGTCGTTTCGAAAAGGGAAGAAACGATTAAATGTTACTTCGCACGGCCGCCATATTGTTATTCCACGTTACCCTGCCACTAGATTTTGTACAATTTGTGTGATATTCGTAGACGTACTATCTGTAAATATTTCGTGAACTAGCATTAAACCTTACTTACTTACTTACTTACTTATTTACTCCATGGTGCAGAGTCCCTCTTGAGCAGCTAACTTGTTTGCAGTTAGTCAAGAAATTCCCCGCATTTCACGGAACCCGAAGGTTCATTACCGCACTCACAAGCGTCCGCCACCTGTCTCTATCCTGGGCCAGCCCAATCCATTCCACATACCCACAACCCGCCTCCTGGAGCTCCATTCTAATACTATCCACCCATCTAAGCCTAGGTCTCCCCATTGATCTCTTTCCCTCCGGTTTCCCCACCAAGACCCTATACACCTCCTCTTCTCACCCATACGCGCCACATGTCCAGCCCATCTCATTCTTCTCGATTTTATCACCCGCACAATATTGGGTGAGGAGTACAAATCATTTAGCTCCTCGTTATGCAATCTCCTCCATTCCCACGTTACCTCGTCCCTCCTCGGTCGAAATATTCTCCTCAACATCATGTTCTCGAACACCCTCAGCTTCCTTTCCTCCCGCAGAAGACTAAAATTAATGTACCTGGTACAGCAATATTCAGTTCATCCTTCACAGAGGGCTGTGTGCCTGCAGTAGACAGATCACACATTGAATGCTACGTAAGGAAGTAGTAGTTGCTTATGGCGAGAGTTCTGTGCAACACATAAATACAATGTGTGGGAAAAGTACAAAGTTTTCAGTGTTAAATCTAGTGGTATATGTACTGACCACCAGTGTCTACTGGTCAGGTGACACTCGGGTCGCTCCCCATCTCAGATATGCGACTGGCCATCATGCTGATAAATGTTTGGAAATTAAGAAGTACGTTGTCACGATTTCTATGCTATGTAGTAGCAGAAAATTTGTAACCTGTTTAATGCAATTGTCTCAAAGTGTACTAAGAGAGACAAACTAGTATAGGGTGTGCGGCCTATGTTCCAGAATTTTTATAAGTCACATATTAGTGGTGCTTGAGAAGTTATTGGTGAAGAATCTATTTGGTTCGCAGAGATGAAGTACAAAACATATATAGAAAATTATAAAGTGAGAAGTTTCACAAAGTTTGCACTTTACTTTGGATTACTCAATAAAAAAATAAGATTATGCTGTGGTATACGTGACATACGTTGTGGAAACACTCCGTGCAACAATTTGTGTGGCAGAAGTTCTAGAATAGTGGCAATTGTAAGAAGAAAATGTGGCTGTCATGAGGTTCTTTGTATGACAGCCCAAAAATACACGGAGAAGGAAACGTGCGTCAGGAATTTAAGTGAAATGTGTTGTGAGGTGGGTAAATGAATGGAATTGTTCAAGGAATCTATTTAATTGTGGACTTTGTTGAACCTTGTTGCGTATTTCCAGAGTATTTGTAAGTTAATTATTACATCATGGAAAATGTATAAGTGTCAGTAAAGTTGATATGAAAAAAAGACATAAACAAAACGTGAACCCTACATTAAGTATTCGAGTCCTCAGCTCTTTTTTCTGTCATGTTCTCATCACACTGCTGCCATTTGTTTATTAGTAACATGCGTTACAGCGCGGCCCCCCACAAAATTAGTAAATGTCTCGTTACGTTTTCATACACACATGTCCATGTCGTATTTGGCCACCAATTTTGCGGCTTCGTGTATTTAAATGTTTATTACTAGAAGCCGAAAAATTCAATTTTGTTAATTGAGTTTGGCGAGGTCTGCTGTCGGGTTGAGTGAGCGTGAGGCGCTGCAGGCGTAGGCGTCATGTTTAATGTATAGGGCGGTATGACATCACAGCACCTGCATTGCAAGTGTCAGCACCGTATGAGTGTGCTCTTGGCTACCGACAGTCTGATATTGAAGCGGCCGACTTTGTGAATAACAGGTTGCCATATTGACTGAAGTTGACTTGTTGACTTACTTGTTGTCTCACTGGTTAGTTGTATGGGTTCTTGACTGTCTTAAAATAAGCATGCTATTAAGTGACTTCTCCAAGGTGCCTTATTAAACACGTGGCTGGCCGGCCGACATGTTTATTGGCTGTTTCACTTATCAGTTTACTAAATAACCTACAGAGTTATTAACCTAATAGTTTAGTTCTGCTAGATTTAAAGTTCTCAAAGCCATGTTACTGAAGGTGAAAATCTCCCGGGATATTATGCCGTGTCGACAAGACCTAAATCCCAGAAGACTTTAATGTTTCTTCAGCCGTGCTGTATTTCCTTCTTGCCAAATGCTTGACTTGCCAACAGCTTCATTACGAAATTGCATGACGTAAAAATTGACTTCGGTAAGAGATTAACAAAGTAACTAACTCACTAAATGGCGGTGGATGAAAGCAGTTGTGGTGTATTTGAAGATCCTGAGGAAAACACAAACATGAGTCGGGATAGACATTTCCTCGCCCGACTTCTGGTTCAGGATCTCCTAAACATCAAGATGAAGTGATAATCATCACTCTGCATTTTCTGTGGAAGAACAGAACGCCAGATGGGTGAACTAGAACATTAATACCTTTCTGCACTTATTTCTTGTGAATACCTTATATTTAGCTGGAGAAATTTCTTACCTCATTGAAAGCTAAAGTTCAGCAAACCCAGCGTAAGTTTGCTGAGAGTTCGTAGTGGAACTGAACTCTGTCGTATTCACAAAACAAAGTTAGAACTCTACACCCAGTTTATTCTGACTTCCAATTTAATCAGCGTTGAGTTTGGTGTCTAATTTGTAAAAAAAAAACCTAAAATGAAAAGAGAAAAAATGTGTAAATAGAAGCACAGACCCAATGATAACTTCATTAAATCATTCATTGTATTACTTCATTAGAATTCAAAGCAGCGAATGCAACTTTTTCTGAGAATTATTAGTCGTAAAATTTTAGTTCGGGTTCAGTCAGCTTTATGAAGCAGGGGTTTTATTTACACAGGGAAACTGAGATTGCCTGCCTGAGGATTATATTGTGACTTGTCACAGCGAAGTGCTTCTTTCTCTTTCTCCCCTGAGAGACACAAATTAATGATCGAGTGCTGGTGTAGCTAATTAGCGAAGTTATGAGATTGACAGTTAATGAAGGTGTTGTTTCTAGTCTTCCGTGAAGTTTACACGTCACTTCAAACAACAAGGGAAGTTACTAAATTTGGGTAAACCGCCATGTCATTCAATCTTCTGACAGTTAAGGTAGAAAATCTTAAGGTGATATACTTTGAAGTATTTGAGTTGCTCGAGATTAAATTCTGATATTACTGCACTTGTCTCGCAAATATTTTGTAAGGTTTATTTAAACTTAGAGTAAATTCTGTTCATTATATGTCTTAGACATGAAATGAAATATATGTAGCTACAGTAAATGGAATAACACAGGAACTTTAGTATGGAAATTAGTACAGGTCTGGAAGCTAATTAAGATAGAAATAAATATATGTAGCTACAGTAAATGGAATAACACAGG
>Ga0131853_10017881_pt1 | contig 12909 bp, 4 predicted proteins | sample TergutLab28metaG_FD_92764 | JGI IMG/M metagenome (GOLD analysis project Ga0131853, IMG submission 92764) | Labiotermes labralis P1 segment gut microbial communities from Petit-Saut dam, French Guiana - Lab288 P1 (version 2) (version 2) | ecosystem: Host-associated > Arthropoda: Insects >...
CCCCACCCCCCCCCCCCCCCCCCACACACACACACACTGCAACGTCTGTGGCTCTATAGCATTTGCCAACACTACATGGTGCATTATTTGCGCCATCTAGATCACTGTATACGGGTATGGCTCCTGTTACAGGCTATATGCATTATTCATTTCTCGAAGTTCACTGAGCGAAGCATCCGTCCACTTGCCCATGGGCTGCGCAACCAGAACACTACTCATTTTGCGGGACGAAACACGGCTGGCTGTCACGGTTGTCTAACAAATTAAACGTTGGTCCATGACGGTAAAATATAAATCGAAGTCATATCAATCTTTATTCAAATGGCTCGTCCTACAAATAATCTGTAAACCACACATATACTGCCGGACAAGCAGGCAGGTAAGTGGGTCGGGTGGGGGATGGATAGATAGGTACGTCGAAGGGTGGAGCGGCCGGTAGGTATACAGAAACACTGCGAGACCGCAGATGGTTAGATGGATGAATGGATGGATGGGCGAGTGGGTGGGTGGGTGGGTGGGAGGTCGGACAGGAAGATAGAGATAAACAGACAGAGAGATACAGACCGAACAGTCTAAACTTTTATTTAAAATATATTTTGGAAGGGAGATTATTAAAAAAAAACACAAGGAAAAATAATTTATGAGTCAGTGAAGCATACATAACTTTCAAATGTATGTTTTCTACAATTGCGCGACTAATACAACAGCATAAATGTTCTGACCTTCACTTACTCTAACAAATGAATGTCAGAATATTTATGCTGTTGTATTAGTCGCATAATTATAGAATGAGTTAACTTTTAAACAGTGTCAATCACTATTAAAACACTATCGCTAAATTCGCCCACAGTCTCTCCGTGACGCAAGCATGGTACATCTGCCAGACAAGTCAGTCGATTCTCGGTGCAGTACTAGCGGAGGAATACGAATTTGTCTCTTTTGGGAAATACATTTATATCTGAAATAATAAATCACATCAGCAATTAATGCCAGTGGGTTACGCAACGCAGCTTCGAAAGCCATGTAACAGCAGTAGTTATTCCCGACTGTTAACGTTAAAGCACAAACTGAATTCCAGCTCAGTCTCAACATGTTTGAAGTGCGTCTATTCGCTAGTTAATGCGGTTGACTTAAGCTACGGCAACGCCGGTGTGTGGAAATATATATCTATAACATCAGTACATGACCTAAGGGCCCCTAAGATAGAGTAATCACCAATTCGTGTAATCCATTTTGAAAACACGTTTGTATTCGTTATTATTTCACAGGTGCATACAGACGCCTTTCGTAACAGTTCTGAAGCGTTTGCCGTTTTCGGTTTCCGGCAGTGATGGTCTGTCAAAATGCTAAGAGGTGCGCTTCAAGGCTTAGAATGCGTCCATAAATGACAGGCCTAGAAAGACTATGTGAATATTCCACGCTAGGATCTCATGAACCTGAGTCGCAATGGTGCTGTAATCAGAATAAAACAATAATCGTGAGCCAATGAATTTCTTTCCTGGTTTACACAACACAGCCACAAGGGCAGGCAAGGCACAGCAAGACAGTGATGTGTTTGATCAATAGCTCACACCGGCCTTTAACACGCAAATGTATTCCTTGGGGATTAAGTCTAAGACCGCAAGACCGCAGGCTAGAGGAGATGAAAGAAGGAAAAAAATAATCAAGCTCCCTTTAGGCAGGCTTGCGTGTTTATACCGCCGCATGTCATTAAGTCATAGAACAGAAAGCATTTAGGTCGAGAGACCTAGTAAAAAGTATTGTTATAGCGCAGTTCAAAGCAGGACTCATACGCTATAAAGGATTACGTGCGTGGGGCACTTCCTTTCTACATGGTGAATCGAGGGTGATAACGTGAATTTGACGGCGCCGCCGTAAGAACAATGTGGTGGCTACTTGATTGATTACTGAGCAGGGTACTATTATATGTAAGGAAGCGGCGAAGTTCAGAATGCATAGCAACCTCGACTGACGTCGATCTCAGAATTTACTTCTCTACGTACGCTAGGGTCAGTGTGCTGATAGCATCGACCAACGTAGGTCCAACGTGGAGGGTCGGCCACCAACGTGAGCAGGTCAATTAACAGGTGCATCAAGAAACAAGGGTTGTGCTTCCTGCTTCCGTGAAGTTGCAACACCGTAATCTGGACGTATTTTCAGTCACACTTTGTTGTTGTCGGTTTCACATATAGTTGGTTGAAGAGGTGTAGAAATATCCCCCCCCCCCCAGTTACAAAGTCTGTAACTACGTCCTGGAGAGGGAAATAATGGCTGTTTGTTCTGAGGTTCATAAACAACACATAAATGCACTCTGTGGGCAGAACGTACAATTCTAATGAGACAATCCCGTTGTGTTTCTGGAAGGTTTGGTAACAAATACTTTAATATTGCTCCCAATACAACTACGTATCTTTTGTTTATGAATAGCTACATGTTTCGGTCTTAACAGACCATCAACTGTTACAGAATGTGCACTTCATGTTAAACTGGATGTTACACACAGTAACAACCACTGGGTCTTTGGTGGAGGTAAAGATAATGTTGAAACCTGCTATATCTCTTCTTCCTCAACCCCCAACCCCTCGCACCTATACTCCTTCCGTCGCGCAAGCTCGCCAACGGTCAGCATAAAACAATAAACTTGAACATAATGTTAAATCCAAAACACATTTGCCCCAATCGACTAATATGACCAGACCAGGAATGATGATCATACTATATACTAGTCACAAATGACCGTGCTGCCCTCTGCTACAGGCTATTAACCAGCCAGAAATAAAATTTCTGCCAATGTAGCTGGCCTAATTGATTGATATGCGGTAAGTCTTAAATAGTACTGCCGGATCATGGGGTACTGGAAGGGCTGAGAGACGACACTATACCTACAAACAGTTTAAGTTAAATTTACAAGTATAATTTTACGACTGAATGTATTTTTGCCCAAAAGGCACCTCATTCACTTCTAGCAAACTTTTAAGAAGAACTGGAAAGAATCTTCATCTCAGCACATATGCTCGAAACATGTAGAGGCATGAAATAAAACTTATTGTGAAACAAATTTTGTGCATAAGTTTGTTAAATACTGGGATAAATATACTGAGATGCACGGTCAGCAAAACGTCAACATTTGGAAAGAATATGTTTCCTTAAGAAGGACAAGACTACGATAAAGTTCCTGCCCATACCTGTTTTGCGTCTGGTCTTAGTTCCTTCGCTACGTGCATCGTAAGGAAAGGATGGAAGCTGGAAATAAATAAAATATGCATATTTACGGCCCTTCCCGCAACAGTCATTCTTCTTGTTCACACGACCTATGAAGACAGAGTGTTCCGAAACGTCAGCACATAAAATTCAGACGCCGAGGAATCACCCAAAAGAAAGAATACAGCAAAAAACCTTTCCTTTAAACAGATGTCTACAGATACAGTCAAGTACAGTGTTCCTATAATAAAACCAACTAGATGCTCTTAATTTCTCAAATGTATTTTTAGAATAAAACTCTACATGTTTCGGACAGTTCCTCTGTCCATCATCAGGAGTTTTTCACTGTACACACAGCAATGGTATATGTCATACAGGTTTGCTGACAGCTTGTGAGCAGGATCAGGACGGAACTAGTTCCGTCCTGATCCTGCTAGCAAGCTGTATGACATATACAAATAAATTTGAGAAATTAGAGCATCTAGTTGGTTTCATTATAAGAATTTATTACGATGCACGGTCACCTGAACGTCAAATTCAAGTACAGTGATTGTTGTGATTTTGCTTACCCTGCACTTAAGTTATAAGCTGTATGAACGACAGTATAAGAGTAAGAAATAATCAAAAGAAACAGAGATTTTGGGCATTTTTTAGATAAACACCTTTTATCGTTCTTTCAAACATTTTCACTAATCTCTGCTGTACAATGCCTACTCGCACTGTGCTACTACGATCTTCAGTGTCTTCCTCAACCAATGGCCTAAAACAGCTCACGTACAACAGCTCGTGGCAGTTGGGCGTTTCGCATTTAATCGACATCTACGGTTACCATGCTGTCAGGATGCGTAATGATTCTGATTGCTTTCTGGACAAATCAACTTCTCAGTTCAACGTCTTGGCAGCCGTGCGGCCAGTCAACAAGACACTATTGTGCAGAGTGGTGCCTACGCCATTTGCTTGGATTTCTACAACACATAGGGTTCTGGACAGGCTGGATTTTTGACATGGGCGCGTGTTTTACGTCCCTACATTCAAAATCCAGGTGAACTTATTCTGTTTAAAACGGGACTTAGGTACCCTCCCGCAAAAAGTGTTCATTTTTAGAACATTCCATTTTGGTGCAAATGCAGAAGACTGCTAAGCAAATCCAATGACTGGAAATTGCTTTTCACCGAGAAAGATCAACACGTTGTGTATTTTACACTGTATCAAAACGTTCGCTTTCGACGATTATTACAAACCACAAAAACACTACAAAATGACACAGGACCTGACTGATGTATCACACAGTTGAAATAGTAGTTAATACACACGCCTACACATCTCAAGAAATGTGCAGACGTTCGGAAAACCCCTGACTGCACGTGACATGTGTGACACTGGACCACAGTTTCTCAAGGCCATTCCAACAGTCCATTTTCGTTAATTGATTCAGACGAAATTCTTGACTCAATACGGTCATAAACTTAGGCACGTCGATCAAGAAAGAACGTTGCGAGAGCAGCAGGCTACTGAGAGAATCATAATGTCCAAGTCAAGACAGTCAGTCGAATGCTTGGTTTATATCCACGTACCATCCGCTGGGATTTTTGGAATCGAAAGACACGATGAAAAATTAATGCCAGCCTGAAAATGACTGTGACAAATTCCAAGGTTCTCTCTACTCTGGGATTTACATTCAGGAACTGATGACAGCCACAGAAAACCGCTTGACAGACGCACCTTATATGTTACGACCTTAAGACAGACACGCTACCGCCTGAGTTCAAAATCTCGTTTCACCCTCTTCTTATTTTCACCATTAGTTCTGTGTTCAGTGGCTTAAACAATCGCAGTACAAGATGCAGCTAAATAACAAAGAGCTTGCTCCGACGCGCAATGCTCGCTGATCGGCCTTGAGACACCGAAAACAGGTCTCCAATTGCATCACAATCGGTTCGTAAGTTCAACAGAGGCAGACACAACGTGGTGCAATCTGAACCACAAAACAGAAGCAGACGAAAGACCGGCTACAATACGCCTTCAGTTCTGGTTTATCACCTGAGTGGGAATCAAGTAATGCATGACGATTTCATTTATTAATTTCTACTTCCAATTCCCTTCCATTTGGCACAGCCATCTGTGGATTGCACAGATGGCACTGAACATTCAGAAACTTATCACATCTGTCCAGCGCGGTAATAAGAATTTCCATACGGAAAACGGTGGTGTATGGGAAATGTAAGACGAAACGGACTACAGATAGGCGCAGTTAAGCGTTTCAGGTAGGCTTACGGTAGGTTCAATTCCTGCCCTGTGTTATACATCCCCAAAAAGACAGGCAAAACACGTACAACGCAACAGTGGGGTGCGTTCGTGCAACCATCCTTGCAGTGGAAAAGCACTAGACATTACATACCCTGAGTATATGTTTGTAGACTCATATATCAAGCATGCAATGCGCATGCGCCACACTGTTACCTATGGCCTAACTGGCTCTACAACATTCTTCCACACTGTCTCATAAACGGAAAGATTTTTAATAAATAAATAAAGTAATAAAATGTGTGTTTTGATTTTCTTTACAACTTACTGTTAGAAAAGTTCCCATCCTAAGAAGAACTGAGAGCGATACGATTAAAAAAATATATACAACGGTCTTTCTGTAAAGCACTCGTTATTCTTGTCAGATTTTAAAGAAATTTGAATTTTCTCGACAGATTATCGAAAATTATTCAAATATCATATTTCATCAAAATCCATCTACTGGGAGTCTAGTTGTTCCACGCGGACAGACGGAGAGACATGACGAAGCTAACAGTCGCTTTCCACAATTTTGCGAACGCGCCTTAAGCGTCTTTTGAATGACAAGGATTTTTATGAACGATCAACGTACCGTGTAATTTCATGCCATCCACAATGCCAAGACAGTAAATGTACCTACTGTACGTACTTTTCATTTACCCTTTCCCCACACTACAGCAGAGCTACTACCAGTAACTTTGAGCCCACCCTGTCAATAGCGAAAGGCCAGTTCTATGGTTCAGACAGCCTACGAAATGTACGAGATTCCAGGCTACCTCCGCCGTGTTTGAGGTCTTCGTTCTTCTGAGACGTTACGCCGCGGTGTAGGTTGCCAGACGGTTACCGTCGTTTCGGGACAAATTTTAGTTAAGTTCATCCAGTAGCCGCTCCCTTCTTCTTCCTCGTTTTCCCCACACTTCTATCCTTCCCTCTATATTTTCTCAATAACGTGTTTCAGAAGGCAGTTACTACGCAAGAGGTGACTAAATAATTCCTACTTACGATTATATCCACGTATTTTTGCGGTTGTTCGTCGCTATAGATACGAAAAATGATATGCTTGTCTGCCCAAAATAAGTAAAATATCGTTACTCATGGCTACTAACTTAAATAAAATAATAAAGCAATAATGAAGCAGAAACTAACTTACGCTTCACCTCGGTGGTAGGTACAGCAGCTTTCAGCTTACCTGTAAGAAGAACAGAAACATAATTACATGGCTGCACAGAATGTGATGTGCGTTCTAGGTGTACTGAATCACTCCACATGCCTGTAACTGTGGGCTTGGCCGTTACAAGAGTAACGTTCTGTGTTTGAACAGCACTCATGGTAGGTATATTTGAGTAAAGTTTCGCTGCCATTAATCATCCTACTCACTGTCAACACACCGGCAAATGATATTTTGCATTAGGTAAGTTTTGAAGGCGTGTAATTATATATGACGGCCAAACTAGCCGCGGAAGATGAATGCTGGAGTTTGTGGAATACACGACTGCTTGGAGGAAAATCATTTATTTCTCCTTGTAACAATGCAAATGCATTACAAGAAAAGAAACCTGTAAAAACAAGTTACACTAAAATACGAAGGTGTATTGCTTAGGTACATTTAGTTAAAACATTCTATACTCAAATCACAATTCGCTTTAATAAGACTACTAAAAAAAATACAATTCAGAGCAAAGAAGTGAAGTCCTGAAACGGGAAAATACAGTACTACTCCGTCAACTCAATACTGTTATTCTGCCACCCCCTTTCTGTCCCGCAAGAGTTTACAAGCACCAATATTAAGTTTCACTTACGTCATTCATAAAGTAACGCAGACAGTGTTCATGTGAGGAAGTATCATGAAATGCACTGTGTGCGCGCGCGCATGTAGCAGTAATATCTAACTAGCCGCTTGCCCATATATTGAAGTGCCGCTATATTCACGCGCTGTTCCACAGACATTCACCAATCGTTTCCTTATCCTCAGAGCCACGCGTTAATTTCGTCTATGAAGGGCTGCAAAATTGGTTATTATCGCATCAATCGTGGAATCACTAGTTTAGAATTCTTTCAGCCGAATATCAAGCACGAAAATAATATACGATTATGTTTACAGTTTTGCTTTCAGGCCAGAAAGATATTTGAAACCGTCTTAAAGTTAGAACTCGTATCATCTAAAATACGGGAATGGACGGCTCAGTCGGTATAGCGACTCGCTACGGGCTGGACGGTCCGGGGATCGAATCCCTGTTAAGAGATATTCCGCACCGGTCCAGACCGGCCTTCGGGCCTACCCAGCCTCCTATACAATGGGTACCGGTTCTTTCCGGGGGTAAAGTGGCCGGGGCGAGGCGTTGACCACCCACCCAATCTAGCATCGAGGTTAAAGAAAGAGTAGAGCTATACCTCTACTCCCCTTCTGGGCCTTCATGGCCTGTTCTAGAGTGAACCATCTAAAATAAAGAAAAAAGGATGTGACCTTGCTGATCTTGGTTTCTCAGATTACCTCATAAATAACAGAATATCTACTTTACTTCTCGCTAAACGTCATACACGAAAACAAACGATCACTGCACCTTTAAGTACCACGTCTCTGGCAACCACGCCACATTTCAGAACCAACCAAACGTGGAGATTATGTGCAGCAATAGAAATTCATTTCAAAACACGACGTGACCAATACAAAGAAGACGTCCGTTCCCACCTCCTCTGAAAGTAACGTACGCGTTAACCACAGCCGAGTAATTCAATTCAGGCCTCAGATAATACACACAGTATGCTTTACAGGCCTACACCTACTATTACGAGTTCTTCACACGAAAATCACAAGGTAACAGCGTACTGGTTAGGGAATATCCGTCCGCTAATCGTTCCTCTGATTCATATTCTTCAACAATAACCTGAACTTATCGGTAAAACACCCGATTCTTCCTGAGCTGACGATGTAATGTCATCAGTGGCGGCGTAGATAAGGTCCCTGCAGACCCTGCGACTCGCCTGTGGCCCGTGGGTCAAAGAGGCCCAAAAACGTACAGAATACTAACACGTCTTGAGGGTTCTGTCGGACCGGATTCCATTCTTCTGGTAGAAGGCAGTATTGTGGACCCTGTTACATCTCGGAGTAACTTCTCTAATAAGTACGGTGGGGGGGAGGAACCCGTTACCGACGCTACTGTGTCACTGACTATGAAAAGGGATGGGCAGAACTAAACTGCTGTCAGTAGGACAAAGACGAAGCCAACATTTACTCATCCTGTGAACGCCTGTGACAATGGCTGAATCATTACACAAATGGCAATTTCGGAAATCGTATGCTGTCGGAAGAGTAAACGACACAATTCGGGAATTGATTTTACTCCCATCGGGTGATCATTATTAGGCTACGTACTTACTTATTTACTTACTCCATGCAGCAGAGTCCTTCTAGAGAAACTAACCGGTTTTTCAGCTAGTCAAGAAATTTCCCGCATTTTATGACCCGAAGGTTCATTACTGCACTCAGAAGTGCCCGCCACATGTCCCTATCCTGAGCTGATCGATCCAGTCCATATCCCCACATCCCACTTCCTGAAGATCCATCTTAATATTATCCTCCCATCTACACCTGGGTCTTCCAAGTGGTCTCTTTCCTTCAGATTTCCCAACCAAAACCCTGTATAAACCTCTCCTCGGCCCCATACGCGCTACGAGATTCGCCCACCTCGATCTGATCACCCGAAAAATATTTGGTAAGGATTATAGACCACTAAGCTCCTCAATATGTAGTTTTCTCCACTCCTCTGTTACTTCGTCTTTCTTATGTCCAAACATCCTCCTCAACACCCTATTCTCAGTCACCCTCAGCCTACACTCCACCCTCAATTTGTTCGACCATACACAACATGCAACGTTACAGTCCTGTATATGTTAATCTTCATATTTTTGGATAGTAAAGTGGGAAACAAAAGATTCTGCATCAAACGATAGCAAGCATTCCCTGGCTTCAACCTGCTCTTAATTTCTTCCTGACTAGAATTTTGATTTGTTCAAGTTTTTCCCAAATATTTTAACTCTTCCGTCCTTTCACAAAAACTATTATCACTCTTTGTACTGTGACTTCGTCCTGCATTGTGATCTCGATACACGACCACGTACTTAGTTTTATCAGCATTTACTTCTAGTCCATTCTACTTACTAGCAACTATAACACACTTAAAATACAGCAATGGCCGGTGAGACGAATAAGAAGGGCTGCATTATTGTCTTCTCAAACTACATCCAATTTGCATATAACGAACGCAATCTTCCCTCATATGCTACAACAGCACATACCAGTATCTGTTTTTAATGGCCAACATATTGTAAGGAAGAACATGCTACGCTCTTTCATACACTTCCCACACTGTGTTGCTAAACATTCCCCGGGAGACAAAAGAAAAGTCATTTACTTGTGTTCTGTGTCGAAACAACGTTTGTCCTACTGTTTCAACAAAAGCACAAAGGCCTAGTATTTACACAAGGTACGTGTGTCCTCTCACGTCGGAAAGAAATGGCAGGAGGCAAGAACTTATAACACTTACGTAACATTTGTGAATTCTGGTCCTGCGTCACATTATACATATTGCGCCTCAAATACAAAAATAAACTGGCCATCGACATTCAGAAAACGTCTGATTGTTCTGAGTGTGTGTGTGTTTGTGTGTGCATATATATATATATATATATATATATATATATATAAAACCCATAAAACACTCTGCGGTAAAATCCAAAGTTAAATCAGACTGTGTATCGCCACCAGAATTCCTAATTCAACGGTTACTGCAGCATTACTGGAATCACGCCGTATATCTTATGGAATTTATCTGAAACTGTCAACGGAGAATAGTGACGAACAGAACTGGTGTTCATCTGCTCCAAGAACTGTAACCGTTTCCCAGAATAGTACTGCGGTGTGACACATGGTCGACCGTCAGAGCCGAACGTGACTGGAAGAACGTTTGCCGACATACAGGGTCAACATTCAGAACTCCAAACAGCGTTTTCCTGATGAAAAGACTGATGAGTCATAATGCGACCTTGCTTAATTCAAAGAATTTTTTATATTAATTTTGTTACTGTAACGAATATTTTAAGTAAGAGCGATTAAAAAATGTTGGTAATAACATGTGTAAAGGAAGTGGAATGAGTCACGGAATATTATTAGCTAATATGGCAATTTGCTTAGATGGGTGGGTACAAACTTGTTAAAAGGTAAAGCAATCCCTATACAGGCCTGGACAGGCCCTGAGGGTTCCAGGAGGTTGAGGCCTTCAGATTTTGAGACAATCGGCACATGAAGGCAGTAAGGGTGTCAGCCCTAAGCAACGGCCGCCTTCATTCCCCAGGAAATATTCCTGGTATTCACTTCTGTTAGAGGCTGAAACGACCCTAGGACCATAGTGCGGCCGGAAGGATTATGTCAATGAAAAATTCTAATGACACCCACGACCTTCCGGCTTATAGCGCAGTGCCTCAACCAACTGCACTACTGCGTGCCGCACAAACTTGTTAAGTTCGTTAAAATCCAAGTAAAGACGTAAGTCGGAAACCTCAAGAATAAGTAGGAGTCAACCATTACTGGCAAATACAATACTTATTAAACCAAAGCTTCCAGTTATTGTATCTAAATCGATACCAACAAAACACAATTCCAGTGGTAACCAACAGACTCCATGGGCAAAATTCCATTTTAACCAAACTCTATTATATACTGGGAATATCAAACACACTCGTACAAACACTCACTTCAACACTTCAAATCACTTTGGAAATTTTGCAATAAAAGAGAAAATAATTAAGAATCAACGGACACATGTATTCCCGAACATCCATTTGTTACTAAGGAAGAATGCATCCGGTACTGTCAAGCAACAGGTTTCATGTAGGCCTATATATAACAAACAAATCTTGTGGCAGGAAAACTGGAAATATCTCTTAGTCTTCTTCCTCCCCCCCCCCCTCATGACGCAATAGCCCTTAGTGGGTCAGGGCCTCCTCGTTATCGACGCTTCACAAGCACACTCCGACACACCACACTCAGGAGGACTACTACGGCCGAGCGATCTGCCCATCGCAGAGACCTCTACCTCGCAACAATCACAACAGACACACGTCCATGCTTCCGGAGGTATTCGAAACCGCAATCCCAGCAACCGACTGGCCGCAGACCCACGACATAGACCGCGCGGCCACTGGGAGCGGCATTTCTTAAATCATTCGAATTCGTACCGACTATCTGCGTTTACACAACCACTCAAAATACAGTGCCGATACACACCGAAAGAAGAAACGCAACTAATTATAAAGATACGGCATACTATTGAACCTATAACGAGCCACATTACCGACAGGCAGAGCTTCCAGTACCACAGTAATAATTCTTAGAACATCAAATGATCCACACCTCCAACATCTGCACAATTTTGTGAACATGACGAAACTTCAAAGGATAGAGGACCAAACTGAACCGTTGCATTATTTACTGAAAAAAACGGCCATTATAGTATCAGAGCGGTGTGTCAGATAACACATAAATACTTCGCTGGCCATCATAAAATGGTGTACTGATGATATTCACGTGAAGTTTCAGCGTCTGTCATTGTCTCTTGCATCAGTATCCAGTAAGTAGCCTATTCAAACATGACGACTGCGAAACACAAACAATTCATCCTCGGCATACAGAATCTTCTGTCAGCTTCCTCTTGTTCTTGCCGACCCTTTCGGAAACTCAAAATTCTCTAGTATGTCCACAATACCAATTTCAGTTTCTCGTTTTAGGAGATTACACTCGTTACAGTAAATTCCCTATGCCGACGAAGAAAACGTTTTACTTCCAAAAACAACATGAGTAATAACTATTAGAATGAATGAATGTATGTATGAATGAATTAATGAGTGTATGTATGTATGTTGAATTAATGAATGAATGAATGTATGTATGTATGAATGAATGAATGAATGAATGAATGTATGAATGAATTAACTAACTAATTAATGTATGAATGAATGAATGTATATATGTATGTATGCATGTATGTATATATGTGTGTGTATGTATTATATATATAGTAAAAGTTCACCCTAGAACAGGCCACGAAGGTCCAGAGAGGGAACAGAAGTACAGCTCTACTCTATCTTTAACCTCGGCCATAGACGGGGGTTAGTGGTCAACGCCACGCCATATACAGGGTGTTTCACGACTTTAGGGCATAACTGCAGGAGGTAATTTCCTAGGTCTTTGTGATCAAAAAAGTTCATATAAACATGTGTCCGATTTTGGACGGTTACGGAGTTATAACCGTTTTTTAATTCCCGTACACGCCCTCGTGTGAACCGCGTCTGTCAGCTGGCGGGTCGCTATTTTTAGCCAGCTACAGACAAGGGAGTTCCCCTTATCTCGATACTTGGGTGGTACCTAAG
>Ga0131853_10017883_pt1 | contig 12908 bp, 9 predicted proteins | sample TergutLab28metaG_FD_92764 | JGI IMG/M metagenome (GOLD analysis project Ga0131853, IMG submission 92764) | Labiotermes labralis P1 segment gut microbial communities from Petit-Saut dam, French Guiana - Lab288 P1 (version 2) (version 2) | ecosystem: Host-associated > Arthropoda: Insects >...
ATGGGCGTGATTTGTCACGATTGTACCGCCCCTTAACCGAGAGCCTTTTCGATGGCGAGTAGTGTGGTGTTGATGTCTTCATCGCTGAGGGCTGCGGAGATGAACCAGGCCTCAAACTGGCTCGGTGGGAGGTAGGCTCCACTGAGGAGCATCGCCCGGTAGAAGCGGGCAAAGTGCTCGGCATTGCTGCTGCAAGCGCTGGCGTAATCAGTGACTTCAGCGGAAGTGAAGAACATTGAGAGCATGGCACCCTGGCTGTTCACTTGCACCGCCGCCCGGCTCGCTGCAGCTAAAGCGCGGATGCCCTCGGCAAGCCGAGCGCTCTTTGCCTCAAGCTCCTCGTAAAAGCCGGCTTGCTTGAGCTGCCTGAGGGTGGCAAGGCCAGCGGCCACCGCCAGCGGGTTCCCGGAAAGCGTGCCGGCCTGATACATCGGTCCCAGGGGCGAAACCAGCTCCATCAAATGCGCCTTGCCCCCGTAGGCGGCAAGCGGCAGGCCTCCGCCGATTATCTTGCCAAAGCAACTCAAATCCGGATCTATGCCGTAGAGCTCCTGGGCTCCCCCAAAGGCGAGGCGAAATCCCGTCATGACCTCGTCAAAGATTAGGAGGCTGCCGTGCTTTTTCGTAAGCGTACGCAGGGCGGGAAGGAATCCCTCCTGCGGCAAGACCACTCCCATGTTGCCGGCCACCGGCTCAATTATCACCGCGGCAATTTGCTCGCCGTGGCGCGCAAAAAGCGCCTCAAGGCCAGAGACGTTGTTGAAATCTGCCACCAGGGTGAGCTCAGCAATCTGCCGCGGCACCCCGGCCGACGTGGGAGCACCCATCGTCAGGGCTCCGCTGCCAGCCTTTACCAGCAGGCCGTCGCTGTGCCCGTGGTAGCAGCCTTCAAACTTCACGATAAGATCCCTGCCGGTGGCGGCGCGCGCCAACCGTAGAGCGCTCATGGTTGCCTCGGTGCCGGAGCTCACCAGCCGCACCATGTCCACCGACGGTACGGCTGCGCAAATCTCGCTGGCCAGCTCTGTCTCAGCCTCCGTGGGAGCGCCAAAGCTCAGGCCGCTCGCCATCGTGGAGCCGATAGCATGCAGCAGCGTCGGGTGCGCATGTCCCAAAATCAACGGCCCCCAGGAGCCAACGTAGTCGATGAAACGGTTGTCGTCGATGTCCCAGACGTACGCGCCCTGCCCCTTTGCAAGGAAGAGTGGATCACGCCCTACTGCGCGGGCAGCTCTCACCGGAGAGTTCACTCCGCCTGGGATCAGTTCTTCTGCTTGCTTGTATGCCTCGCGGCTGTTTTTGTCTTGCATGTGCTCTTCTTTCTGTGGGACACCAGCCCCGTCCCTCTGTCCTAATTCACTCCAACCAGCTAGCTACGGCCAGGGCGTGGTAGGTGATGAGTAGGTCGGCGCCGGCGCGCTTGGAGCATAGCAGGTTCTCCAGTACAACTTGCTTCTCGTCAAGAAAACCGCGCTCGTGAGCGGCCTTGATCATGGCATACTCGCCGCTCACGTGATATGCCGCTACGGGCAAGGCGGTGAGTTGCTTGGCTTGGAAGATGATGTCGCCGTAAGGAGCCGCCGGCTTGATGAGCAGCACGTCGGCGCCTTCTTCCGCGTCGGCGCGGATTTCGCGCAGCGCTTCGCTGGCGTTGGCCGGGTCAAGCTGATAACTGCGCCGATCGCCAAACTGGGGCGCGGAATCCACGGCTTCCCTGAACGGCCCGTAAAGCGCCGAGGCAAACTTGGCCGCATATGACATAAGCGCCACATCCACAAACCCCGCCTCGTTAAGGGCGCGCCTGATTGCGCGCACTCGGCCGTCCATCATGTCGGAGGGTGCCACCATGTCAACGCCGGCCCTTGCCTGCGAAAGGGCAACTCTGACCAGCTGCTCCACGGAGGCGTCGTTGTTGATTGCGCCGCCCTCAACCACGCCGCAGTGCCCGTGGCTTGTATAGGCGCAGAGGCAGACATCGCCGATGACATAGAGCGCGGGATAGCGGTCCTTGGCGAGGCGAATCGCCTGCTGCACGGCGCCGTTTTCTGAGTGCGCCTCCGAGCCCAGCTCATCCTTGCTTTCTGCTGACCCAAAGATCAGCACCGCAGAAACTCCGCTCGCAACAACAGCATCCAGAGCCTCGCCAAATGCCCTGAGCGAATGCTGGTAGACCCCCGGCATCGATGGTATCGGCACGCGGGGCTCGCTGCCCGGATGCACAAACATCGGATAAATGAGATCGGCCGTAGAAAGCTGATTTTCTCTGACCATGCTTCGCATCGTTTCGTTGGCTCTCAGGCGTCTTAGGCGTTGTGTCGGCTTCATATTTTCACCTTACTCCTTGTTTCCAAGACTGCTTACAATAGCTTCTACCAGGCCTTCGATGCAAGAGTCTGTGGCCTGAACATTGGGCTCAAGGCCAAACTCACGCAGAGTGTTGCTGGTGACCGACCCAATTGAGCAGAGCTTGACACCCCTGAGCAGCGAAGTATCGCCGCAAATCATCTGCAGGAGGTTGCGTACGGTGGAGGAGCTGGTAAAAGTGACTGCGTCGATTTCGCCTGCGGCCAGCGCGGCCACCAGGGCCTCGGTATCCACGCTCGCGGACACGGTCTTATAGGCAGCCACCTCGGTGACCAGGGCGCCGCGCTCGCGCAGTACCTTGGAGAGCAGGTCGCGCGCTTGCTCAGGCCGCACTACCAACACCTTCTCGCCTGCTGCGACCAGTCCGTCCAGCTGACCGGCAAGACTCTCGGCGTCGAATTCCGCGGGAAGGATTATGTCGCGCAGGCCCTTGCTCTCCAGAGCCTTTTGTGTGGCGGGCCCAATGGCAACGAGCCGCACCCCCGCGAGCTTGCGGATGTCAGTGCCGGTGGAGTGCAGCTCCGCGAAAAAAGCCTCCACGCCGTTGACGCTGGTGAAGATTAGCCACTCAAAGGACTCGAGCTTGCCCAGTGCAGCGCCCAGCTGCAGCGGATCCGATGGCGCATCAAAGGCTATCACCGGCAGCTCGCGAACCTGCGCGCCCAAATCTTCAAGCGCCTCCGAGAGCTTTGAGCTCTGCTGCCTGGCCCGGGTCACCACGATGCCGAGGCCAAACAGCGGCCTTTTCTCAAACCATTCGAGAGTCTCTCTGAGCTTTACCACCTGTCCCACAATGATGACTGCGGGGTTGCTGAGGCCGTGCCGCTCAACTAAGGCCACGATTGAGTGCAGCTCACCACAAACGGTGCGCTGCCGAGGACCCACACCGTTTTGAATAACAGCAGCAGGCGTGTTTGCGGGCAGGCCGCCTTGCAGGAGTTTTTCGGTAATGAGAGGCAGGTTTGCCATCGCCATCAAAAAGACGAGCGTACCAGAGGAGTTGCCAATGCTCTCCCAATCAATTGCTGACTCCAGCTTCTCGGGGTCTTCATGCCCGGTAATCACCGTAAACGACGATGCAAGCCCGCGGTGCGTCACCGGAATCCCCGCGTAAGCGGGCACCGCCGTAGCCGAGCTCACGCCGGGCACCACCTCAAAGTCAACCCCGTGCTCAGCAAGCGCCAGCGCCTCCTCGCCGCCGCGCCCAAAGACAAAAGGGTCGCCCCCCTTGAGGCGCACAATGATGCCGGTCTCGCCCTTGCGTTTGCCGCTCTCGCCGTTGCTTGTACCCTTGCCCCCGACGCTCTCGATGTTTCCTTTGCCCATGCAGCCGCGCTCGCCGCCGCTCTTGCTCTCGCTGCGCTCACCGCCGCTCTTGCTCTCGCCGAGCTCACCGCTGCTCTTGCTCTCGCTGAGCTCACCGCTGCTCTTGCTCTCACCACCACTCTCAGCCTCAGTGGCCTTTTTGATGAGCAGCTGGTTAATCTCTCCTTGCAGTCGGTAATGCTTACCCGGGGACTTGCCCACAAAGATAAGCTCGCAATCCGGGCGGGCGTAGCGGAGTATATCCTTGGAGACGAGCTGGTCGTAGATGATGACATCGGCCTTCTCGATAAGCCGACGGCCCTTTATGGTGAGCAGACCCGGGTCGCCGGGACCAGCGCCCACAAGATAGACCTTTTTGGAGAGGTTTTTCATAGTGCTTGTCACATTTCACCTAGTTCCTGCCGCGTTTGCACGCAAAAGAACGATTTTTGGGCAATAAGTGCTCGTTTTTGGGTGATATGAGGCCAAAAATAGTTCTTTTGCGTGCATTTCAGGCATCAACTCTCTCTTTTGTGTCAACTGACTCACTGGGGACGGGTATCTGACTCGCAGCCTGCCTTCCAATGAGTTCGGGGTTGGTTCCTTCTGTTGTAGCTTGCGTTATGTTGCTGCCGTCAAGGCTGGCAACCATTACTTTAAGCACCAGCACGCCAGAGTCGTTGCTGTACACCGCGTGCGCGCCGACGGGCGCTTGGCACCCGGCCTGTAACGAGTGCAGAAAGGCGCGCTCGGCTCGGGCCTCTTGCTTCGACGACTGGTGATTCAGAGGTGCGAGCAAGTCTCGAAGATCGGCGCGCTCTGCAGAGACCTCCACGGCAATGATGCCCTGCCCGGCCGACGGCACAAAAACATCCTCGTTGAGATACTCGCTAATGCGGCTTTGCCAGCCCATGCGATGCACGCCGGCGGCGGCTACCACTATGCCGAGGAGTTCTGAGTCCGGGGCTTCGTCGAGCTTACGCAAGCGCGTGTCGAGATTGCCCCTCAGGGGGACACACTTCAGGTCAGGCCTGAAGGCCAGGATCTGCGCCGTGCGTCGTGGAGAGGCCGTGCCGATTAATGCGCCCGCCGGCATCTCCGCCAAAGTAAGCCCGCCCTTGCTGATGAGCACGTCGCGAGGGTCTTCGCGCTTGCAGTAGGCGGCAATCTCCAGTCCGGGAGACAGCTCACTCGGGAGGTCCTTCAAGCTGTGCACGGCAAGGTCAATACTACCGTCAAGCAAAGCAGCCTCAAGCTCACTGGTAAAGAGCCCGGTTGGTGTGGGACAGAGGGACGGGGTTGGTGTACCACTTTTTGTTCCAAAAAGTGGTACACCAACCCCGTCCCTCTGTACCACACCAACCCCGTCCCTCTGTACCACACCAGCCCCGTCCCTCTGTTCCACTTCGTCGCCAGCGGTCTTGATCGCAACGACCTGCAGGTTGACTTCAGGGTAGAGCGCTGAGAGCTGCTTGGCTACCCAGTGGGCCTGCCAGAGAGCCAGTTGACTGCCGCGGGTGCCTATGCGGAGAACTGATGAGTCACTTTCCCCGTCCCCGTGACTCATCACCTTCTTGTTGATGAACACATCAAGCTCTTGGGCGGCCTGCTCGCGTAGGCTGCGATTTTGGTCGGAGACGTCGCGTATTTGCTTGATGTCAAAGTACATAACCCCGGGCAAACTGGCCACCAGGGGATCAATGTCACGCGGCACTGCCATGTCGATGAAAACGAGAGGTCTCCCCTGCCGCTTCTCCATTATGGCGGCAAGCTCGTTGCAGGTAACCAAGTACTGTTTGGACGAGGTTGCGGAAAAAACGATGTCGGCCCGCTCCAGCTGAAAGGCAAGATCGTCGAGCGCGCAGGTCTCAAACCCAAACTCAGCCGCCAGCGCCCGCGCGCGCGAAAGCGAGCGATTTGACACCATCACAAGCGGCGCCGCCTTTGACACCAGGTGCTTCATCGTAAGCTCGCTCATCTCACCAGCACCCAGCACCAGAATCTGCTTGTCCTTGATGCTGCCGAGCTCTTGTTCGGCCAGGTCAACGGCAATGCGACCAACGGAGGTGTGATATTGGTCAATCCCCGCCTCGGTGCGCACCTGCTTGCCCACGCCCAGCGCTCGCTGAAAGCAGACATTGAGCACCTTATCGGTAGCCCCAAGACCCAGCGCCAGCTCATAGGCGCGCGCTACCTGCCCAAGAATCTCCGTCTCGCCCAACACCAGGGAATCCAGTCCGGAAACCACGCGGTACAGGTGCCTGACTGCCGCTTCGCCTTCATAGCTGTAGAGGGAGGTCTCAAGCTCCTTTACGCCGGCATCCGCTGAATCGCCGCAGGTTGTGACGTCCGCTACTGAGTTACTGTCCGTGCCTCCGTCCGCGCTGCCGGAGACTAAGCCGCCGTCCGCGCCGCCAGCCCGCAATAAAAACCCCCGCAGGGCCTGCACGCAACGAGCAGCATCAAAGCCGTTCCCAGCCGCCGCATAGAGCTCCAGACGGTTGCAGGTACTCAGAATCACGGCCCCCCGCACACAGTCCAAAGTTAGCAACTCAGCAAGCCGTGTTGCCGCAACGGAGTGGTGAACACTGAGCCGCTCCAGCGCCTCTATCGGCGCACTCTTGATATTGAGGCCAACAACTACCAGCCCCGTCATAACACGCCGCCTCCCGCCGCACCCTGCAGAGTCAGCCGAACCGCTGCCACAACAACCAGCCCCGTCATAACTCGCCGTCCCCCGCTTCAACCTGCTCAAAGGGCAGGATGCGCGCAAGCCGTTCCGTATCGCGCAGGCAGTTGAGGAGGAGGGTCTCTTCATCGGTCTTGCCGCCGCGGTTATTGGAGAGCACGCTCAGGGGCCGCGCGAGCTGGCACCCGTCAATCGGCAGCGTCTTGAGCAACGCATGTTTGCACTCCTGCTGCACAGTGAGCGTAGAGATAATCGTAATTCCCAGGCCCTCGATAACGGCCTGCTTAATCGCCTCGGTAGAGCCCAGCTCGGCAATCACGTTCAAACGATCCGGCTCAAAGCCGCCTTTGAGCAAGGCCAGCTCCATGACCTTGCGCGTGCCCGAGCCCTTTTCGCGCGTAATCATGCGCTCGTTGCACACCTCTTGAAAGGTAACGCTTGCGCGCTTGGCCCACGGGTGGCCCACCGGCACAACCAAGGCCAGCTCGTCGTGCCAAAAGGTCTCAATACTGAGCGCTGGATTCTCCGGAACCGGCCCCTCAACCAAGGCCAGATGAATGCGATTTTCCAGCACATCCTGCGCCACAATCTGCGTGTTGGCAATCTTTACGCTAAAGTCGAGGCTGTCGTGCGCATCGTCCAAATGCCCAATGATATGCGGCAAAATGTACTCGCCAATCGTCAAGGTGGCGCCCAGCTTGATGCGCCGGTGCCGGTCGTACGACAAGCCGCTGATTAGCTCACGCGCCTCCTGCATGATATTAATCGCCCGGGTACTGTAATCGTAGAGAATCTCGCCGGCGCGAGTTAAAACCACCCCTTTATTGGTGCGCTCAAACAGCCGCACCCCATATTCTTGCTCCAGTCCTTTGATTTGAATGCTGACACTTGGCTGGCTGATATGCAGCCGCTTGGAGGCCAGCGTGATATTCTTGGTTTCGGCCACTTCCTTGAACACAAGAAGTTGATGCTCCATAGCATTCATATCTCTCCTCTTCCTTGAAAAGTAGCGCTTTACATCGTATCATAAGATTTCTTTATACCAGATTTTAATCACGCTATCCGGAATCAGAATTTTACAAGGCCGCGGCTACCTATTATTGTAGCCATGAAAGCTCGTCACATTAGGGTGTTGTCATTTTGCGTTAATCCTCTAAAGGATAGGAGGGCGGACTCTTGTCAGTTTTCGTCGCAAGCTTCATTCTCCTGGCGATGCTGTGTTTTCTCGTCATCACAGCAGTCAAAGCCTGGAAGTACTCCCGTTATCCCATTCACAGCCGGCTGGAGCTTTACCCCGTGCCCAAGGAGGGCGCCGGGCGTGCCGAATACGGCGGCTCGTACTTTGAGGATCCCGAGTGGTGGCAAAAGCCGCGACCTTTAAATCACGCGGGAGAGCTCAAGGACATGTTGGGCGAGATGCTGTTGATTCGCCTGCTGTTTAAAAACAACCGCAGCCTGTGGTGGATCTCTTACGCGTTTCACCTGGGCATCTACGTGCTGTTTGGTTGGACCCTGCTGCTTTTGCTGGCTACGTTATGGCCAGCTGAGTGGCTGGTTTTATTCACCGGCATTGTGGGCGCCCTTGGCTATGCGCTGGCAACTCTGGGGGCGCTCTTTTTGCTCGTGCGCCGCTTGTTTGACTCAACGCTTCGTGTGTATACCACGCCGCAGGAGTACTTCAATCTTGCGTTGATTTCTGCGGTGTTGATTACCGGGGCTGCCTCGTGGACCTGCTTTGCCAACGTCTTTGACGTGACCCGCGACCTGCTGTTCTTCAGCGGGGCAGCACTTGCGCCCCTGGTTGTGTGCCACCTGGTATTACTGGGCATCATGCTGATCTACATCCCCATTGGCAAGATGAGCCATTACGTGGGCAAGTACTTCACCTTCCACAAGGTGCTGTGGGATAACGATCCCAACCACGAGGGCAGCGATGTGGAGGCGCGGCTTAAGAAGTCTGCCGCACTGCCCAAGCCAGCTGCCGGCGCTGCCTGGGCGGCTGCGCACATTGCGCCGCCAGTTGTTGCTGCGGAGGAGGTTGTTGAGGCGGAGGTTGAGGCCTGTGCCCTTGAGGCGGAGCCCGAGTCCTGCGCGCTTGAGCCCCAGCCCGAGGCCTGTGCACTTGAGCCCCAGGCCGAGGCCTGCGCACTTGAGCCCCAGCCCGAGGCCTGTGCACTTGAGCCCCAGCCCAATGCCTGCCCTCTGGACAACTCCGACTCATCCGCTAAGGAGAGTGATTAACATGGCTGCAACACAAAAGCCCCTGAGACCTCAAGACATCAGCAAAAAGGCTGAGGTGCTCTCTCCTGTTGAGCGGCTGTCGGTACTGCCCGCCCCCTTTGAGGCGGCAGATCAAGACCTGCCCTTTGAGGAGCTCGGCTCAAATTGGACCGACTCGCGCTGCGCTTCACTCGACGGCTTCATCGGCATTGAAGGCCTCAGGCGCCCGGAGACACAAGAGGAAGAAGATGAGTTTGTAGAAAAATTCATTGTCGCCGTTGGCAAGCTATTTGCTAATACTAATAACAATTTTCTCCAACCACTCAACCTCTCCATTGAATACTGCGCAAAGTGCGACACCTGCTCCGAGGCCTGTCACGTTTTTCAGGGCAGCGACGGTGCGGATCTTTACCGGCCCATCTTTCGCTCAGAGATTCTTCGCCGCGTTTACAAGAAGTACTACACCTCGTCCGGCAAGATGCTCGCCGCTTTCAACGGCGCAGACATCGACCTCAATTGGGAGGGCGTTGCCCGCTTTGCCGAGCTGGCCTACCGCTGCAACCTCTGTCGCCGCTGTGCGCAGGTGTGCCCGCTGGGCTTGGATAACGGCCTGCTGACCCGCGAAATCCGCAAACTCTTCAGCATGGAGCTGGGCATTGCGCCCACGCCAATCCACGAAAAGGGCACCAAACTGCACCTCACTGTGGGCTCAACCACCGGGCTCACCAAGCCAGCGCTGCTCGACACCCTTGAGTTCATTGAGGAGGATATGAGCGAGCTCACCGGCCGCGAGATTCGCTTTCCCATTGACAAAGAGGGCGCGGACATCCTGCTTTTGCACAACGCCGGCGAGTTCCTCACCTGGCCAGAAAACCCCACGGCCTTTGCCATTCTCTTTGACGAGGCGGGCGTTGACTGGACGCTGAGCTCCGAGGCCCTCGGCTACGACGGCGTCAATTACGGCGCCTGGTACGACGACGTGCAAACCCGCAAAATCGCCCTGCAACAGCTTGATCTTGCCAAGCGGCTTGGCGTGCGACGCATCGTCGTGGGCGAGTGTGGGCATGCCCACAAGGCAATCGCAGTGAGTGCCGACCGCATGACCACCGAAAAAACTGTGCCGGTTGAGAGCAACCTCTCCGTGTTGGCCGAGCTCGTGCGCGACGGCCGCCTTGAGCTCGACCCCTCCAAAAACGACTTTCCCGTGACTCTGCACGACCCCTGCAATATCGTGCGTCAAATGGGCATCGTTAAACCCCAGCGCGAGATTCTTCAGGCAATCGCCCCGCAGTTCAGGGAGATGTCGTCGCCTGGCGTGGATAACTACTGCTGCGGAGGCGGCAGCGGCTTTGCCATCATGCACTCCGCCAACTTCAGCGACTTCCGCAACATGATTTGCGCCCGCACCAAGTTTGATCAGATCCTGAACGCCTTTGCCGACGAGATTGAGGATCCGGACATTGTCAAGTACGTCTGCGCCCCCTGCTCTAACTGCAAAGGCACCATGCGCGACCTGCAAAAACACTACAAGCTCCTCAAATACAACCTGCAATACGGCGGCCTCACCGAACTCCTGGTCAACGCCCTAGTGAGCACCAAAGAACCCTACCTGGAGTTTTTGCAGTAGCTTTGAGCTGGCCGAGCAAAGAGGACTTCAACCGCTTGGTCCTTGCCGAGGATTATGATGCAATTCTTGGTTTACACGAGGAGGCGCCTGGAGCTGTCAGGCGCCTCCTCACACGTCTCACCTATGAGCCTGGCTCTGCCTTGCAAAAAGCCGCTATTCAGGCGTTTTATGTACTGTCCCATGAGCGCGCCGGCGATGATGTACCCTTTTTCACGGAGACCATCCGCCTGCACATCTGGGGCATGAATGAGGAGGGCGGCAACATCGACTGGTCTGCCCCCGAGATAATCGGCGCCACCATCGCCGGCAGACCTGACTTGTTTGGCGAGTTCCTCCCCTTTATGTACCACCGCGCACTGGCCGAACCCATCTTTCACAAAAGCCTCTCTGCTGCCCTGCAACTGATTGCTACCGTTGACCCCGAGCTCGCCGCACCGTACCTGGAACAGGGGGTTGGGGTTGGAACAGGGGGACGGGGTTAGTGTTCCAATTTGACCTTTGGTCAAATTGGAACACTAACCCCGTCCCCCTGTTCCAACCCCGTCCCCTGTTCCAACCCCGTCCCCTGTTCCAACCCCGTCCCCCTGTTCCAGCCCCGACCCTCTGTCGTGCTCCTCTGTTATCCAGCTGTGACATAATGAGAGAATGAACTCCAGCAGCACACAACACGCGCAAAAGACGGTTGCACTCTTTGCAACCTGCGTTAACGATGTGATGTATCCCGAGACTTGCATAGCCACGGTAAAGCTGCTTAAACGGCTGGGCTGCAAGGTGGAGTTTCCGCTGGAGCAGAGCTGCTGTGGGCAAATCTTTACCAATACCGGTTATCATGCTGAGGCGCTCGGCACGGTGCGTGCCTACGTCAAGGCTTTTTCTAAGGCGGAATACGTTGTGGGGCCGTCCGGCTCGTGCGTGGCTTCGGTGCGCCACCAGCATCCCCTGCTCGCTGCGGAAACCGGCAGCGCCGCGCTCATCGAGGAGGTCAACGCGGTAGTTGCCAAAACTTACGAGCTCACGGAGTTCCTCATCGACGTACTCGGTGTTGAAGACGTGGGCGCCTACTTTCCGCACACAGTGACCTTTCACCCCAACTGTCATGCCCTGCGCATCGCAAAGCTTGGTAACCGCCCCCTGCGCCTCCTCTCAAAGGTGAAGGGTCTTACCCTGCTGCCCCTGGAGGGAGCCGATCAGTGCTGCGGCTTTGGCGGAACCTTTGCCGTGAAAAACGACAAGCTCTCAGCCGCCTTGGTGAGCGACAAAGCCGCCGAGGTAACAAAAACAGGCGCCGAATACCTGGTGAACGTTGACAACGCCTGCCTCATGAACATCGGAGGCAGACTGCATCGCACGCAAAGCCCAGTCAAAACCATCCACCTAGCCGAGATCCTCGCCAGCACAGCAGTGATGAGTAGTCATGCCTAAAGCAAAGTTAACAAGACCAACTCTTAACTCTTCTCTCTTAACTCTTAACTCTGAAGGAGCTCGCCTTACGCCTGCGCCGCCTCCGGGGCGCCTGATTGATTTGCCGCCCTTTCAGCAGGGAGTGGAGGTGCATCTTGCCAACGAGCAGCTCAGGGCTAACCTTAGGCTTGCTACCTCCACCATTCGCGCTAAGCGTGAACGGGTCACCGCCGAGCTTCATAACTGGGAGGAGCTCCGTACCGCGGGCCAAGAGATTAAGGATCACACCCTTGAGCACCTGCCCTGGTACCTGGCGCTGCTTGAGCATAATCTCAAGGCAAACGGCGCGCAGGTCCACTGGGCGGCAGAAGCCGCGGAGGCATGCGACATCATCACCCGCATCTTAAGGGAGAAGGCCGCCAAAGAGGTGGTCAAGGTCAAGTCGATGGTCACCCAAGAAATCGAGCTCAACGAGGCGCTGGAAGACGCCGGCATTGCCTGCTGGGAAACCGACCTCGCCGAGCTCATAGTGCAACTGGGGCACGACCGCCCCTCAAACATCCTCGTGCCCGCCATCCACAAAAACCGCGACGAAATCCGCGAGATTTTCCTGCGCGAGATGAAGCTCTACGGCAAACCCGCGCCCAAGGACCTCAGCAACGACCCTCAAAAACTGGCCGCCGCAGCCCGCGAGCACCTGCGCGACAAGTTCCTCCGCGCAGAGGTGGCCATCTCAGGCGCCAATTTCTGTGTGGCTGACTCCGGCTCGCTCGTCATTGTTGAAAGCGAAGGCAACGGCCGCATGTGCCTCACGCTCCCTAAGACCCTCATCTCCGTAACGGGTATCGAAAAAGTTGTGCCCAGTTTTGAGGACCTCGAGGTTATGCTGCAGCTGCTCCCCCGCTCCGCAACGGGCGAGCGCATGAACCCCTACACCTCAATATGGAGTGGTCCCACGCCGGGCGACGGCCCGCAAGAAGTGCACGTGGTACTTCTCGATAACGGCCGCAGCCTCGTGCTTGAAGACCCCGTTGGGCGCGAGGTGCTCCGCTGCATTCGCTGCGCAGCCTGCATGCACCAATGTCCCGTGTACCAGCGCGTGGGCGGGCACCCCTACGGCTCGGTCTACCCCGGGCCCATCGGCTCGGTGCTCACGCCGCAACTGCGCGGGCTCTCAAGCAAAATCGACCAGTCGCTGCCCTACGCTTCTACGCTCTGTGGTGCCTGCGCGGAGGTCTGTCCGGTCAAAATCCCCCTGCCTGACCTGCTCGTCTACCTGCGCCAACGGGTTGTTGAGGAGAA
>Ga0131853_10017885_pt1 | contig 12907 bp, 6 predicted proteins | sample TergutLab28metaG_FD_92764 | JGI IMG/M metagenome (GOLD analysis project Ga0131853, IMG submission 92764) | Labiotermes labralis P1 segment gut microbial communities from Petit-Saut dam, French Guiana - Lab288 P1 (version 2) (version 2) | ecosystem: Host-associated > Arthropoda: Insects >...
CTGAGTTGCCCACGTAAATTATACTCGTATGCAAACACTAGCTCACCATCCCACAGCTCGCCGACAATTCTGTCCATGTGGTCATAGATGTACTGTACATGAGCACCATTGGCGAAATGTTGTTGCTCTAGGCGGTGGCGGATGCCGTAGGTGTTTTGCACCAATTGATGGTCGCCAATCGCGATGCCTGCCACGCGACCTAAGTTGTCACGCAGGAAGTTATAGCTTAACCCATCACCGCGGGTGATGTTATCCAACAGGCCGCCAATTTCATTAAAACTGATGCTGCTGCCAAACGAGCCAACCGTGTGACTTTCGCCATCAAATGTGTGCGTAATTTGGTTGCCATTGGGGTCGGTAGTGGAAAGCAGTCGCCCGGATAGCACGCAAAAATCGAAATAGCTCGTCATGCCACGCGCATCGGTGTAGGAGGCAAGGAAGTTCCAGCAAGGCGTATAGGTCATGCTTTCGCGTGTGACTAAATCCCCTGCAACCGACATCACCTCTGTTATAGTACCATAGCTGCCATAAGTGAAATACGTTGCAATGCCCACGGTGTAAGTGCGGGTGATGTTACCGCGTTCATCGTATTCAATCTCAATTTCTTGCAGTGTTTGTCCGTTGTGTGTGTGCCGAATGGCATCGGGGTTTGGTGTGTCGTTGCTGGGATTAAACACAAATTGCATGCCGCTGCCCAAGCTGTTGCGCACGCCAACAAGTCTGCCGCTGTCATCGTAAGCAAAGCTTTCGCCAAAGTCGCCAACGTACAGCGCCGCACCGTAGAATGTGGCGGGCGAAAACTGGCCATCGTAAATGAGCACCAGTGCAACATATTCCGTATCTTCTGCCAGACGCAGTGCACCACCAGCCATTTGTCCGCGCCCGCGCACCATTGGTTCAAATAGTGCAACCGCCAATTGGCCGTCTTCGTCCACCAGCACATCGCCATCATGTCCCACAAGCCCCACACCAAAGAATCCCTCGGGATTTGCGTTTTCGGCGTTTGCATATGCGTTGAACACCAGGGTTTGCCCGGCTTGCGCATTCACACGCACAGGCTGCGCGGCAGCGATAGGGGTACCCTCAACCGAAGCAGGCATCCAAAATGGCAGTGAAACAAACTGTTCTGCGTGATTCACAAACATGCCGCTGTCTAATAGATTATAGTCATTTGCGCTGCGGCCGCGTTCCAACTGCACAGCATCAAACAGGGCATAGCCCTCGCCGCCTTCAACCGCCAGCTGAATTTGCAACGTGAAGTTTGACCAGCTTTCAGGAACTTCAATGGTCACGCTACGACGCACCCAGCCATTGGTGAAGTGAATGGGTATATACGCTTGCACATCGCTTGAGAATATTCCTGTCAGCCCATCGCGGCTGGCAACTACTCTCAAATATGCTGTGCTATTTTCAAGCATTTCCGGCACGAACACATAGGCCGAAAGCGTGTATGCGCCGGGAGACAAATTATCGTGGTTTTGCCAGGCGATGGTAGAGCTTGCTTGCGCAGGATTCGCCACCAGCAGCGAATATTCTCCCATGTGTGCAGCTTCGTTGGTCACTTGCAGCGGGATATAACCCTGCCCGCGGGTAAGCTGCTGCCAGTCGCGCAGCAAGCCATCTTCAAATAGTTCAAAGCTGTGGTTGCGTGCGAGGTTTTCAATCAATGGCACGGCCGCGGAAATTACGCTCGGTGCACTCAAATCACCCTCACCGCCGATGAAGTTGTACTGGCGATAAGTCGCAACACGGTTTTCATCCCAGCTATTGATTTGCCTGCCCCAATCGTCAAATACGAAGGAGCGCACCGGGGCATCATCCATGTCGATGTTTTCCAAGTCAGAAAGGTCAACCAGCGATAAATCGTGAACTTTTGTCAATCCATGCTCATATTCAAATAGCATTGCCTGAATAACTTCACTGGTAGTGGTGCATTGGTGGATGAGGCCAATGACACGATGAAAATTTATCGCATTGGGGTCTTCGCTGGCGTAATATATTTGTAATCTCGAACCATCAGTAGCATCAATATAATCGATGCGATGGCCAACACGTTGGAATGCGGATGAGCCGCGTTCTAATTCGCCTTGACGTTCATCGCCGCTAAAGCGGATGGAAGTGCTGCGGCCATCTGTATCGGTGATGTGCTTGATGCCATCGCTGTGAATGCCTCGTGCCGGGTCATCCAAATCATACGAAAAGGCAATTTGGCTGCCGTCGGGATGTACAATGGCAGAAAGATTGGTGGGAATATATGCGCTCAACAGTTGCAGCACCGCTTGCAGTTCAGGGTCATTACTGATATATTCTTGTATGTCGGGACAATCGGGGTCTTCGCCGAATAATATAATTGGGTTTAGGAAGTCATACTCAAACTTAATCTCACGCCCTGCCGGGTCGGTCACAGAGCGAATCAAGCCCGTGTAATTGCGGAAACTTTGGAACCCCATTTCAGCAAGCGCCATCGCAAACGCCAAGATAGTTTGCTCAAACGTTTCCGCCTCGACAGAGGGCAAATCTTCAAGGTTAATCTTAAACATTTGCCCATTTGCATCAATCGCCTCAATCATGCCGAAGTTAATCGTAGTGCGATTACCGTTGACATCTTCAATGGCAACCAATGCCCCGGTTAGCCCGGACTGTTCTTGCTCAAAAAAGCGTGTTGTGCCGCGCTCATCCGTGATAATAATGGTGCTTGCGTCAACCACTTCAAGCACAAGATTGCGGTTGTGTTCATGGAGGTAAACTCCCGCTAAGAAATTGCCATTGTCATCTTCTTTCGGGAATATGAAATAGTGCACCGCCCCGGTTCCGTCAATTAAGCGATAACCCAAACCGGATGGATTGCGCTGAATATTTTCCATAAAACTCATGACCATGGGAATAGGCACTTGATTGGTAATCTCAAGGGGCGGGTTGCCAATTGATTCAGCCAAATCGCTCAACACACCGAAGAAGCCACTGCCCATCGCACGTTGAACACCGGGCAGGTATGCCCGCTGGCTGGCAAACACGTGGTCAAAGCCAAAGGGCATGCGGTTGCCTTGCAGCTGCATGGTTGGGTGCACGAAAGTGAGCAAGCCATTATGACGATTGACATGCACATGACCTGAATACCCTAGGTCGATTCCTTCAAATGACCAGTAACTTTCAATGCCAACATTGAGCGAGTAGGTCACCATAAAATGCGTGTGCTGTTCGTTGAGAGTAATATGTCCGCGGCTAAGGAGGTTATCTGCTGCTACTACGGTTAGCCTGCCTTGTGTTTGCTCGTGATAGCGCCAATGTGATAACGCATTGGTGATATTCAGATGCACCGGCACATTAAAATGACCGGCAGTACCGGCATTGGTAAACAAAAAGAAGCTTTGTGTACCCCACGAAGCCAGTTCTTGCTCCGGCACCAACGGATTAACATGCTCATCAAGCAGGTGCACGCTCATCACATTACGGGAACTGGGGTTGGAAACCAGCGTGCGCACAAACGCGCCGGTATAGGTCGCGCCCGGCGGCAGCATGAATTCTATCGGGAACGTCATGTGTGCCCAGCCAATCACAGCTGCGCTGTCAGGGTTATGTCGCCCGATAAATCCACGAAGCGTGGGGTGGTTTGAGTGATAGGTAATGGAAACTTGATTATTGGTTGGAAGGGCTGTGAAAGTCGTTGTGTGTACTGCCACCGGCCATTCGCGTTCTTCAGCGTTCACCCAATCTTCGTCTGCCGTGAGAGTCAACATACCATCGACAAGTTCCATCCGCACAGCATGGCTGGTTTCGCCATCAGCGTCTTGCATATGCGGAGTTTCCATCACGGCAACAAGTTCCAGCGTGTCGGGGCAGAACAACGCAATCGAGCCATCGGCTTGCGCGGCGGGCAACAGCCCATCCAGGTCAATGTCAAACGTGAATGTGTATGTATCTTGCTGCTCGTGCAGCACGATGCTTTCATGCAGGGCGTCGGGAGTAATTAAGAACTCCAAGTCTGCGCCGTCAAATGCGTTTTCGAACACAATCGCCGAGGCTGTCGGCTCCACACGCACAAACTCATCGTTGGCTTGACGGATTTGCTCCAGCTCAGTCAAGAGCTGCATCGGCACAACTTCAATTTGCTCAGTTTCAACGAATGCAAGGGCTTCTTCTGTCTCGATTACTCGTGCATTGCGGGGGCGGCGGGCGGCGCGCACAACAGGTTCATAGGCAACGACTTCTTCCGCTTGCGCCGGCTCAATAGCCGTCAACACAGCATATTCTTCAACAAAATATTCTTCAGTTATGTCGCTGTCATATTCATCATCATCGGCAATATCTTCGGGGGCAGCGGGTTCATCCACAGGCTCATATTCAATCTCATCTTGTGGAATTTCGATAGGCTCTTCAATGATAATTTCTGGCTCGGGTTCGGCTACGGTTAAGAAATTTCGCTCGCTGATGCCAAATGAAATGGTGCGACCACCGGCGGTTAGACTTGCGCGTTGGCCATCGCCAAAATGCAGCGGCAGGCGAACCGGGTTGGGCGAGGCCTCTGTTGCAAACACGCCGTCTTCTTCATCAAAAAGCAAAGTGGCGCTGATGTCTTCCCAAGTGCCGTCTTCGCTCAACACATGCACAGGTTGGGAGTACATCACCGCCACATAAAGACCGTCTTCACGCCGAAAGTGCCGCACAAATTCTTCGCGCATGTCCAGCAATTCCATCACAATCAGCGCGTCATGCTCGTCGTTATCCATATCTAGCCCCGGGGGTTGTACGGCATCCATCATCATAGAAAGCCCACCGGCAATTGCGCGGCGTATGGGCATGGGAATCGAAAAAACAGCCACTTGCATCACTTGAAATACCAGCACAACAGCCAAGATGACTGACAGCGTTTTTAAAATGGGCTTTGTGAAAATGCTGGGTTTTGTAGAAAAAGTCGAATTGTTTTGAGGTGATGCGAAAAACTTCTTCATGATGATAATTCCTTTTTGTTTTTACATAATTTTACCATCTTGCAAAATTTCAAAATACACCCGAAAGGGTAAAATTGATGAATTTTTGCTACCAGCGGACAGGTTTATTTTACCATATGTGTGAATGATTTGTCAACAATTTTTTCCGAAATTTGTCTAGCTTCACGTCATTCGGTATAAGCTCCATTATAGCATAAACCAATACAAATAACAAGCCGACAAAAAAGCTGAAAAAACTTCTTGACATTTGCCCCCATTTGCTGTATAGTATAACGTGAAAAGCTAGGCAGGGGGTGCGCGTGTGTATTGCAAAAACTGCGATAAACTCATTGATGATGACGAGCGGGTTTGCCATTATTGCAACCATCCCTCGCAGCGGCAAAAGCGCAAACCCAAAACACAGGGCAAGCATGTGCTGATTGCGGCACTCATTTTTGTGTTTCTTGTTGGCGCACCAGCACTGTTTATAATAGTGAACACGCAATCCGGTGTAGTTAATAATTGGCACGAAATAACCATGATGCCCGATTTAGAGTATTACGAAACCGTGACGATTGCTGAACTGAACGAAAACTCGCAAGCATTCATGGGCAAGCATGTGCGCGTGGCAGGACAAGTAGTTGACACAGAAATCATCACTCCCATAGTGGGGCGACACATGTTCGTGATTATCAAAGAAGATGACGAGTTAGCCGATGTACGCATTGAACGTGACAATTTTAATTCATTTGAACTCAATAGTTCGTATTGGTTTTACGGCACATTCACTGGTTCACATATCGCGGCACATATCATCGTGCCCATCAACTAAACATCAAATACCTAGCTACGGCTAGCAACGGAAGGTTGTAGATAATTGGAAAAAGATATTGTCATCGACTTGCGCAACATTAACATTGCGCTGGGCGGCCAGCCCATTTTGCAAGATTTAAGCCTGTATATTCGCAACAAGGAGTTCATCACACTGCTGGGACCCAGCGGCTGTGGTAAAACAACGACCTTGCGGATTATTGCAGGCTTTTTGCAACCCGACGAAGGCCAAGTGATTTTTGACGGCACCGACTGCGCCGGTGTGCCGCCGCACAAGCGGCAGGTGAACACCATCTTCCAGCGCTACGCCCTGTTCCCGCACTTGAATGTCTACAAGAACGTGGCGTTTGGGCTGAAATTGGCCAAGCTGTCCAAAAAAGAAATACATGCCCGTGTGACTGAAATGCTGGCCATGGTCAACCTTGCCGGCTTTGAAAAACGCACGATCGCTTCACTTTCTGGCGGGCAACAACAGCGTGTAGCCATTGCCCGTGCGCTTGCCGTGCGCCCGCGTGTGTTGTTGCTTGATGAACCCCTCGGCGCACTTGACCTCAAGCTGCGCAAAGACATGCAGGTGGAGCTCAAGAACATTCAGCAGCAGTTGGGTGTGACATTTGTTTATGTGACACACGACCAAGAAGAAGCGTTGAGCATGAGCGACACGATTGTAGTGATGGATGATGGTGTGATTCAGCAAATCGGCACGCCCCGCGACATTTATGATGAGCCGAAAAATGCCTTTGTGGCAGATTTCATTGGTGAAAGCAATATCATTGATGGCATCATGCTGGCAGACTTAAAAGTAAAGTTTGCGGGCATGACCTTTGCCTGCGTTGACCGCGGCTTTGCCCGCAACGAGCGTGTAGACGTGGTCATTCGCCCCGAAGATGTGGACATTGTGCCCGCTGCCAAAGACGAATTGCTGGGCACCATAACCAGCGCGACGTTTAAGGGCGTGCATTATGAGTATATCGTGGACGTGCAGGGCTTTAAGTGGATGATACAAAGCACCGATGCACACCAAGTGGGCGATACTATCGGTATATCCATTGACCCACAGGAAATCCATGTCATGAAGAAATCGAAATACTCCGACCTCATTGGCGACTATTCCAGTTTTTCGGATGAATTTGACGAGCTGTCCAATCCTCTTGAGGAGGATGACGATGAATAAGCGCAAAGTTCCTTTCGGCACCGCATTGCTCAACACTCCCTTTGCATTGTGGAGCGTAATTTTCATCCTCGCGCCGCTGGTGCTGGTGGCCTATTTTGCTTTCACCGGCACGGATGGTCAATTCAGCCTGCAGTGGTTCGAGTATATCTTTCATCCTGCACGGCGTGATATCTATCTGCGCATGTTCGGCGATTCATTGCTCTATGGCGCGGTGGCCACGGGCATTAGCCTGCTGCTGGCGTTCCCTCTTGCACACTTTATGGCGCAAAGCAAGCAATCCATTCAGCGCATGCTTATGCTATTGATTATGGTACCCATGTGGATGAACTTCCTCATTGCAACAAACGCCTGGCGCTATATTTTGGAGCACAACGGACTGATTAACAATATCCTAGCGACCATTGGTCTGCCCCGTTTGGGCATGATTAACACACCCGGTGCGGCGATATTGGGCATGGTATATAACTTTGTACCATTTATGATTCTGCCGATTTATACCGTCATGGCGCGCTTGAATGTGCAGCTGGTTGAGGCAGCACAAGACCTAGGCGCAAGCAAATGGGAAGTGCTTAAGCAGGTGATTGTGCCGCTGAGCATGCCGGGTGTGATGAGCGGCATCATCATGGTGTTTGTGCCAAGCGTAAGCGTGTTTTTCATCAATGACCGCTTGGGCGGCGTGCGTCTGATTGGCGATGTGATTGCCGACCGCGTGCACAACGAAACGAACTTGGGTGCGGCGTTTTCACTAATCTTGATGCTGATGATTTTGGTGTGTATGTTGGTGCTCAACCGCATGGGCGACCGCGAGAAAGGAGCCTTTGTGACATGAGAACACGTAAAAATGGCATCCTTTCCACGATATATGCCGGCTTAATTTTTCTGTTTTTATACCTGCCCATTGCAGTGATTGTGGTATATTCATTCAACAGCGGCGGCACCACCACAAGCTTTGAAAGCTTTAGTTTTTATTGGTATGTGCGGTTGTTTACCGTCAACATTGATGCACAGGCTGCACTGCGCAACACCCTTGTGCTGGCGTTGGCCACTGCCATCATCACCGTGCTGCTGGGCACCCTTGCTGCCGTGGGTATTGACCGTCTGCGCCGCAAATGGACCGAGCGCCTCATTCTCAGCACAAACAATATTCCGCTAATGAACCCGGAAATTGTGCTGGGTATTTCGATGATGATGCTGTTTATCTTTGGCGGTGCGCTGTTTAACCAACAATTTGTGCTAGGCTTTGGCACTGTGCTAATGGCACACATTACCATGTGTTTGCCCTATGTGATACTATCAGTGCTGCCCAAGCTGCGCCAAACCGATCCCCATCTGGCTGAAGCCGCGCAAGACCTGGGTTGCTCACAAGTGATGGCTTTTTTCAAGGTTACGTTGCCTAGCATTAGCACGGGCATTGCCAGCGCATTTCTCATCACCTTCACGCTTTCGCTGGACAATTTCGTCATCAGCCGCTTTACAGCCGGGCCGTTTCAAACGCTGCCCCTGCATATTTTTGGGCAAATTCGCATGCGCGTGCGACCGGATATGTACGCCTTAACGACTCTGATTTTTTTAGCTATGTTCCTGCTGCTGCTGGGCAGCAATATTCTGCAGGCTCGCGCTGAAAAACGACAAAATAAACATACATAAAGGAGAACTCACATGAAAAAACTCTGCACAATTCTCATGTGCGCATCGGTGTTGATGGGGCTGTTTAGCCTTGCGGCAAATGCTGACGTGCGCAACGACGGCGGCTTAAGCCGCATTCGCGACCAACTGGTTAGTGAATACACCCAAGATTTGGCTGGCACCACACTAAACGTGGTCAACTGGGGCGAATTCATTGCCGCCAGCGCCGACCTGCACGTGGTGCGTGCGTTTGAAACCCTCACCGGCATCAATGTTAATTACAGCACCTTCAACACCAACGATGAATTGCACACTCGCCTCACCGCTGGCGGCGAAAGCTTTGACTTGGCTTTCCCCAGTGATTACATGATTCAGCGCCTGATTAACGAAGGCAACCTCAACCGCATTAACTTTGATAACATTCCCAACCTGCAATTTATCATCGAAGATGTCCATGGTGTAAACATGCTCACCCCGTGGTTTGACCCCGATGGATTATACAGCGTGCCTTACGTGTGGGGCATGACCGGGCTGATTTATAATGAGCGTTTGGTGTATGAATCCCCCACTAGCTGGAGAGCGTTGTGGGACGAACGCTATGCCGGACAAATTTTGATGTTTGCATCATCGCGCGATGCCTTTGCGGTGGCGAAGTTCATTTTGGGATTGGATGTAAACAGTGAAAATGAAGCCGACTGGCATGCCGCCGCTGCATTGCTGCGCGAACAAGCGCCTCTCGTGCGCGCCTATGTTGGCGATGAAATTTACGACATCATGATGGCAGGCAATGCCGCCTTGGGGCCGTACTATGTGGGCGACTTCCTGCTTATGCGCGAATTGACGGACGAACCACTTCGCTTTGTGTACCCCGAAGAAGGCGTGAACTTCTTTGTAGACAGCATGGTCATTCCGGCAACCTCACAAAATCAACGCGGCGCCGAAATGTTCATCAATTTCTTGTTGGAACCAGCCGTGGCACGCCTGAACGCCGAGGAAGTCTTTTATGCTTTCCCGCACAGCGAGGTGGTGGATTACGAAAACTTTAGCCGCCGTGGCGACCCGATTTTGTTCCCCATCTATCTGCCACCCTACCAACGCTTTGTTGACCAATCACCTGAATTTATTTCGCTGCGCTACAGCCTTTGGGATGAAGTGCGCAACATCCGCGAACCGATGAACAGCAATACTTGGATTGTGTTGGGCATCATTGCAGGCGCTGCGGTGCTCGCCGTTGCGGCTGTTGCCGTGGTGAAAAAAGTAAAGAACAGATAAAAGCAACCCCCACCCTCGTTTAACGCAGGATGGGGGTTCTTTTTAACGCTTTGGCAGGAGCTGTCGCAGCTGCACATGCTTCTTTTTGCGTGCGCGTGTTGCCAAAATGCCTGTTATCTTCTCCAGCTCCATCACCGCCGTGGGAATCAACGCAAGGCCAATCACCGCCCACCATTGCCGGCCAGTAAGCGCCATGGTGCCAAACAACGCGTGCATCGGCGTCAAGGTTACTACCAACACTTGCAGACCAATGCAAAACACGTTGGCAAAGTTCATGCGACGATTGCTGAACGGCCCAATGGCAAGCAGTGGCCGCGATGAGCGCATGCTGTTGGCGTGCAGCACCTCCACAAAGCTCAGCACAGTGAAGGCCATGGTGCGGCCCAGCACAATGTCATCGCCGCATATGCCGAAAATCCGCCGCCCCAGCATGAATGCCAGCAGTGTGACCACGCCCATAAGAATGCCCTCCATTGCCATGTGCATGGCCATGGTTTTGTTAAAGAAATTTTGTTCAATGGACTTAGGTGGCTGTTTCATAATATGCGGATCAGGTTCCTCCAGCCCCAGCGCAATGGCAGGTGCAGAGTCGGTCACCACATTCACCCATAGCAACTGAATGGGCAACAGCGGCGTGGGCTGGCGCATCAGTGATGCCGTGAACACCGCCACAATTTCGCCAATGTTGCTGCTGATGAGAAAATGCACAGCCTTTTTGATGTTATCGTAAATCCCTCGCCCGCCCTGCACAGCATGCACAATGGTGGCAAAATTATCATCGGTCAGTATCATATCCGCAGCACCTTTGGCCACCTCGGTGCCGGTTTTGCCCATCGCACAGCCAATATCCGCCGCCTTAAGCGCAGGTGCATCATTCACGCCATCACCGGTCATTGCAACCACATGGCCTTGGGCGCGCAGGGCTTTCACGATACGCATTTTGTGTTCGGGTGTAACACGGGCAAACACGCGGCAACTGCGCAGGCGCTGGTCAAGTTCGCTATCGCTCAAGTTATCTAACTCAGCACCAGTAATCGCCGCCCCTACAGACGTATAGTCAATCATGCCCAATTCCTTTGCCACCGCAATTGCAGTTGTTGCATGGTCGCCGGTAATCATGATGGGGATAATCCCGGCGCTTTTGCACACCTGCACGGCGTGCTTGGCTTCACGGCGTGGTGGGTCATGCAAGCCCAGCAAGCCTACGAAAGTCAAGTCATTTTCCTGTTGGTTTTGCGATGACGGCACTGGCTTTTGCGCCACAGCAATCACGCGCAGGGCGCGGCCAGCCATTTCCTCCATTTGCGCGGTGATCTTCGCCCGTTCGGCACCACATAGCTTGCAACGCGGCAGCAACACATCGGGTGCACCTTTGGTAATTATTTGCAGGCCCTGTGGCGTGCGGCAAATCACGCTCATACGCTTGCGGGTGCTGTCAAACGGCAGTTCAAGCAAGCGTGTGTTGTTCTGCCGCTCTTTCATCACATTGATTCGCCGCAATGTGGCCGCCTGCACAATCGCGGTTTCGGTTGGGTCGCCGGTGAACTTTGTTCCAATGCGCTTGGTGGTTGGCTCTGCGTTGCAGCATAGCGCAGCTAGGTTCAACATATTTTTTGCCGGCACACTGCTGGGGATTAAATCGCCCGACAGGTCGCACATATGGGTAACCGTCATCTTATTTTGCGTCAACGTGCCGGTTTTGTCGCTGCAAATCACGCTGGCACAGCCGAGCGTTTCAACAGCTGGAAGCCTCCGAATTATCGCGTTTTTGCGCGCCATGCGCTGCACGCCAATGCTCAACACCACCGTCACCATCGCGGGCAGGCCCTCGGGAATGGCCGCCACAGCAAGCGAAATAGCCAGCATGAAGCTTTCCATGGCAGGCACGTTTTGCAAAAAACCCAGCAGAAAAATCAGCGCGCTAATCGCCATTGCACCAATGCCCAACTGGCGACCAACTTTCTCCAAGCGCTGTTGCAGAGGTGTTTGCGGCGCTTTTTCATCGCTGAGCATGCGCGCAATTTTTCCCACTTCGCTGGCAGCACCCGTGGCTGTCACCACCGCTTTGCCGTGTCCAGTGAGCACCATGGTGGAACTAAACAGGGTGTTGCGGCGATCACCCAGCGGAGTAGCTTGTGCCAGTGTCATATCGGCCAGTTTGCGGCAGGGCAAGCTTTCGCCCGTCAGTGCAGCCTCTTGGGTAGTTAGTTCAGCAGCTTCAATCAACCGTGCATCGGCCGGAATATAATCCCCTGCCGTCAGCAACAGAATATCCCCGCGCACCAGCTGTTCCACCGGCACACGCACTTTTTTGCCACCGCGCAGCACATGCGCAGTGGGAGCGGTCATTTTGCGCAACGCTTCAAGCGAGCGCTCTGCTTTACCCTCTTGCACCACACCAACCAGCGCGTTAATCATCACAATGCCCACGATGATGATAGAATCCAAGTAATCGCCGCTGCCATGAATCAGCGCAGAAACAGCAGAAATCCCCGCTGCAACCAGCAGGGTAATGACCATGAAATCTTTAAATTGCGCAAGAAAGCGCGCTAGCCAGCGCCCGCGCTTGTGTGTGCTTAATATATTCAATCCATCTTGCGCAAGGCGGCGGCGCACATCATCGGGCCGCAGGCCTTCAGCGGCAGCGCTGCCTAGCTTGCGCAGGCTTTCGGCAGAAGATAACCAATGCATGGTTTAGTCTATCCTTTCTCGTAACGTAGGCAAGGGTGACTCGGCAGGCAAGTGCCGCAGGCAGCTTAATCGAAAGTATCGCCCAGCCTCGTTGGCCGCATAGCTCACGCGAAAGCCGTAGCGCTCAAGCCATTGTACGCCCAGCACGGGCAGCACACCCACTTGTAGCTCTTGCAGCAGACGTTCGGCGCGGTCGCCCGATATTTCCGCGAAAGCCTGCAGCAGCTGCATTGCCGCAACATAGAAGTCCCGCTGCGGCATGTCGGGCAAACCAGTGAGCGTAACCGTGTGCACGCGCCCGCTCGGTAACACATACACGCCCAGCAGCTCGCTTTTGCCCACAAAGGCTTGGTAGACTCGCCCGCCCGCATCGCCATCCTCCACA
>Ga0131853_10017886_pt1 | contig 12907 bp, 4 predicted proteins | sample TergutLab28metaG_FD_92764 | JGI IMG/M metagenome (GOLD analysis project Ga0131853, IMG submission 92764) | Labiotermes labralis P1 segment gut microbial communities from Petit-Saut dam, French Guiana - Lab288 P1 (version 2) (version 2) | ecosystem: Host-associated > Arthropoda: Insects >...
ACCACACCACCCCAGCCAAACCACAACGTAACACCAACACACATCGAACCAGAGCAATACAACCCATGAAATAACTCAACAAATAAGTCGCAAGCTCCTGAGGATGGATGTATTAACATCCGACACATGTTGAGCATTAAATAATGAAATAATAAGGCAAGTGACATCAAGTTGATCTCTATTCAACAAGAAACTTCATTTTATAATTTAGGAGACTCGTGTTATTGACCCAGTTCTAAACCATATAAATCCAGTACACATTATTCATTTGAGGTACATCATAACATTAAATCTCCATCTACGTCGAGTTCTTCCAAATGGTCTTATTACTTCAGATTTGTAGTTTAACCAACAAGACAGTATGTGACTGCACTACAGGTAGAGTGAGGAAGAATCCAGTCAAAAGTAAACTATACCAGTAGCAACGTAACACAAAACAGATGGCTTCGAAGAAGTTCCTTAGATTGGCAGTACGTCATTACACCTGTATTTGAAAGGTGCCTGATTCGTATCTCGCCCGGGACACTATCCTGACTTGAATTCTCGAGATTTTCCTCACCCTCTTCAGGTAAAATGACGGATGAGCAGGCTTATCGTACATGAGACCACAATCACTTCCTTACTCATTCTTTCCCATTCACTATTCAGTAACTGCGCAAGCTATGTATACTGAGCTAATCCCAGAGCCCATAAAACTACAAAAAAAAAAAATAAAAGCTAATTGGATGTTTAAAGTACCAATATTAGAAAATATTGAATATAGCGATGTGCAAAGGTCACTTGGCTCTCTGGACTTGACACTTGCCTCCCGTAATGATTTCGGCGTCACCGTCTATACCCCGTTAACTGCACGTCCGTTTTGACTATCAACGCTCGTATGACAGAAAATATGCTTCCGGCACCTCTTTTGTACAAAAATCACCCTGGTTACAATTTTTGTTACCAAAGAGCAGTGTATACGCATGCTTCTGACAGTAAATTTTGACTGCGTAGGGCTTAAGCCCAACAAAGGCACCACAGTTCGCTGAATTCGGAAATGGAATGTCAAATAAAAGCTGTCACTTACAGAGCTAATAAAATTCACCACGAAGACACACAACCCAAACACAGATAAACATTGGACGTATTCTGTAGCCTCTGATCCGCAAGAATTTCAGAAACATCCAGACAGTAAGTGATTTAAGACTTCCGCCGAGGTGTAAGTGAGATCTGCGCTCTTTTCGGATTTTACGCAGCGTAGAATGGTAGTTTCTTACCGACGTTTCGGGACAACCTCTCAGTTATATCTTCAAGGGTCTAGCAGACGGTCCGCGAAACGAACCCGGGAGGAGCCGGTATTTCCGTATCCGTCCACTCGCCTCTGCGACCCACCCAGACCCCTGCGCAATTGGTGCAGGGTGATTCCCGGGGGCACAGAAGCCTAGACGTAGCGTTTACCAACCACCCTCTACTATCGCCGGGGTTAAAGAAAGAGTAGAGCCATATCTTCACTCCCCTTAGGGTGAACTTAAGCGTTCATATGAACATGGTTTTTCAAGAAATTAAGCAAGTATCGGACAGTTTAAATGACTGAAAATAAACAGTTTGGACGCGCAATGTCAGTCGGTCAGCAGAAGCACGTAACGTTCCTGCTGACAAGAACATCCGCAGAAGGTCACAGTCACTAAGCTGATCTGATAATTTCTCAACTTTTAACGGAATTTAATCAGTTCCCTAATAATGAAAATTTAGAGAGAGAGAGTTCGTGAAACGTTTGTTTATTCGCCTCCCAACCACCTGACGCTACTGAAAGCCGGAGAGAATTTTATTGCATTCATATGACGCGAGAGCTTCAGACTATATGTTCATCATTATGTTCACAAAAGTTCGCCACTGGCCTCTGTCCTTAAGCACAGAAATCATTTGCATGTCCTGTACCACAGGAAGTCAGCCTCTGTCATGAATTATGTGAATTCAGTGAATATCCTGAATCACATCCATTCATTTCACAAACTAAACCACAGGATCAATACTGTGAAACACGCGAATCCAGTTTGCAATCTGAAACACAAAAATTCATCCATGTTGTGAACCACGTGAAACCAGTTTGCCTTTTGAACCACATAAATTCAGCCCTTATTACGAACCACATGCATCCAGCCCATGTTATGAATCACATGAATCCAGTTTACGTTCTGAACCACATGAATTTAGCCCATTTTATCAACCACATGAGTCCAATTTAGTTCTGAACCACATAAATCCAAGCCCATACTACGAAATACACGAATCCAGCCAATATTATGAACCACAAGAACCCAGTTTACCTTCTAAACCACATGATTTGAGCCCATATTATGAACCACATGAATCCAGCTTACATCCTGAACCACACGAGTTCAGCCCATATTATGAATAACATGAACACAGTTTATGTTCTGAACCACACGCATCCAGGCCAGATTATGAACCATATGAATCCAATTTACGTACTGAAACACGCCATCCATTCAATATCATGAACCACATCTGTCCAAATTTTATAATGTACCACATGCATCCTACCTAAAATAAGGCATAAATCCTTCCCAAATTCTGAAACACATGAATCCTATTTACATCAGGAACCACACGAATCCACGACCTGTCCTGAACCATATGATCCAAATCCATATTATGAACAACATGAAAGGGTAATCTTAGTAATTAACCAACTTAATGCACAAATTATTATTTTATAATAAGTCTATTAAATGCATCTACATGTTTCGAGCACTGTGTGCTCATCATCAGGAGGTCAAAATTGTATTATACAGCATGTGGTATCATCACACTCTGTAGGTGGCCGTCCGGTGCACAGTCCTCTCTCAACCTGCGCACGGGACCGCCACCTACAAGTGTGAAGATACCAGATGCTGTATAATACAATTTTGACCTCCTGATGATAAGCACATAGCGCTCGAAACATGTAGAGGCATTTAATAAACTTATTATAAAACAAGAATTTGTACATTAAGTTGGTTAATTACTAGGGTTATTCTGAGATGCACAGTCAGCAAAACATAAAAAGAAAACATGAAAGGGGTCTATATTATTAATCTCAAGAATCCCCAGACTTCATTTACTGAACGCCCGTTCTGAAAGCCAGTTATATTCCAAGATACGCCAAGGCCCCCACGGGAACTCTATCCTTTAATACATAAGCTTTCCAATTGTTTCTGTAGAACTTTCACTTTCGTCTTTACTTTTCTAGCCTGAGCCTCTACGTCGAACCAGAGAAGCAATCGAAAACAGGTTTTGAGTTTCAGCCTCTCTCATCGTTAGGTGTCGTGGGTGGAAAACCCAGCCAGACATTTCTTGAAAAAGTTGTGCCTACACAGCAGCTGATGGGCTAAAAGTAAGCAGTTACCTCACTGTGCTCATATATCAGAGATGGCAATTTTTGTTCCTTTACCTGCTTGCATATCTAAGTGGCCGTTAGATGCAAATGAGACGCAATGCCAACTTTCCTCTTTGTTCCACCGTTGCACGCACCCAGCAGCTGCTGCAATATATTTTCAGTCCAGTTCTTGGCTTGGGCTTTGGAATGCGTTAATTTTCAACAGACACACAGACAGTAACAATCTATGACACTATAAGACGACACCAAAGATTCGTCACTCCCACCCTTGGCCCTACATTACTACATTTCATCTATGCCTAGGGAGAAGGGACTCGGAACATTTCAGCGTCAAACACGTTAAGAAAGATGGACTGCTGACCCATCTTTGATTAACTAACTTCGAAATATACTACGTGGGTTTTGAGTTTCCCACAGCTGTAGGAATGTGGTGGGCGGTCTTGTGGAATGTGACGTCATATAGTTCTGCAGGCGGTTGCCAATTTTGGCAGGAGCCTGCCGCCTCCGTGTTCTAACCTCAATAATATGAGAACAGGTGATTCCGAAACGTTGCTAACAACGTATCAGACCACACAGTGTCATAATTCAGAACACTCTGTGCACTCCTGCCACAAAGACCTGAATTTCCGCACCTTTTTTTTCCTCCTGCCTGTTAGACAGTACTGACAATGCATTATTTGATGGCATTTCAGCCGTGCGACTGATGACTGAAGTCATCTAGGATATTATGAGTGTGCTATGTAGACTAGTCGCTAGAAAGTAACCCAACAACATGTCTAAAAGCCTGAAGAATAGCAACAAAGGCAACCCTATTGGGGCCCTTACCAAAGAAAATAGAACCCAAAGCCCTGTGTTCCAACAAAGTAAGGAAGGCCATCGCAACCACAACAGAAACAACCAACAATAAACTAACAAAAAACAAAGTGCCACAATAACAGCAGTTGTGAAATAAAATTTTTACATTAATACATTCTAAACCCTATGTACTTGTGTGCATTTTTTTCCCATGGCACCAACAGCCCCTATTGGGCCAGACTCTCTTCATTACTGAGGCTTCACGAATACACACAAACACGCTACACTCGGTAGGAATCTTCTGGACCAGTGACCAGCCCGACGCACAGACCTCTGCTTCACAACACTCACAACAGACAACCATGCCCCTCTTGGTATTCTAATCCGCAATTCCAGGAATCGAGCGACCGCAGACTCACGCCTTAGACAGCGCGACCACTGGGATCGGCTGTCTGCGAGAATACTTCTGTTAATAACATTAAAAACAAATAAAATTATTCCAGATACCTGGTCCTCTCGTTTAAGGAAAAACAAAAATTTGTATAGGTAGAAACCAACCTGGCTTACACCAGTCTCAAATCAGAGCAAGTAGGATTTTAAAGGTCCAGCAGATCTAAAAACCACATAAGCCTTTGCACCAAACATTCGCCTTAAAATAATATCGAGGTCGCAAATGTTACTGCCGACAAGAATTTTCATGGACAGTAACTTTATCCCTAAGATAGTTTAAACTTAAAATCAAAACAAATGGATCAAACAAATATACATACATATAACAGGAAAGGAGTTACATTCGTCCCATTACCTAAACAAAAGTCTTCGGCTGCTCACAAATAAACCAAACAAACAACAAACAAGCAGAACAAATGTCAAACTCTATAGGGTCTTCTCGTCCCATAAAAGCATCACCGACTCTCGAAAGGTTTACCGCTTCCACGCCCTACCAGTTCTTGTGACAGCCCTTCCATCTGGACCCTCCCAGTGCATAACCGGATCATTCTGACTGCTTTGCCCACTCTTCGTCACCCTCTATCAGTTACTTTACACAACCCAACTATGCTTTACAGCGTGGCTACTCCTCTAGCACTTCCTAACTCTCGATATGAATGAAATGTGACCCTTCGAAACGTCTATAACCATTTACTAGTCGACAAACCGTGACATCCTAGACGACCAGAATTTCAACATGGCCTGAGCAGCAATATCATGTCATGGCTTTTCAAATTATGTGCTGATCAGGCCACTGTAAGAAATCCAAGGGGTTGTGTGGGTCAGTGGCATGCATGCATAGACTATTTTGTCTATTATATTTATTGCTATATACAATGTTTATCCTTTATAATAGAAAAAAGAAACAAATCGCAGGTTTCGAAAAAAATTAAAAATGTTTATTAATCAGTAATAGTATAGTGCATGTTAAAATGCAAACTTAAGGGGAAAACAAAATTTAAAAAAAAACGATTTTTTAAAATATCCACGACACTGAGTTCATCAGTGTGAAACTTTCCATTGTCTGTCTGTAGTTAACACGAAGAATTTACGATCCCGGGGTAAAAGCGTAACTCGGAAGCAGTCTTGCAGTTTGTCACTGCCTAAGAATATCCACGTATTGCACTTAATTAAACTGCCATACTTAATTAAACTGCCATACTTAATCAAAAATCATAAATTCGTAGAATAAAACAATCTGCCAATAATATTTATTATATTGTTTGGTAAGTCATTATGCAGCATTTCGTGTGTAGTTAATCGAAGATGCATGCATTTTGAAATTAATGATGTCAAGGGGTTTGCCAATGACATAATGAATTACAGGAATTCAGAGTCATCTAGATCGTAAGAGGGGAACAGATACTCAATTATTACACCAACCACTGCATATATATATATAAAATTTATAAAATTTACACATTAAAACATTAAAAACGCTCCGACATGTTTCGGTCCTAAGACCATAATCAGGGAGCTATATATTCCTTGCTAAAGTCACATTAGAAATAGTCACACATTAATTTCGTTCTTGGTAAGAATGAATGTGAAGATGATTCTCTCGGTTTAGACTTCAGAATGTCCAATTCAGGGGACAAGCACAGCAGTTACGATACTCATAGATTCGCAGCAGAATACGCAAGTATTTCGTTACGTAGAACGTACAATTCAAGAATCCCCACAGCTGAATCGAACCTCTTTTAATAAATTACGATGATATTTCTCGAACTCCTGGTTGGTTTTCACAAGTTTTGTGGCACATAGTTCCATAAAATTATTTTCTACATTTTCCGGTTCACGTTCGAGCAGCAGGACTTACAACTGACTAGAAAACTATTTGGTAGAGAAAAGCTGATAGCTCCCGTCTTTAGCTAGGGCTTCCACAGAAATACACGTGTGCTTCACTGATCCAACCTTAAGCTCATACGTCACTGGCTTTATGCTCGGTCTTATATCAAAATTTCATTGACTACGCACAATATATAGTTAGTCGGAAGAAAAGTGACACAACTCGAAAAATACAAAACTGAACACAACGGCATGCTGTATGTTCGGTATGTAACTGCATTCTACCTCTAATTATATATATATATATACACACACATACGTTGTGTTTTGACAGATGGGCTGCTGTCTTTTAATCAAACATGTCACAATGTTCTCCAATCACACATTCCGTTCGGAAGAACAGTGTCACTATGACTCCCTCACGGCTAGGAGTCTTATATTAGTTATGACACTTTTCTTCTTAAAACAAGTAACGTTGGACAGTTTTAGCATCCTAATCTACTACAGAGCTCAAAAGTCGCACTTTATGAGTTGTGAGAATTTTCTTCCGGTCTAATGACGTAATCATTTTGTCACAGCTGTAGACAGCATTACATTTCCCCACACATCCGATTATTGTTTCTAACTCCTATTCCAGTACGTAAGTAATAAATTGTTAACATCACAAAACACAAATCGCACATATACCGCGTCACATTAATATTACATAAACTTGGTATTGAATATTAACTCGATAATTAAGACAATTAATTTGTTTTCTCATTCCACAATGATATTTTTAATAAATAATATCACTTCGTGTAGAAGCTCTGCACAAGAAATGAGTCTGACATTTTAGTTCTAAACCAGAGGATTAACTCGATCCGCACAAAATCTCTCCTGCAGCAAAGCAATAAATTTTGGTCTTCTATCGTAGCCTCAACCTCTAGTACCGAAATTACCTATAAATAGGATACGCAAGAAGCTGGAAGCCAAATCTCAGTTTGTTGCTGCGCTCAGTGACGGTCATGTGTGTCCACATACAAGACCGTGTTCAGAGATACAGCCGAGCGAGAGAACGGAATCAACAGGAACTCGCCGCGAAACGTGACTGCCTCCTACAGCCCGGACTTCAATAAATCAAGAAGGGGAAATACTCTCAAGGCTGTGTTGATGGTAATGGAGTTTGCTACGCTGAAACAACGTCGGAACAAGTATCGTGTGTTTCCTGTAGCTGAGTCTTTATTACACATACTGGCGAGATAATAAGCAAATCATACTAACACACATGGTGATGGCGTGTAGTAATTACGGGACAGAATAAATATGCATTTAGAGTTTGGCGGGGAAATCTTAAGGGGACAGACTTCTTGACAGACATAAGTGTAGGTGGGAATGTAAAATTAAAATCGATGTTAAATAAATTTGAAGGGCGTAGACTGGCTGTTTATAAAGCTTCTTCAGTCTAACACAACTTTTTATAGAAAGTTGTGTTAGACTATACTTAAAAAGGAAAATATACAATTGTAAAAATTGTGTTAAACTGAAGTACGTTTTTATATTTTATTGGCGTAGAATGGATTCATTTGGCTCAGAATAAGGATCAGTGGCGGAATCTTGTAAAGCTATAATGAGCAGAGAACGTCTTGATTAGCCGAAGAACTATTGGCTTCTGAAGAAATACCTTGTTAAAAGGAATTTGGTAGTTAGTCCTTTAGTGGGTAAGAAGTAGAGATGTGGAGTAATCATTCCGAACGTAACAAAATAAACTAATAACAAACACACTAGATGAATATTCAAGTTCTCTGGGGGAGTGCTGTTCAAAAGATAGTCTTCTGTGTTCTTATATGATGTAGGCCGATACATTAGGTCGTACGTTTCGGAGGACCTGAATTTTGTTCAGGTGGACGGTGAATTTGTTCTTGGGCCAAGCGGTGATGATTGTACAGAAATACTGCATGGATATTTGCCAATCGGAAATTCCAAAACCAGCGTTACCCTACACGGTGTAACAAATCACAGTACCAAGTAACACGGAACACAGAATGTTGTGTTCACTGGCTACAAGCATAAGTACTGTGTATGTCACGTGGAATGACAAAGTGCCTGACTTCACATTGCAAACTGAACTGAAGTGAGGACATTTTTTTAAAGAAGTTATTTGCGATCTGTTACCGCAGAACTAATAATTCTGCACTTCGGTTTGTAATATATTATGTATGTAAGATTCCCTACCTTATATCATGCACACAAGTTTTAGAAATGCATGTAAGTTACATAACGTTTAGTTTTGGTAAAAGGGGCCGCTTTTGAGGAAGACTGTAACCTGATGTATGTAGGTGTAATTACATGCTGCAGATGCATTATTGAGAAGCTAACAGCTGCCCATTTTCAGAAGATATTCAACCCCTATTGCCTTTAAACATGTAAGCTGATTACCTTTCCTGAGCAGGATAAATCCCTTCATATAAAGTCCTAAAATCATCCTGTGTAGGTCGTTGAACGTTTTAATTTTCGGGTTTTCACTTACAAATTTCACGTACTTTCGTATTGTCCATGGGTTTTAACAAACCTCGATATCATTAATTTAATTGATTGTTGTCACTCAAATTATAGGTCATTTACTGACGAGTACGAAGTATGAAGTTCAATATGGATTATCTACAAGAAATCCATTATTCTCCAGCTCCTTGTTCTTACACATCACCAAAAGACAACACACTTCTTACGAAGTAAGAGTTCTTTAGTGACGAGACAATCTATAAGCACGTCAGCTCTACAAATTTTGGAACAGCGCGCAACGTTAACTGTTATCACCTGAATTACTTCCATTTATATCGAAGGAATCGAAAAGTAACACATTCGAGCATTACGCACCAAATTATTTGGCTCTCTATGGACTTTCCTTCTGGCACAATCTTTTCCCCGTGTTAAAAATCCCACTGTAGAGTTTGTCCAGCTGCCTCATTAGTCAATTTATTATTATTATTAATCTTCATCGTCTCCATCTTCTTCTTCGTCTTCTTCTACGGCTCTTTCGCCCAGTCTCGGGACACAGCTTCGCCGATGTCCTTCCCCAGAAGTCCTCTTTAACTTGCTGGCCCCTTCCAGTGCCTAGTCCTATTACGCTCAGTAAACTGCACTCTCGGATACAGTAATACTGTATTCATGAACTGTGCGTGACGAACAAACGTGACGTGGTGAAGAATATTCTGCTCCGATTAAAGTGGTGTCAAAACAGGAGCAGGATCATCGGTTCCTTCTGTGTGACTACACAATTAATTCCACTTGGTTCAGCTATACCATTCATACGCATCCAGTGAAAACAGGGGGTAGGATACGGTCAGGGGTCTTTATTATCTGGTCTGTTGCCCTAAGGACTGGAGAGACTGAATGTGCTGGAGAACAGTGTGATGACCTTCATATTTGGACCTAAGATGGAGAAACTATCAGGATGATGGAAAAAACGGTATAATAATGATTTGTAACCGGCACTCGTCAACAACCACTCACATGGTGGTAGATTTGAAGTTCTCACAGCAGTGTAATTAAAGTCCTCTGGGATATTATTATGTGACATTGACTGGCAAACATTTTCAACGTCAAAGGCTTATGTATGCACTATTAGTTTCAGAAAATTAGTAATTATATTACTGTAATTTTATTTTATTTTATTTAACCGATGACCGTGATGAGAGAATGCGGGATAGTTATAGGAATTAGTTAGAGAATAATATTAAAGAAGATCATCAAGGAAAGTGGTAAGAGATGTTGACTGGATTGAACTGGATCAATGTAAAAATCAACGTACCTGTAATGCACACAATTATGGACTGCGGGTGTCAATAAAGCAGCGAATTTATTGACCAAGTAAACTCTTATTGGTATCTGAATAAGGATTCCCTTCCATATAGGTCAGCATCCTGCCTTATCTAATAGTACGTCATGGAAATGTAGAAACGAAAAAAAGCAAATTGAAACACAAGGTGTTCATCAGTACGATGGTTTCAGTTATGACTAATAAGTATGATTAATACAGTGCCTGTGCGCCATATGTACAGGTGCAGAATAATTTTAATTCTTCGTTTACCGAAGGGCGTTAGAACAAGGCAGATGTGTGTTAACGTGGAAGGTATACAACAACGCATTCATGATTGTGCGCTTTAAAAGGACACTGGGGAAGCGACCATGGCCGATTTTAAAGCGGTGTTCAGGTAAAATAACAATAAAAACGCGCCAGTCAGAAACAACCCAATTTAATAAATGCCACACTACAATGCTACATGTTTCGATTCCTCTTGAATCATCATTAGGCAGTTCATGAAAAACATTAAGACACGTTAAGTTCTTCATGTTCTTTATATACACTTTAGTTAGATCTCACTAATCTCCTTTAAAACTTCATAAATATTCCGTTATTCTGTAGCAAGTGTAATTTATTTTTTAATATACTACACGTGCTACAGAGTAACGGACAGTTTATAAAGTTTAAAGTAATGTGTTTATACATATTGTGTGGCGTCAGAAAAATTATGAAATGCTTTTGTTATGGGCAATCAGTTCCCGAACAAGACAATTACGGATTCTCTTAAACAACGTAACAACATGACATGAATATAAAAGTCATTTAATGAATGGCACAACTTAAGCCGTTCCTTCTCAATTGGCATATTTTTTTGCACATAACTCTCCATTTATTACACCTCACTGGTATGCAATGAACACAAGGAAGTTGTTCTTAGGAATAATTCCGGCGAGGTTTACGACGCAAATACTTCCACTTGATTGGCAGTGCCTCGCAACACGGTGCCAGAATGTACCATGTCACACGCTATATTAAAACCCACACACACTAATTCACAATACAACTACCGTTCATTTTAGCGGCTGAATGCCATGTGCACTGTGTAACTATGAGCAACGTACGATTCTGAAATCTGATATATTACAGCTTTATAACTGAAGAAAATTTGAACCAGAGGTGCAAAAAATCCCTCGCATCGGGTCGCCGTGACGACTAAATTTTTTTTACGGTGTTGCCTAATATGTGCAGATTCTCAGTACGGAACTAGTTCCATGTTCCCCTTCTGGCGCCTACAATTTCTAGATGGCCCCTAGATTATCGGAAAACTTACACACCCATTATTTGTCCACTATGTGTCACTTATTTTGTAACGGTTGTATTATCCTAGAAAAATTTATAGAGAAATATGTTCAATGGACAACGTTTTGTGCCGCAGCATTCACAACATTCTTTGTCTGCTTCTAACTTCATTACAAGTAAAATATCTTTGCGCCAAGACATAGATTTGTATGGAGGAATGAAGACGAATTCCACGTATTACTAACCGCTGTGTTAGATGGAATTGCATGAACAATTCCTTGTCCTGCTTGCTTTGCGTCCCAGGAAATCTGCCCTTCAAATGTCAGGCTGGGTGGGTTACAGCGTCGATACAAACACAAGACGAACAGAAAAACCCCCTCTCCTTTTTGGGCATCAAACCCTCGTCCGTCCACTAGGTAGATAGATACGGGACACAATTATATCTATATACTATGTCCTACGTTTTTACTGTTCTGTTTTTAGGCGCGTTCACAAAATTGCGAAAAGAGACTATTCGCTTCGTCATGTCTATACGTCTGCCTGTCCGTTCATTCATCCGTCTGTATGGAAAAATTCAGCTCTCACTTGGCGGATTTTCCTGGAATTTGATATTTGAAGATTTTTCGACGATCTTGCGAGAAATCTTAAGTGTCATTAAAATCTGACAAAAAATAAAGAGTACTTTACATGAAGACTAATTTACAATTTTTATCATCTTTCGCTCATTTTTTCTTAGAATGAGAAATGTTTCAGACAAAAGTTGCAGAGAAATCAAAACCCCCATTTTGGTTCAGTAACTATTTTTTTCGAAAATCGTGCCTTTAATTAGATAAGCTGGAAAAATTTTGCAGAGCGGGGCAGACCACAGATGAAAATATGGTGCCTGCGCATTGCATGCTGGATACCTAAGGCTACAAATACACACCCTCCGGCTGTGTAACACTCATCGCTTTCCCAGCGCAACAATGGCTGCAAGAACGCTCTTCAATGTTCCGTTATACGTACATTGCATGTCTTGTCATATTTCGGATCAACTGTAGTAAGGTGCAAGTTTAAACAGGTAACACACCAACAAATGCACGTATATAGTCTACAATAAGCTAAAATTTACATTAAAACACGTAAAACGCTCCTACATGTTTCGATCATACGATCATCCTCAGGGAACTTACTTTGTTCCTTGCTAAAGTTACAGTTTAAAACACTCAGTGATTTACTTCGTTATAATTAATTTGGTGTTGTGGCAGCAAGTCTGTAAGTTAAAATTAGTTATGTGTGAGTCGACTCACACACAACACACGACATGCTGCAACAGCACCAAATTAATTATAACGAAGTAAATCACTGAGTATTTTAAACTGTAACTTTAGCAA
>Ga0131853_10017887_pt1 | contig 12906 bp, 10 predicted proteins | sample TergutLab28metaG_FD_92764 | JGI IMG/M metagenome (GOLD analysis project Ga0131853, IMG submission 92764) | Labiotermes labralis P1 segment gut microbial communities from Petit-Saut dam, French Guiana - Lab288 P1 (version 2) (version 2) | ecosystem: Host-associated > Arthropoda: Insects >...
TATAGCTTGTTCTTTGTGTGTATTAAATGACAATTGCAATAAGTTGCAGCCTTGCATCACTGCTTTTCTAATTGTGACTTCTCTTTTACTTTCTTGTATCTTTAGAGATGTTATTTGATGTTTTTATAACTCTCCAATAATTCTTCTATCTCTGTAGTCTATTTTAATCATCTTTACTATTTTCATCCTTACTTTCCAATGTACGTTGTCAGAAGCTTTAAGTGATGATAGCCAATAGTAATTCCTCTGAATATGTGCCAAGTACAATATATTTTGGAATGATGCACAAAGAGATAACAGTTGTGTTCATGAAGAAATTATGAAAAGTTTTAGGTTAAGGTACACATAGTGACATTAATTTTTGAATCTCTTTATCTTGCTATCTACTTAAACACAGATTAAAATCTGCAACACTCTAATTTTACCTTTGTTTTGTATGGCTATAAAACAATGCTGTGTCATTAAAGTAAGAATGTAGTTTGAAAGTGGTTGACCACAGGATGGTGAGGAGAATATCTGGACCTAACAAGAAGTGAGGAGGATGGAAAAAATGCATAGTAAGGAGCTTCATAATTTATACATTCATAAAATATTATTTGGATGATCAAATCAAAGATGATGAGGGGGTTGAGCATATAGCATGTAGGTTAGGGAAGAGAAATGTATGCATAATTTTGTCAGGCAACCTGAAGAGAAAAGTAATGTGGGATATGGGTAATGGAATGTAATGTACTGTAATGCCCCATAGAGATGATTCCATTTTATTTTATTTCATTTCATTATATACATTTCACATATTCACCAAAACTGCAAGGAACGGCTAGATACATCTCCCAGTCGAACAAACAGGAAGGCCAGATCACCTGTCATTCACATAGCAACAGTAAACCAGTTGAAACTGTAGAAAACTGTTGCTAGGGGAATAAAAAAATGCTGACTTAAGCTGAGAAGTGTGGTGTAGCTTGGTAAAGCAACGGTACACAGTCTTTGTTGAACCCTCAGTAGCAGTAGGCATATGGGGAGTGTAGAAAGAGTAAAATTCACGAGTTGTGGGCTCTACTACTAATTATCATGCCAGGTAAGCGTGATTAAGTTGTTCGGTGCCAAATTTAAGTGTGCAAAATTATTAGGGTTGTATTTTGTTTCTTTTGGAGTCTTTATAAGTTTGTATTCCAAATTCATTGGGTGGCTAATATAAGGAAGGAAATATGCAACAGCAGGAAGTGATCAGGCTTTCATTGCAGTAGTTCTATAGTAGAACTATTGACTGCTGTACTAATTTTTTTCCATTGTGCCATACAAGTATTGGGTTAATGTAATTTCATGTAGTTTCATAGAATATATTTTATATATGTCATGGTGTTGTCCAAAGTGGTGGCAGCAGATACTCTTTTTAGGTAATGGTGTTGGTGGTTATGCCGGCTGCAGCACCCCAATACAGCGGTGGGATGGACAGAAACAACTTTGCTATTAGAAGACCAGGCCAATAAATTCCGCATTTTGAGGAAATGAAGTTGAATTCGGCAGAGGTAGGGAGACGTAGGAAGGTAGGATACTGCACTGATATTCACGTTAGAAGAGGTGGTAACATGGTTTACATTAATTGCGAAGTGTTAATTCTTTTGTGTTGTATTTGCTTATTCTTGTATACAGCTCTAATTTACCTTGTTGTCAAGTTAAGTTACCAATTGACTTCAAATTCTGGAATATATTCTCAAGTGGTTAGAGATTGTAAAGTTGTGGTTCAAACAAGATAGTCACAATGGCAGAAAGCAAGAGTTTACAAGCAGAAATAAGGAACCTGCGAGGTCAAGTTAGCTCAGGTAGCCCTACCGCACTAAAAGACTTGTCCCTAATTTCCCTTATGCCCAAGTGGTCCGGGACAGGAAAGTTAGTGTGAAGGAGTTTTTTTAATTAATGGAGTCATTAACCAGAATAGGATGTGGAGTGATTTTTATAAAATACAGATTACAGTTTTGAAAATTACAGAAGTTGCAAAAGCATTTTATTGCAGTAACCCAGAATTACACAATACAAGCATTTCATGGGCAAAAATTTAAGACCAAATTTTTCCACCGATCAAGAGACGTTAGAAGTGACCAATGTCATTTTATGCAACTTCAGACAGCCAGACAAAGGAAAGATGAAATCCCCCCAGTATTTTTGGACCGTTGTTCACTCCCTATGAAAACAGCCCCTAAAGGTGAGAATCCTTTCCTTCAGAAATTTCAATATGACAAAGCTGAACGGATTTTATTGTCGACATTTATAGCCGGAATATCTGGAAACCCAGAACAACACGTTAGATTTCAAATGCCTGCGACAGTAGATCAAGCATTTCAGGTTGCAATTACAGTGTTGGAGGCAGAAGCACAGAAGAAAAGAAGTTTGGCATTTTTTTTTTAAATTCCGAAACCCACAGAAAGGGTAGAGGCAATTTTGGTCAGCATTGGAAGACCTTTGGAAGACCAGAGTATGGACAGGCTGCTCGTATTAACACAGACACGACGCATGCAGGCCAGAATTAGCGCTCACCCACCCGAATAACACTAGCCGCGGAGGGAAATAGTTTTAAGTGTGGAAAACCAGGACATGTTTCCAAAGATTGCTTTTCAAGTAAATTTTCCCCCAGAAAGAACGAGGAAAAGAATCAGTATTCCAACCCGCAGGAAACAGGAAGTGAACAGCACTTATGCTGAAGCCGCCTGTCGAAACACCCATTGTCAGGAAAACTTGTAACTCATGGGAGTCATGGCAGCAAATTCCATCGTAAGTTACCCGCAAGAGCTATCAGTAATTTTGTTACATTCCCCGTGACCCTAGATCATAGCATCCCGACAGTGGCAGAATTCAGGGTGCAAAACGAATTCTCATTGTAGATTCAGGATCCACCTGTAGTCTTTTGCAGTTGGGGTGGCGGAGGCACCACTCAAAAGTACGACATTTCAAACTTTCGGAGTAACAGGAGACAGCCTGGATATTGTAGGGGAACAGCAAATTTTATTTCAAATGTGTAGAGTCAACTTCTGTACCCCTTCTAGTTCGAGTACATAGATGTTGAACAAGTTTGTTCATGTATTTTGGCAGGATAAACAAGGTCTATTTATTTCTGTGAATGTTAGTTAACAGTTACTAAATGCACTTAATGTTCATTCAATTAACCAAACTGCCATCTTTCCCTGGATGGGTTTCCTTGATGACAGCTGTAGGCCAATGGAGAGGTGTTGTCCACACTCTACAGGACAAGATCTCATGGTTGTAGGTTAGGGGATGTCCTCTGCCAGCATTGACGCTACTGAAGACTCCGACGGTAGTGGGATGACCATCGTTGCCAGAACTGTTGAAATAGTTGTTAGATAAGCCACCTGGAAAGTCAATTGCATTTCACATTGGTATAGTTAGCAGAAGCTAATTGGGTTAATGGTTCACCAATTAGAGAATGACCTGGAGTTAAATATGTTATGTTGAAAGGATCACTGGATAAGGCACACAAGGGTCTGGGATTTACACAGGCCTTTATCTCAGCAAGTAATGAGGAATGTTCCTCATAGGTGGCAATGTGAGAGACCAATATTCTTTGCAGGTTGTATTTCATGGATTTTACTGTAGTTTCCCATAATCCTCCGAAGTAAAGCTCATGTGGTGGGATGAATTTCCAGTCACATCCTTCAGTGCACCCTGCACCCTTGCCATCTGTGATGAGGATTGAATCACGTCATGGACTTCATGGAGTTGATTTGAAGCACCTTGGAATTTGGTACCATTATCTGAGTAGATGGTTTTTTGTTTCCCTCAACGTGCTATGTAACGTCTTAGGGCAGCAAGGATTGCTTCTGCAGTTAAGCTTATGACAGCTTCAATGTGAACAAAAATAACAATATAACCCTTTCTTATTGTTTTGCTGCGTTGTGTTTCATCTTTGGCGAAATTGATCCAGCATAGTCCACGCCAGTTTTGAGGAATGGCCTATAGGGTTGTACTCAAGTTGGTGGTAGCTCGCCCATGAGTTGTTGCATTGCTTGTGCCTTAAACTTGTAGCAGATTAGACATTGATGAATGTCTTCACCAAGTTCCTGATTCTTTGTATCCAATATTTCTGATGTAGAGATGCTATCAGAAGTTGTGGCATAGCATGATGAAGTCTTGTGTGCTCTGCTGAGACAACCAATCTTGAGAAGTGATGATTTGAAGGCAAATTCATCTGATGTATTATTTGGTAAGTAAGAGTCGATTCTTGTAATCGTCCCTCTACTCTGATAATACCTTCCTGATCGATGAATGGATGCAGTGTCGTGAGAGACCTGGTGGCTGCAACCTCCTGACATTCCATCAAGTCTTTCATTTCTTGTTCATAAGAAATCTGTTGTATCATCTTCACACAGCACGTTAGAGCCTGGTCAAGGTTTTGTGTTGAGAGAGTGCTCATTTTCTTATTGGCATTGAGAGATCTGCATTTGTTGATGAATCTCCTGCACTTTGCAATGACTCTGATGAGTTTGTTAAACTTGGAAAATCTTTGTGTCGTGACTTTTGAAGGTTGTAGAAGTGCAACATGCACATTCCTGATTTCCAGGATGTCTGTGGGAGTGTCGACCTCTGTTGTAGGCCAGCTGGATGACTCCTGTGAAAGCCATTGTGGTGCTTTGCACCACAACATGGCTGTTGAAGGTGTTGTATGTTCATTTCCTGTTAATATAAGATTAGCAGGACTGGATTGAAATGGCACATAGCTCCATGTATCTGATGCTGTTTCTTTTAGATTGATGGTAACTCTGGGCCTAAAAATGTCTTCCATTTGTTTGGACTTTGTGTCCATGTCATTAAAATGGGAGAATCTGTCCATAGGTAGCACTTATTTATTGTTATGTTGATGGCGCTCATGACCTTTTTGTACAGCTTTGACAAAAACGCAGATGCACAAAGCTCCAATCAACAGTTGTTTCAGTAGTGCAACCTTTGATGTGGAACACAGAAGTTCACAACATATTTTGTTGTTGTCTGTGGAGCGAATGTACAGACAGGCTCCGGAGGCTCGTTCATGCTGTCGCATAATCCATGAATTTGGATGTTGGTAGCATTGGAGCAAATTACCTTTCTGTTGATCTTGGGTTGTGGTAGTTTAGGAATAGTCCGAAGCACCTGATTCCATTCTTCTTGCAAATGAACACGAAGTAGTTCATCCCATTGCAGTTTGTCTTGCCACAGTATTTGTAGAAATATTTTGTAGGCAATAACAGCTGGACTTAGTAGTCCGAGAGGATCTATATGGATGTTGTTGTGGCTAGCACCTTGCGTTTTGTACTCGCAGTGGAGTCTGTTTTTTTCACATGGGTAGTGTTGTTCTTGAGGTGCAGCTGATCATTCTTTGGATTCCAAAGTAATCCGAGTATTGTAACTCCATCTTCATTATTTAGGGATAATGTCTGTTGTGTTTCTTGTAGCTCCCTTGGATTAGTATCCAAGAATGTAGAGTGCTAGGGGGCCCGCTACCTCAATGTAAGCCCTGCTGATATATCTTGCTGTACCAGGATTGCATCTTCTATATTTGAAGTCCCAATTAATAAGTCATCACATAGAAATCACCGCTCAACACTTGATCAGCCCTTAGGGTATTGACACTTGTCACCTGCTAAATTCTTTAGACAGCGTGTTGCCAGAAATGGAGCTGAAAGTGTTCCATACGTTATTGTGGTGAGCCTATACTCTTGGATGGGTTCCTCAGAAGAATATCTCCACAGAATTCTTCGGAGATCCCTGTCTTGTGAATGTACGAAAATCTGATGGTATATCTTTGCTATGTCAGCTGTGAAGCACGCCTGTTTGGTTCTGAACCGTAATACAAAAAATACAAATCTTTTGGACAGTATGGCCCACTTGTACTTTGTCGTCTAGTGATAATCCATTGGAAGTTTTAGCACCTCCAAACACAAGTCGAGTTTTTGTTGTGGAAATAGTTTTCTTGAAGCCTGGGTGATGTGGTAGAAAATAACATGTGTTCATCTCCTCTTGAGATTTCACTGGTTCCATGTGACCTGAATCTTCATATTCCTTCATGAAATTATGGTAGTGAACCTTGAGTTCTGGATCTTGTTCCAGCCTGCGTTCAATTGCATCTAATCTTGGTTCTGCAGAGTCGAGAAGATCCAAGTTGCTTGGCATCCATCTTGGTTGGAAGTCTATCAACAAATCTTCCATTTTGTTGTTGGGTTGTGCGTGTGAGGAAATGTTTTAACAGGCTTGTTGCTCTGCTGTCATGCTGGATTGCTCCAGGGGTTCTACTTCTCAGAAGAATTTTAAGTTTTGTTCCAGACATTTCTCGTAGCAGGAATATATGTTGTGGGTCATTCTGTGTGGAAGTAGTTGGAGTTCAACCAGAAAGTATCCAGCCAAGAACTGTCTCTTGTAGAAAAGGGTAGTTGCAAGGACGTGTTCGCCAGCCGGATCGAAGCATCTCGTAGAATAAGTCGGTTCCAATGAGTGGATCAATACTCCCTGGTTGATCGAACTGTTCATAAGCCAAATCGATGTCCCTGTGAATCTTCAGGCTGCTTGTATCCAGCTTGGTGGTTTCTATGGTACCAGTAATGTTGGGCAAGATAACACAGTCAATCGTGGTATGCCACTCTGTATATGTAGACCCTAAATGAACTGAAACACTTTGGTGTGTTGCAGTGTTGGCATTGCTAATGCACTGAATTAATGAATGTGTCTGAGTTATCGATAACCTCAAACGTTGTAACATCTCTCTGTTATGAAATATGATTGTGAAGCACTGTCTAACAATGCTCTGCATGGAACATGTTGACCAGATTTATTCTTAAACCCAACAATAGCTGTTGCAAGCAGAATGTGATTTCTGGGTTTGCCCTTCAATGAACAATAAGTTTTAACCTCTGCAGATGTTTCCTTTTGCATCTGCAGGCAGGTTATTGGTGGTTGACCCCATGTCATTTGTTGTTTGATTCAGTCTATCCGTATGTAGCAAAGTATGATATTTTTGTGACACTGGTAACACAATTGCTTCAGAAATGTTTGATTCTTGGTAAATGGTTGAAAGCAGTTGAAGCAAAGTGCTAATTTTTTGGCATGATTGAGGCGTTGCTTAGCTTGCATTTTTAAAAATTTGACATATTTAAAGAGTTTATGTGACCCATTGCACAAAAGGCATTTTAGCTGTGTTGCTACATTGGAGTAAGCAGGTTTACTGACCTTGCCTTCAGCTGGCTGTGATGACTGTAGAGTGGCAGTAACTGTCCTCAGTGACAGGTTAGTCTGAAGTAACTCTAAAGTTCTGCACCTTGATTCCAAGAATGTGACTAATTCTACAGTCGTTGGGGTGTCTGAGCGTGAAGCGGGGATGAGCTCCCATTATCACAGCATTTCGGAGTCCAGTGTAGCTAGCATTAAATGATTCAACATTAAATCTGGAATAGGCACATTCAGAGATAATGCTTGCAAAGCATTCGTGTGGTCTGACAGATGGTTAATTATCTGGTGAATTGCTTATGTGTCTCCCTTTTTGGCTTGGGGCATTTGTCATAAATGCTTGGCATGCATCATGGCAATTAATCGTTTGCTGTATCGTTGTGTTACTAATTGCCAGGCAAGAAGAAAATTTTCATCTGTTATCTGTAAGTTGCTTATCAGACCCTTGGCCTCATTCTTAAGTGAAGCAATGAGATAGTGGAATTTTTGGACATTGGATACAGCTGGGTTATGAACAATCAATGTCTCAATTGTGTCTCTGAAATGTAACCAGCTACATATGCCACCTTCAAAGGTTGGCAATGCAATGACTGGTAGCTTAGTGTGTGTGCCACTAGCATGTGATAGTGGGGTATTATTACTGTGTCCTGACAGACTGCTACGTGATGAGCTGTGCCTGGTTTGTGCTGGGCAAACCACAAGATGTAAGAGTTCATTGAACTTTGCCTCAAATTGGTAGTATTGATTTTCAAACTCTTCTCTGTCTAGAGAGTAACTTGCTTCGTCTAGATATTCTAGTTCGTCCTGTGCGCTTTCGTATTTAGTCAAAGTGCTTGCAGTTTGTCTAACCTAGCCTTCATCTCATTAAACTTAAAGTCACTTGTTTCAATGAAGTTCTTCATGTGTGTAAGGGATGCTTTGGCAACAGCACAGAGAGTGATAAGCTGCGTGCGACGTGTGAGGTCCACGCTGAAAGTAGGTCAACAGCTGACATGGAAAAAATTAGTGTGGGTCAGTGACCTGGTTGTGCCTAGGCTGGTGGCCGTGTTGCGACTGCCGACGTGTGGGCTTCCGAGTGTGGCCGAGAGGACGCGAGGGTGTCTTGTAGCTTGCTGTGGTGGCGTGAATCCCACCGGCAGTGGCCGATTGGATATACAGCTGAAGTCAGTTTCGGTGTATGAAGACATGAAGTTGCCCGATGTTGTCTTTGTCAACCTCGTGGGTGAGAAGGACATAACTGCTAGCAATACGCGGTAGCGTCTTTCTGATGCGTAGCGAATTGTACAGTGTGAGGTAACTACTTGCTTTTGGGTATACAAATATTCGGGATACCACCAAATTGTTCACAAATTCTTGTTTTATCCTGCCCGCTGATAACCAATTATCCGGCACGGTAAGGACCATATGTTATGTACCCCCTCTGGTTCGAGTACACAAATGTTGAACAAGTTTGTTCATGTATTTTGGCAGGATAAACTTGGTATATTTCTGTGAATCACCAACAATCACTAAATGCAGTTAATATTACTTGAATTAATAACCCATCTTATGGATTTCCTTTGTTCCTACTACACTTACTTTTGACATAACTGTAACACTGTTCTCTAATTATCTCCCTTAGAACGTTCAAATATTGAATTTGCCCTTTGAAATGAAACACTAATTGCATTAGAGGCACAATTTATACATTGCACTTGCACAGTTATTGGTAGTTTCACTGCCACTTGCAGCGTCCATAAACATCTATTGACTTATAGTTCGTATTAACACTTCCCCTATGGAATTCAAGCAAATTTGTCACTGTTCCCTATGAAAAATTTTCATTAGTAAGTAATCACGAATTACAGTACCTTCTGCCTTCTGCAGATGTAAATATCTACGCCTTTGTTACTATGTAAGGTTTCAATCGTGCGTGCGTGATAAAGCACTGTCCTGACAAAGAGCTACTCGTGAACTAATAACGCAGTAATTAACTACACTGCTCATAATTAACTCATTGTGGGAAGAAGAACCCTTGGCATTACAACCCTTTGTTAAGAATGCCACGATTATGGCGACACGTGCTGTTGGTCTGACTTTCCCATGGAACTGTGTACAAGCGACGTCACTAGCCTGACTATGTGAGAACAAAACGTGATCTTGAAGAAACTGGGTCACTCCTGCCAAGAGCTCGTCTTAAGACACCTGCCTCGTGATGATTACGTCATTCCTGGTGCGTGACAACCTCTGCTACGTAATATGATAAATCAGAACACACATAAATATTGAATAAATTCAAATAATTGCTAGTAAATAAGTGTTACACAAAAATTCCGTACCTGGCGTGTACACCTTCAATAATTCATTTTTGGTTTGCAAATTACCAAAATCTGCGGGTGGTATTATTGGATTGAATTTTTTGACACCGCGAAAGGCTAGACTGGACTTGGGTATATTTCTTTGAGAGTATGCCTGAATCCAAATTTGGATTTTGTTGCATAATCACGGCATGCAGCTCTCTGGGAGGAGTGTAAGCGGAGAGACGGAGTGGCCAGATCACCCAAGTTTCTGTTTCCCAGAATCTCTCCCGGGACGGTAGTGTTGACCCTGGGTGAACTAAATCTGCTAGGATAAGCAATTTAAGAATGTTTGGAGAGAAAACGTCACCCGAAGTTAAGGAAACTAATCCTAAACCGAATGAAATAGTAATGAATGACTCTGGAGCGTGGACAGACAAAAGCAAAGAAAACTTTTTGTTGCAGCCCAAAGCTAAGCATATTGTACCGGGGAAAGTACTACGAGGAAATTGAAGAAATACCTCCTGCCTTTTGTTTGTGGAACCGGCACATGTACCTATTGAAGGCATATGCGTGGCCCGTGTTTTAACTAGAACTAGTGTAGCAATACACAAAAATCAGCCATTTGGATAAGGCGCGTTTTCCACTAGTTGTACACCATTAAACATGTACGCGCCAGACGTCCCTTATGATCTCAAGGTTAGCGAGCGCCTGGACAGCACAACGGAACTCAGATATCCACCTGATTATATAATGCCGATTATTGTGAATTTTAAAGACGAGGAACTGGCGTTACCTAAAGGAAGATTTCTGAGAACTTGGTGGTCTCAGTTCATGATGAGGAAGACGATGGTGTTACAGAACAAACTTTTTTTCTGGAAATAATAAAAATTTAACAGAGGGGTTCAAGAAGTATATAGATAATAAGCTAGTACATTTGTCCCGTGCTAAGAGGAAAATTACAGAACCTGTTCTAATTAAATATGTAGAAATTTTCCACTACGACGAAGATAATGATTTGAAGATTAATATAGTTCACAAAATTGAGACAGGAGATGCAACCCCTAGAAGGAAGGCGCCATATAAAACCCCATTTGCTTTAAGACAGGAAATGAACAGGCAGATTCAGAAGATGTTAGACAAGGGTGTTATAAGCCCAAGCCATTCTCCCTGGCCATCGCCAGCAGTGTTAGTGCCAAAGAAATCTGAGAATGGAGTTCCGAAATACAGGGTTTGCGTGGACTTTTGGGTACTGAACGCTGTCACTAAGTATGATAGCTATCCATTTCTCCGATTTGAGGAGACAACGTCCACCCTCTCGGGTAGCAAGTACTTTTCTGTACTAGACTGTTACTCATGCTTTTGGCAAATTAATATCCATGAGCAACACTGAGATAAGTCAACTTTTTCAGTACCATCATTAGGACATTATCAATTTAATAGACTGCCGTATGGCCTCTCGAACAGCCCAGCTAGTTTTCAAAGGTTGAAGGATCTTGTTTTAAAGAACTTGACAGGAACGAAATGTTGAGTATTTATAGGTGATGTTATTGTCTATTCAGATACAGCAGAAGAGCATGCCAAAAGATTACGTGACGTTTTCGAAAGGTTTAGAAGCCTAATTTGCAACTTCAACCAGAAAAATGTGTCTTTGCGAAAGACAAGTTTACTTACTTAGGATCTGAGTTGTCTTGCCGAGGTATTGAAGCGTCGCCCGATAAAGTGCAGGTAGTACAAAATTTCCCAATACACCGATCAGTGATAGATGCTAGATCATTCCTCGGACTAGCGTCATTTTACAGCAGACTCGTGTCTCAATTTGCTGACATTGCAAAACAAATGACACAGCTAACGAAAAAGATAAAATATGTGATTTGAAACAAGAATATCACGAAGCACGCAATGAGTTGAAGAGAAAATTAAGTAACACCCCTGTGTTGGCATTCCCAGATTTCAAAGTACCATTTATATTGACGACTGATGTTTCAACAATAGGATTAGGTGCGGTCCTATCCCAAGTGAAGGAAGGCATTGATAAGCCCATTTCATTGCTAGCAGGCAGCTTAATAAGGCAGAAAGAACTTATTCAGCAGCAGAAATAGAAACTTTGGCAGTTGTATGGGCTACAAAGTACTTTAAGTGCTACTTGTGTGGGAATCAATTTTTAGTGAGAACAGATCATGCAGCTCTCTAGTTTCTATGCAATTTTGCTGAAAACAATAGACTTTTAGTAGGTGGAGCCTATATTTGTCTGAATTGGATTTTTCGATTGAACACGTAACTGCTGGCAAAATTAAGCACGTGGATGCACTAAGTAAGCGTGTCGGATTGAGTGAGGAAACCCAATTAATGAGGAAGGAGCTCATGATTAGGGAACAGAGAAAGGATTCATTTTGTAAAGAGAAGGTACAGAACCGACTTACCACAAACGGCGAACATATTTTGGACATGGATGGAGTTTTGTATAGAAGGGTCAATGGTAAACAATCTAAAATGACATTTCCCTAGTCTCGGATACAAGACGTAATAACTGAAAATCAGAATCTCATTTACGTGGCCCACCCGGGAAATTAAGAGTACCTTGGAGTTAATATCTTTTATTTACTGGTGACCTAAAATGCGACAAATTGTAGAGGAATACGTCAGGCGTTGAGATAAGTACTTTCGAGCCCCGCTTGGAGAGGTAGAACACCAGTCAGAATTTTTGCGGGTTACGTCAATGATCATTACGGGATCTTACTGTGTGACACCCAGGAAAATATTTGCTGACCTTCATCGATCATTTAACAAAGTGTGTCGATGCCTTCCCAATCCCGGAAGTTTCGGCAGAAACTTGTGCTAGAGTCTACGCTACACAGATTATAGCTAGGCACGGTGGTGGATTTACCCTGATCAAGGATGAAAGGATGTCATTCACCTCCGCATTTTCCCAAGAAACACGAAAGATTTTGAGAGTTAGGAAAGTCAGGACATCGGCTTATCATGCTATGAGTAACGGTATGGTGGAAAGGTTCCATACAGTGCTCTATGACTCCACTGTACATTACATAGACTCCATCGGTACGAATTGCCATTTTTCTTGATGACTAACAGGGCAGCACTACACAGTACGACTGGGTACAGTCCATTCTATCTACCGCATGGTCGAAAGATGATTTACCAAGCGAGGGAGCTTTAAAAGCCAAAATTTTCCCCGAATATACAGGGTGTTGGTCAAGTTCAGAGATTGGAATACTTAAATTCCAGTTTAAAGAAAGCATATAAGGAAGTTAGTCTCAATAACCGGAGTAGTAATGGGTGAGGTGTAGATGGGGGGAGGTAAAGATTTTCTCAGGAATAAAATTACCCCCTCCACTTCCCCGGTCACGTGACCTCCCTCCCCTCCCGCGGTAGGTTTGAAAGATGGCGGGAGGTTTGAAAAAAA